>Ga0206854_1084_pt2 | contig 25809 bp, 14 predicted proteins | sample Alteio_BWOrgCont_50_FD_152870 | JGI IMG/M metagenome (GOLD analysis project Ga0206854, IMG submission 152870) | Enriched cells from forest soil in Barre Woods Harvard Forest LTER site, Petersham, Massachusetts, United States -... | ecosystem: Environmental > Terrestrial > Soil > Temperate forest >...
TTTCAACTATTATACTATTTTATATTAAACTTCCCGTGTTGTGCGGAAAGTTTGCTACCTAATATTTGACTTATTGCAAAATCCAATGCTAATGGAAACAGCTGTACTTGAACCCAAGCTCCAACGAAAAAAAGCCCCTCTTATGGATGGCCCGGAAGAGCGGCTTGATGTAAAACAACTTTTAAGTGTTCTTTCCCTGGTTAAAAACGGAAAGCTGGATGCCCGCATGCCGGTCACGCAGGCCGGTATAAACGGCCGGATATGTGAAGTGCTGAATGATATTATTGAAATGAACCAGCGCCTTGTTGCGGAGATATCCTCGGCAGAGATCACCATTGGTAAAAAAGGAAACCTATCTAAAAGGATAGAATTACCTGATGCTAAAGGTGAATGGGCCAGCGGTATAGCCTCACTGAATAACCTGATAGAGGATCTGACATCGCCGACACTGGAAATAGCAGGTATGATTAATTCGGTGGCCAATGGTGACCTTTCTAAGCATATACCTTTAGAGATCAAAGGCCACCCATTAAAGGGCGAGTTTTTGCGAATCGCCAAAGAATCTAACCAGATGCTTTCTAAGCTGCAATTATTTTCAATGGAAGTGACACGGGTGGCAAGGCAGGTAGGTTCGGAAGGTAAACTGGGTGAACAGGCAAAAATTAAAGGCGTGGCAGGTGTTTGGGCAGAGTTAACCGACTCGGTAAACCAAATGGCAGGTAACCTTACCGCGCAGGTGCGAAATGTGGCGGCGGTAACAACAGCGGTTGCAAAAGGTGACCTTTCCCGGAAAATTACCGTTGAAGCAAAAGGCGAAATATTAGAGTTGAAAAACACCATCAATACCATGGTGGATCAGTTGAACTCGTTCTCTTCCGAAGTAACACGTGTGGCGTTGGAGGTGGGCACAGAGGGTAAACTGGGCGGGCAAGCAAAAGTGCCGGGGGTTGCGGGAACATGGAAAGACTTAACGGATTCGGTAAACCGCATGGCGGGTAACTTAACCTCGCAGGTGCGTAACATAGCTGGTGTAACAACAGCCGTGGCAAATGGTGACCTTTCTAAAAAAATTACGGTTGACGTAAAAGGGGAAATGCTGGAATTGAAAAAGACCATCAATACCATGGTGGATCAGCTAAACTCATTCGCATCCGAAGTAACACGTGTGGCACTTGAAGTAGGTACAGAAGGTAAATTGGGTGGACAGGCTCGTGTGAAAGGTGTAGGTGGGGTATGGAAAGACCTGACGGATTCGGTAAACCAAATGGGTAGTAATTTGACCGACCAGGTGCGTAACATTGCGGGTGTGACAACAGCCGTAGCGAAGGGTGACCTTTCCCGAAAGATCACTGTTGATGCCAAAGGTGAGTTATTGGAGTTAAAAAATACCATCAATACCATGGTGGATCAGTTGAACTCTTTCTCTTCGGAAGTAACGCGTGTGGCGAGGGAAGTAGGCTCGGAAGGGCAGTTGGGAGGACAAGCCAATGTGCCCGGTGTAGGTGGAACGTGGAAAGACTTAACGGATTCGGTAAACCAGATGGCGGGTAACTTAACCGGCCAGGTACGTAATATTGCCGAGGTAACTACGGCGGTAGCAAAAGGCGACTTATCTAAAAAAATAACGGTTGACGTGCAGGGTGAAATGTTGGAACTGAAGATCACCATCAATACAATGGTGGATCAGCTTAACTCATTTGGTTCGGAAGTAACCCGTGTGGCCAGGGAAGTAGGCTCGGAAGGGCAGTTAGGCGGACAGGCAAACGTGCCGGGAGTAGGTGGTACCTGGAAGGATTTAACCGATTCAGTTAATAAAATGGCTGATAACTTAACCTCTCAGGTGCGTAACATTGCCGAGGTGACTACCGCGGTAGCAAAAGGTGACCTTTCGCGTAAGATCACAGTAAATGCCAAAGGCGAGTTGTTGGAATTGAAAGACACCATTAATACCATGGTTGACCAGTTGCGCGGTTTTGCATCAGAAGTAACGCGTGTGGCACGTGAGGTGGGTTCTGAAGGGCAGTTGGGTGGCCAGGCAAACGTACCGGGTGTGGACGGAACCTGGAAAGATTTAACGGACTCGGTAAATAAAATGGCGGGTAATTTGACCGCCCAATTAAGAAATATAGCCGATGTATCCATCGCGATAGCAAACGGTGACTTATCTAAAAAAATTACAGTTGACGTTCGCGGAGAGATCCTCCAACTAAAAGAAACTATTAATACAATGGTTGACCAGTTGCGCGGTTTTGCATCGGAAGTGACGCGCGTGGCGAGAGAAGTAGGTACGGACGGTAACCTGGGTGGACAGGCGTTTGTGCCGGGCGTTGCAGGTACCTGGAAAGACTTAACGGACTCGGTAAACCAGATGTCGAGTAACTTGACATCGCAGGTGCGTAATATTGCCGAAGTAACCAAAGCGGTAGCCAGCGGTGACTTATCCAAAACGGTTATCATCGACGTAAAAGGCGAGATCATGGACTTGAAAAACACCATTAACACGATGGTGGATCAGTTGAACTCTTTCGCGTCCGAAGTAACCCGTGTAGCACGTGAGGTAGGTACAGAAGGTAAGCTGGGCGGCCAAGCACACGTAAAAGGTGTGGGTGGAACGTGGAAGGATTTAACGGATTCGGTGAACCAGATGGCATCCAACTTAACCGGGCAAATTCGCGGTATTGCGAAAGTGGCAACGGGTATTGCAAAAGGAAACCTGAAACAGCGCCTTTCCATTAATGCCTTAGGCGAGGTGGCGCAACTGACCGATACCATTAATGAAATGATTGACACACTTGCGGTATTTGCCGATGAGGTAACCACCGTGGCACGTGAGGTGGGTGTGCAAGGTCGTTTAGGTGGGCAAGCCAGTGTGCCGGGCGCGTCTGGTACTTGGAAAGATCTAACGGAAAATGTAAACCAGTTGGCGCAAAATTTAACGGTTCAGGTGCGTTCAATTTCCGAAGTAGCATCCGCGGTAACCAAGGGCGACTTGACTCGAACCATTCGCGTGGAAGCTAAAGGCGAGTTGGAAGCATTGAAAGATACGATTAACCAAATGATCGCCAACCTGAAAGGTACAACCTTACGTAACCATGAACAAGATTGGCTGAAATCTAACTTAGCCAAATTTGCGCAGATGTTGCAGGGCCAGCGCGATAGAAATGCGGTGGCTAACAAAGTATTATCAGAATTGGCCGAGTTGGTAAACGCCCGCTACGGTGCTTTCTATATTTTAGAACAACCTGAAGGTGCCGATGAAGTTAAATTGAAATTGTTTGCTGGTTATGCTCAAAAGAGCAGCAAGCTCATTAACCAGGAATTCTCATTGAGCGAAGGGTTGGTAGGCCAATGCGCTACCGACAAAGAACGAATAAGGCTTGCCAATGTGCCTAATGAATACCTACAAATCAGTTCAGGTATCGGCAACGCCGCTCCTATTGATTTGGTAATCTTACCTGTTCTATTCGAAAACAATGTGAAGGCTGTTATTGAACTGGCTTCATTCGAGAACTTCAGCGATACGCATATTGACTTCTTGGATCAGCTGACAGAGAGTATCGGTATCGTTTTAAATAACATTGAGACCAATACCCGTACGGAGGAACTATTGAGCCAGTCTCAATCGCTGGCCGGCGAGCTTTCCGCACAACAGGAAGAGTTAAGACGGGCTAATGATGAGTTACATGATAAGGGCCGTTCATTAGAAGAAAAAGCGGAACAGTTAACCCTGACCTCTAAATATAAATCCGAGTTTTTGGCCAACATGTCGCACGAGTTGCGTACACCGCTGAACAGCTTACTGATCCTTGCACAGCAATTATTTGAGAACCCTGAAGGCAACCTGACCGAGAAGCAGCGAATGTTTGCTAAAACCATCCATTCGTGCGGTGGCGACCTGATCCAGTTGATCAATGATATTTTGGATCTGTCTAAGATCGAGTCGGGTGTTATTGCTGCCGATGTAATGCCGGTTAGCTTTAAAGAAATTGCTTCCTTTACAGAAGCTACCTTTAAGCCTATCTCTGAGGCGAAAAACCTGAAGTTTGAGATTGAGTTGGATGAAAGCCTGCCTGAGTTGATGGAAACGGATATGCAGCGCCTGAACCAGATCTTGAAGAATTTACTATCAAATGCTTTTAAATTTACAGAAAAAGGACGTGTTAAGTTGCATGTTTTCAGGCCTGCTCACGGACATGAAAACCCGCTTGATGGGCAGGATACAGTTGCCTTCTCCATTGAAGACTCGGGTATTGGTATCTCAAAGAATACGCAAGGCATCATTTTCGAGGCGTTTCAACAGGCCGAAGGTTCTACCAGCCGCAAATATGGAGGCACCGGTTTGGGGCTTTCTATCAGCAAAGGTTTTGCCGAATTGCTCGGTGGAACGATTACCGTTGGCAGTGAGCTTGGAAAAGGCAGCGTGTTCACTTTATATTTGCCTTTAAAATATAAAGAGGAAAAATCTGCGCCGGCTAAAGTAAAAGAAACTTCACCTGTTGCACATCTACGCACCAGCCTGATAGACGCTGCTGAGTTAGTTATCGACGATGATCGTCATAATATTTTGGTGGAAGACAAAGTACTGCTGGTTATAGAAGATGATCTTCGTTTTACCAAAATACTCATAGACAAAGCGCATGATCTTAACTTGAAAGCAGTTGTGGCTATAAGCTACCTGGAGATATTTGACAGTATCATCAAATACAATCCTATCGCAATAACACTTGATGTGAACATGCCTGAATCAAATGGCTGGAAAATACTCAAACTGTTGAAGACGGATGTAAACCTGCGACATATACCGATACATGTTATATCGGGCGAGGACAATAAAATAATGGCTTTGAGGTATGGCGCAAAAACATTCAGCCTCAAGCCACTTTCTAATACATCCCTGCACGAATTGATGGCCGGTATTGTGCACTTCAATGAAAATGCACGTAAGCGGGTGCTGATCATTGAAGATAATGAAAATGAATTGCAGCGGCTATCTGAACTCATGTCGAACGACCGTATCGAAGTGTTTGGTGCTACTACGGCGAAAAAAGCATTGTCGGTACTAAAAAAGGAACTGTTCGATTGTGTTATACTTGATTTTGTGCTGCCGGATGCTGATGGGCTGGAACTGTTAAACAAGATCAATTTGCTAAAACAGCCCGAAACTACCATTATCCTTCATTCTGCACGTGACTTTACCCAGGATGAACTGATACAGTTAAAACGGTTGAACCACAAGATCATTACCAAGACACCTTCGTCGCATATTTACCTATTGGAGGAGATTTTGGTATTACTGCATATCGACAAAAAGTACATCAGCGAAAGCAAACTAAAAATGATCGATGGTATTCACACGGTTACCGATGTACTGGATTCGAAAAAAGTGTTGGTTGTTGATGATGATGTCCGTAATTTATTTGCGCTGACCGCGGTATTTGAACGTTCTAATATCGAAGTAATAACAGCTGAAAGCGGGCGCGAGGCGCTTGAGATCCTCAACAAAGACAAAAACATTGATATTGTGCTGATGGATATCATGATGCCTGAAATGGACGGTTATGAAACCATTCAAATAATCCGGAAAGAACCACGTAATAAAAGCCTGCCTATTATAGCCGTAACAGCCAAAGCTATGATAGGCGACAGGCAAAAGTGTATTGCTTCGGGCGCGTCTGATTATATTACTAAACCGGTAAAAACCGACCAACTTTTATCGCTGATGCGTGTTTGGTTAATAAAATAAAAGATAGAAACTAATGCCTGTAAAAATACTATTGGTTGACGATAACGAGAACAACCTGTTATCAATGGAAGTGTCACTGGAAAAGGAGGGCTATGTCTTTTTACGAGCTACTTCGGGGCGCGAAGCACTGCGCGTACTATTACATGAAGAGGATATTTCATTGATATTGCTTGATGTAATGATGCCGATAATGGATGGCTATGAAACCGCTGAATTGATTTACGAACGGGATAAACTGAAGCAGATACCTATTATTTTTATTACGGCACATGATTATGAAGAGGCAGCCATGTTTAAGGGTTACCAGGCTGGTGCGGTTGATTTTATCCGTAAACCTTTTAACCCGGAAATACTACGATCGAAAGTAGCAGTGTTTGCCGAACTCTACCAAAAAAACCAGTTGCTGACACGGCAGGAGGAAAAACTCCAGGCAATCAATAACGACTTAGTGCAATTAAACCGCGAACTGGAACAACGTGTAGCGGAACGCACAGTGGCTCTGGAAAATATGAACCAGGAATTAAAAGCGCTTAATTTATCTAAAGATAAATTCCTTTCGGTCATGTCGCACGATCTGCGTAACCCGCTTACAGCTTTACTGGCTTCGTCCGGCAGGTTAAGCGAGGACCCAGAGAGCCTCAGTGCAACACAGGTAAAACAGCTTTCACAGATCATCCACCGTACATCAAACAAACTGCTTAACCAACTTAATGAAGTAATTGATTGGGCCAAAAAGCAAAGCCAGAAAACCAGCTTTTTCCCGGAAAAAATGCAGCTTGCCAATGGTATAGAAGAAGCACTAGAATTACTGAAGGCCAATGCCCAGCAGAAAAAGATCCGCTTACAGAACCAGATACCGGCGGATATGGAAGTGATGGCAGATAGCCTGATGCTACGCTCAATTGTTCAAAACCTGGTAACCAATGCAATTAAGTACACGCCCGAGGGTGGAGTTGTAATTGTTAATGCTGAAAAGAATGGACAAATGGCCTATGTTTATGTAGAGGATTCAGGTATTGGTATGACGGCCGAGATAAAGGAACGGTTATTCAGCAAAGCGGGTCAGGCATCTCTATCGGGAACCAATAACGAACAGGGCAGCGGGCTAGGCATGTTGTTGGTAAGCGATTTTGTAGGCCAACATGGAGGGCAGATCAATGTGGACAGCGCACCCGGTACGGGGACAACAATTACATTTACTATACCGGCGATATAAATAATTTTAGTTAGATACCTGTTAGATTAAGTAATGAGCAAAAAGATACTGATCCTTGATGATGATAGCGACATTCTTGAAATTTTAACCATCGTACTCTCTGAGGCTGGTTATGAGGTCAAAGCGATTGAGAATGGAGAGGCCGTATTTGAAGATATTGCCAATTTTCGGCCGGATCTTATTTTAATGGATGTTATGCTTGCCGGCATGGACGGGCGGATTATTTGCAGAAATATTAAAGGTGATCCCTCAACAGCAAATTTGCCGGTTATCCTTATTTCCGGCACCCATGATCTGGCCCAATCGCTTCACTTACCCGGGGCACCCAATGATTTTATATCAAAACCTTTCGATATCCATAATTTGCTGATCAGGATAGCAGGGCAATTTGCCTAAGTTTATGACATAACTGGAATAATCGCCGATAGCATTATTTCTTGTCCTTTTCCACTTTTTCTTTAGCAAAATACTCCCTTGCGCGTTTTAGTCCGGTAGCAATAGCTTCGCCTTCGTTGCCAGTGGTCTTTAATACTTCATTAGCGATCATGGTCGCTTTCTCCCGTATTTTCCGGGGTTGATTTTTATACGATGGCGGGTAATCTCCATTATACCAGGGCATGATCTTTCTTTTATATTTGTTAACCATTAAGGATTAAATTTAGTTTTCATGAAAATAGCTACATATAATGTGAACGGAGTAAACGGCCGTTTGCCCGTATTACTCCGCTGGCTCAATGAAACCCAGCCGGATGTTGCCTGCCTGCAGGAATTAAAGGCCCCGGATGAAAAATTTCCGCTGCAAGCTATAAAGGATGCCGGTTATACCGCCATATGGCACGGGCAGAAAAGCTGGAACGGTGTAGCGATACTATCTCGCAGTGGCGAAATACAGGAACTGCGTAAAGGACTGCCAGGAGATCCGGATGATACGCATAGCCGTTATATCGAAGCAATGGTAGACGGGGTAGTTATTGGTTGTCTTTACCTGCCCAATGGTAATCCTGCACCGGGCCCTAAGCTGGATTATAAGCTGCAATGGTTTGACCGGCTAACTATACATGCTGAAGCCTTGTTAAAACATGATCTTCCGGTAGTGTTATGCGGTGATTATAATGTAATGCCAACCGAGCAGGATGTTTATAAACCGGAGCGCTGGGTAGACGATGCTTTGTTCCGTCCCGAGGTACGTGAAGCTTTTCATAAACTGGTAGCACAAGGCTGGACAGATGCGATCCGTAAACTCCACCCAACTGAAACTATCTATACTTTTTTTGATTATTTCCGCGATGCTTATGGGCGCAATGCCGGCCTCCGTATAGATCACTTTTTGCTGAACAACCAAACCAGCGCACGTTTAAAAGCAGCGGTAGTAGATCGACATGTCCGCGGATGGGAAAAGTCCAGCGATCATTGCCCCGTTTGGATCGAATTGGACGACAAGTAAATCGGCTTTATAATGCAAGGACTAATTACTTTTATAAAACGGACTGGTATGCTTCCTCAATCGATTATATAAGGTCTTCCCTGAGAGTTATGGGATTCCGTTGCTCCAGTTTTCCGGATATTTTTTAACAGGAAATAAAAAAGGCAGTCACATTTTACCGTAACTGCCTTATTTTGAGGTAGCTGGAGCAGGACTCGAACCTACGACTTAGCCACCTATATATCAATGAGTTTAAGCCTTATTGTTTTTCTGTGTACCTTATAGTGTACCGATTTCTGGTGAATTACTCAATTTAAATGTCGTGTTTAATGTTCGTTTTCCATAATAGATTTTGTTTAAGTGAATAAATAATTATAAAGCCCTATTCAGGTTTGGTGCGATAAAGCAAGAAAGGAAACGGAATAAATGGAATGTGTAGTGGTTGTGAGTTTATGCCGTAGTCTTTCTTGCGCTTCAGAAGCACCCAACCTAACTTTGCTTGCTTAATTATGTATTCTCTACCTCTCCTGTTAATCCATAAAAACAGAGATTTTTTACTTTATAAGGGTTGTGTAATTCTTGGATTGAGATTACAAACTTTTAAGAATTATTGGAAATGGATTTAGTGAGGTTTTGAAGTGCATTTAATCTTATTACCTTATAAGGTAAAGATTCTGTTGCGTTTATCCCAAAACAAAAGGGATGCTACTTTCATATCATCCCTTTATAGAATTATATATCACTTCATTAGCATAATCGTCCGAAGTCAGAGACATTCGGACAGCGCCATTGACAGACTACGAACAGCGAGGGTTGAATAAACACCCACATTTCTGTAACACCACACTACCCCCGTAGATTAATGAAATTTAATCACTGCTGCAGTTTGTGATTTAATTAGGATAACTTGCATGGAATCCTTCTTTTTTACCAAGGAATCGCCTATTTCAATTTTATGGCTAAAGTTCCAGAAATTTACAGGAAGATTAAATTCCTTTCCTTTAATCAATACAGTAGGTTCTCCCTTATCGCTGTAAATTACGCTTTCAACCTTACCGTTAAAATCATAATTTAAAGTTTCTTTTCGTAACTGATTATTGTAATAAATCAATGCGACTAAAAATAAAACAGCAACAATTATAAGCACTATAAATTTCCACATAATTCCTAATTATATATTAATGACCAATCGTATTACTTACTCCAACAGAGCCACCGAATCCCACTCCAACCCCAGCGCTATAGCCAGTCCAGGAAGCAGTGAGAGGATTAAAGTTCCGTGTCGACTCTGAAATTCCGCCCGAATATATTAAATAACTTGCTGAAGCGCCATAACCTCTCCCTAAAATAGATTGAAATGTCGCGTCTCCTCCATAAGGACTGAAAAACCAGTTATTAGTCCCGGGTACAGGCAAAGATGATACAGCAAAGGGTGATCATTGCGATGTGGTAGTAAGCAGCAACGGCAGGGCTTATTTGTTTTATTTTAAGCATCCGGGCAGGGTGGCAGGTACCTCAAGAAAAGGAAATCAATATAATATGCAACGAAGCAGTATACAAGTAGCAGAATTGACGTGTAACAACGGTATTTTAAGCTGCAACCGCGATGATCCTGCATACATCTCATTAAAGCCCTGATTAATTTAATTCAACCCGGAAACATTATAAATTTTTATACTACGCATTACGGCAGGTTGGATAATAGAATTGGTAACTGTAAAACGTAATGCCGTTGCAGTTACTGGTGCAAACTGATCTATCCGTTTGTGCCCAATGGTTTGGCCATTTACAATAACTTCCCATTGTCCGTTTGTTTCTGCCTCAATTATATATTTCGCTATCTTTTGGCCATCACGAAGATCTTCCATGGTAACCACGTGGTTAAATGTTTTTGGTTCTTTGAACTTTAGCGTTTGTACCGGGTCTTTAGCATTAGATGTAACGATCGGGTCACTGAAACGGTGCTTAATTTCGTCTCCCATTTCTTTAGCGGCAGCAACCAGGTCTTCCGGGATAAGTCCGCGCTGATCAGGAGGCATATTGATGATGATGCTCGATCCTCGACCTATGCTTTCGTAATAAGCCTGCATCCGCTTTTCAAGCGGCTGAGGTTTACGGGCACCGCTCCACATCCATCCGCCAGTGCTGAAAGCATTAGTGGACGTGGCCATTTGCGGACGGTAAAATGCACCTAATGGATCACCAAGATTATCATGTCCCCATTTATAGGTTAAACTTATTGAGTAGTTTGTGCCATCCACCGTGTTTAGCGCATTCCACAATGGATAACTTGCATGGCCGTTTTCGTTGCCAACATGCTCAACATTCGGGCCCAAAAGCAGGCATTTAGGTTGAAGTTCATGTGCATATTTCGTTAGTGTCGCATAAAATTGTCTCAACTTGCCCCCATGTGGGCCATCCAGCGCATCTGAACGCCCAAAATGATCATCCCAAATAAAAACAAGCGGGCCATAATTGGTCATCAATTCTTTTATTTGCTCTTTTTCTTTTAGCAGCGCTTTTTCATATATAACCGGATCATCAAGTTTATCTATCCTTCCGGTATTTCCCGGTTTGTACCCGGGTTGAGAAGCCTCCCAGTGCGAATCTATCCAGGGAGCGGTATATAAACCTACTTTCATGTTGTATTTACGGCAGGCATTTACAAACTCCAGAACAATGTCGCCCTTACCATTCTTATATGGGCTTGATTTTATGCTGTAATCAGTTGTTGTTGTTGGCCACAGGCAAAATCCCTGCTCGTGCCTTGCGGTAAGAACTACATAGGTTGCCCCCATTGCTTTAGCAGCCAAAACCCATTGTTCGGGATTCAATTCCGTTGGGTTAAATTCAGATGCAGGCGTAGTTCCTTGCGGCGCCCCTTTAATGGCATAAGTATCAATACTGTAGTGAATAAAAACTCCCAGTTCAAGGTCCTGAAATGCGAGTTGTTGGGCATTGGGCCGGGCCAATACAGGCGATTGCGCATAAAGACGTGTAGCAAAAGTCATTATCAATACCACAAACACGTTTTTCATAAACAACAATTTCACTAAAAATTATTTTATTACAATTTTATTTTATCGATAGCCTGTTGAGCAAATTTACAAGCACTTTAATTAGCCGCTTTTAACGAAAACAGTAAAGTCCCATAACCCGGATTGTCCGCGTTAAACCCGGCCTTTTCAGGCCTCAATTTATCAGCTGCCATTTTAGTGTATTTATATTGGTCGGCTGGCAGTCCAACACGGTTTGCGTAATGATTATACACCATTTCATAAATGGAACGCAAGCTTCCACGGCTACCCACTGCAATTTTTGAGGCGGGAAAACGTCCGCTTATATCTGTAAAAGGTTCAAAAGGCACATCTTCTCCCAGATTGTATTTGGCGGTATACTCAAATCCTTTCAGCAAACGGTTACTCATAAAACTATACATATCCATCCCCTGGCTCCAGGCTACCTCACACATTTCAGAAAGGTGGCCAATGCCCAGCTGGGTATGTGCCTGGTCCCGCCCGCTTTCTTGCACCTGGCCGCTTTCATTGACTATATAATGCGGTAAGCTGCCGTTACCAGGCCCTTTATAGTAAAAATCAACTGCCCTATCAAAAAGTGCATGATCATCACAAAAAACACCTATCGCCATCATTTCTTTCATACACGCTAAATCCCAGTTACCGTGTGCCCAAAGAGCAAAATATTGCAGAGGCGGATAAAAAACATTCATAAACATAGCCTGGCATTTTTTTATCTCAACAGGTGACCATCCTGGGTATGTACGCATAATTTCTGCAGCACTGGTAAGCTTAAACCCGTTAAGGCCGGCTCCTAATTCAACATCAGTTCCATCAAAAACCTTAAAAGTATTTGACCATGCGTTTAAAATGGCTACAGCCGTTTTTGCATGTGCTTCATCACCGGTAATAGCCCACATTAACGCATTTTGATATGCCGCACACACATCCTTTTCAAGCTCGCCAATATTTTTACCGGCTCCGTTTAAAAGACTGCGTTCAACGTGTTCAACTGCATGCGGCTTCCAATCGGCACTGGAATACGGACTGGCTTTAAATACATCGAAACCGCTTTTCCATGGCTCAATATTTTTGGCAACCATTTCTTTCATCCGCTTTAAATCACTTGCGGTATGTAATAATCCGGGATGAACAAAAGGAGCTGGATGATACTGTTTTGGTGCGTCGAGCTTTAATACCTGTGCCTGCGCCATTACCAAAAAACAAACCGGCATAATAATCAGCCCCATTTGTCGAATGCCTTTAAACACTTTAGAGGTTGTGAATTTATATAGAAATACTTGTTTCATGCTACTTCAATTTTAATAGGTAAATAACAGTTGTCCTCTATTTCCTTCGGCAGGATATTGATAAAATGGCCCGACTGGTTTTGCGGCCTTACTTGCAGTGGCCCTGGCAAAATCCTCGTTAACAGTAATGGCTTTGCCATCAGGATATTCAATATATTGCTTACTTAACGTAAAAAAGCCAATAAGTTCGGGGCTAAGTACAGGGCTGATAATTTTTGGAAGTATCTTATTATTCAATAATAAACTAACACCTTTTGCTGTGTTATTTAGCTTAAAGCCGGTGTTTCCGGTTTTTGGCTTACTTTGCTTATCTCCCCATGAGCTGCCTAAAGCACCATCCAGGTAAATATTGTAATTGGCAAGGCAATCAGCATTTGGGCCTAATTTATCAAGGCCGCCTTTAATAAATACATTATTATACCAACGATCATCAAAAGGCAGCGCCGGGATTGTTTGTTTGATAATTAAGGTATGTGCCAGGTAATTACTGGTAGCAAATGATCTGCCCGGGACTTTTTCATTAATAAAGCTGCAATTGTAAAACAGGTTTTGCGCAAATACATTTGCTTCTGCGCTCATCATTTTTACACCTTCGCCGGTTTGTTTGCCAGATCCTGCAAGTATATTATTATCTATCAGCGCAGGGCCATGGCTATTATAAAAATAAAGACAGCTTGCTTTTGTATCGGTTATTATATTTCGACTGATATGTGCTCCCTGAAATAACGGCCCCATAAACAAACCATAACCATGAACTCTTCTAATCAGATTATGATCAATCAGCACATCAATTGCAACTGCTAAATGAATGCCGGATATCTCTCCTGGATAGCTATCATTGCTATTAATATCTTCAATAAGATTATTTGTAATTTCACTAAAAGTGCCGTGAAGTAAACCAAAAACACCCGCTTGTCCGCACCTGAAAATATGATTATGCTTAATTACTTCATGCCCTACAGTGGTAATGTCCTTTGAAAGATCACTATACTCTGGTTTTCCGGGCCCTGCACCAGGATACGTATGACCTGTTTGACCAATAGAGATTGCTACGGACTTACAGTCGCTTAACGTACAATTTTGGATTAACCAGTATATGCCTCCGTTTAATGCAATTGCGCCAGGTTGTTCACCGTTAATAGATGCCGTAGGGCTGGCAACCTGCGAAATCTTAAATCCATCTAATACAATATAGTTAACCCCCGTTTTTTGTGCAGTAAACACAGCAGGGCGTACATTAATTTCGGTAAGCTGTACATTGGGGTCAGCGCTGCCAAAATTTGCTGTAATAATAGTTTTACCGTTTTCTTGTGTGGTAAACCAACTACCCTCGATAGCTGTAACACCACTTAAATCCTTTTGCTCTTTTAAGGGTTTATTTTGTAAATAAACTTCGCCCAGGTGAATAAAGGATGAGTCTTTACTTACCAATTGAACAAATGGGTTAAATCCCTTAAAGAAACTTTCATCAATTTCTGCACGCCAGGTGCGGTCCTTTTGTTTAACCCATGATTTTACCTGTTCAGATCCTTTAATAACTACATCTTCACCCGGCGCCGCTACAAAAGTGACCTTGTTATTCATTGCCGTGCCGCCCGAATTAAGAACTACCATTTCCCGGTAAGTCCCTTTATGAATTACAATTCTATCGCCCGGATGAGCCAGGCTTTCTGCTTTGTTAATTGTTAATAAAGGCGCTTTTATACTTCCGTTATTAGCGTCATTGCCTGTCTTAGCAACATAGATGGTTTTATTATCACCATCGGCAGCAAATCCAGACAGAGAGAAAAGCAATGATAAGAGTAATAAAATCTGTAAGGCTGGTTGTGTCTTAATCATAATTTCAACATTTTTAGTTTTTGCTTTTACTTTTTTGTTTCAATAAACCTAAGTCCATCCACATGCTCACCAATGAAAATATTACTCATATCTCCTATTTTATACCAACTAGGTTTATCGGGCATGGTATCGCTAATTAGCTTGCCATTTATAGTAAAATTTTCAAAGGTTATATTTCTAACAGACCGAGTGTCATCGTAGCCTGCAATTATTGACATGATTGCGTGAGTGCCCGTATAAGAGATATTTTTGAAATAAATGTTTTCAACCCCACGCCCGGCTGCTGTGTTGTACTTGTGGTTAAACATCACTCTAAAATTAAATAGCTGCCCTTTCCTGATGTCTTCTATCCTGATATTTTCGAAATTAATATTGTTAATTAAATTGGCGTCGCCTGCGTTTAAAGCTATACAACCCTGATAGTCAATTTGGTTTTCATACTGATCAAGAATATCAATATTATTAAATTTCATATTTCCTAAAGTATCAGGATGTGGCGGATCGCCATGGGTGCCTATCAGAATTGGATGTGCCTGATCAGCCCAGAGTGTTGAATTGGATACTGTAATATTTTTTGTATTACCATAGAAATTTCGCCGATGTCCGTAAATAGCAATGCAATCATCAGAGTTGCGCATAAATAGCTTATCAATCACTACATCAGTGCTGCAAAAAACATCTAATCCGTCTGCGTTTCCCTCCGAACTGATTGATTTAACTTCGCTCACTTTTACGCCTTTTGACTGGCCAATAAAAACGCTGTATTTATGTGGAATTACAATAATGCCATTTACTTCTACATTTTTTGAGAAGTTAATATTCAACTCCTCACCTCTTTGTTGTCGCCCCTTATCAGGCGAACTGCTTACCAGGGCATCAGGTGTAATAACCTGAACTCCTTCCTGAGATAGAATGCCATGTCCAAGAACACGAACATTTTCAACTTTATTAACCAAAAGCTGCCCTTGTACAATAGCGCCACCGGCGATATAAATTGTTTTATTTGATGTCACGTTTAGTGTTCCAACCTGGTGTATACCCGGCCCGTAATAAATTACATTTGTATCTTTCGGCGAGATCTTATAGGTTTCAAGCGGGTTTGCAAATAATTGCAGGTTGTGAAAAATATCGCCATTTACTTCGATAGAAAGATTCTGGGGATTGTGTAAAGAAAATGTAATTGTATTGCCGCTTATCTTAGGTTTTATTCCAATAGATAAAGGCCTTATGCGGACATCATTTATCGCTCCTTTATTATAAGTAATAGAAATATCAACCTGTCCAGAAAAATCAAAGTAAGAAAAAGAAGTATTTTCAGCAACGCTTTTGGCACCTACCATATTTGACACGTGGGCTAAATAAGAAAAAACAGGCTGCCAGCCGTCTTTTTTTTGCCTTACCCTTACGGTAAAGTCGTTATTTACAACACTACCTTTTGGCTCTTTATAGGTTATTAGCTGGGCTTGAGAGAATTGGCAAATAATTGAAAATAGAAGAATAAAAAATACATTTATTTTTATTGAAGTTCTATTCATTTTCATTTGTTGGTGTAGCAGTTAAGTAATTTTCAGTTGTTATTAAATTAGAAAACGAAATATTAATCGTTTATAACTTAATGACAAAAAGAATTTAATACCATACTCACTTTACAAAAGTATTTAGGGAATGATTTTGTATAAAAGGCCCGGAATTAGAATATTCGTCTAAATCTTATTAGGTGTTTCTGATTTAAATGGGGATGAATTTCTAACCATAAAAACTGCCGGTATTATCATGTGCTTATGCTTCCGTTCGGTGCCAGGGTTATCAATTTGCTCTAATAACAGGTTAACCAATTGTTTCGACAATTCGGCAATAGGCTGTGCAACAGCGGTTATAGTGGGTTTAAATAATTTAAATATTTCATGATCATCAAACGCTATCATTCCAAAATCGTCAGGGATAGATTTGGCCATATTATTTATAACATCCATTCCTTTAAAAGCCAGGTAACTTGTTGCAAAAAACAACGCATCAATTTTCGGGTTTTCTTTAATAAGGTCAGTTATATTGGCTACCGCTGTTTGATCAACTTTGGCATAATCTATCTTTTTTATACAAGGTTCAAGTTTATTATCGTTTATAGCTTGTTCATACCCGGCTAAACGGTCATGCATCTGTGTCTGGTCGGATGTTAACGTAATAAACGCTATGTTTTTGTAGTTCTGGGTAATAAGGTATTTAACAGCATTGTAAGTGCTTTCAAAGTTGTCAATTACAACACAATCCGTTTCTACGGTTTTAAAATACCTGTCTAAAAGTACTAAAGGTACTTTCTCATTTAACAAGTTAATAATATCCACCTCAAGGTTTTCTGATGGTGTAATAATAAATCCGTCTACATGCCTGTCTCTGAAAAGATCAATGAGCTCGCGCGTTTTAGAAACTTTATTTTTAGTGCTGCCATATATTATTTTATATCCGCGCTGATTCGCCACTTCTTCAACATAACCGGCTATGGACGAAAAAAACGGATCGGCTATATTTTCTACAAGCAAGCTTATTATTTTGGTTTTGCCAGTTCGCAAGCTTTTAGCAAGATGATTTGGCTTATATCCCGTTTCCTGCACATATTTTAAAACCCGTTCTGTTAAAACATCGCTTATGCCCTTCTCTTTTGATTTACCATTCAAAATAAAAGAAACTGCAGTAATTGAAATATTTAACCGGGCTGCAATATCTTTAATTGAAATTTTTTTCTTCATGTGTTAGCCCACTAAGGATTGTTTAAAGGTGTTGGCTTTATACAATACGAATTTACTCATAAATTTGGTTATTGATGCCATGTAATTAGCAACAGTTTTCATCAACCCCGAGTGCACCTTTTCACACTCGGGGTTGAGCTATTGCATTATTTACGTTTAGCAAAGCCGCGCCTATAAATAGTAAACTATATTTATATAATGATCTTATATGCATTTACGGTATTTAGTTATACTATTTAACAGATTTGTCATTAATAGAAACATGGTCATAAACAACTGTTGTAGTTATCTCCGCCATGCCTGATGAAACCGGCAGGCCCACGTATGCCTGCTTTTTCAAAGAGCTTGTAACACTACCCAGTTTTACCCAGCTTTGGCCGTCAACAGAAAAGTAACCGGTAAACTCATTGCCTTTTCGCTGCAAACGCAACCAGCAATAGCCTGTAAGGCGGCCATGGTCGACAACAGGCAATGTCAGTAAAGGACTAGTGGCTGCTGCTTTAACTAAACTACCTGTTGCGGCTCTTGAAAACAATTTTATATACCATCCTGGTGTTTCTATTTGCCTTGTAGCGGTTGGGCTTATAATTAGCGATACCTGTGCAGCGTTACCAGTTAATTCTTCACGCATTGACACCCCGAAGCTGGTAAATTGAGAGCTGATTTGCGGCACATAACGTATCGTGATAGTACCATCACCATTTAAGGGCTGATAAGCAAAGTTAAGCTGATCATTCAAGCTATCTGTCATTACGCCACCGCCCTCAACGGTAAACTGCTGCCCATCATACGCCGCATATCCTTTTGCCGAATTTATATTCATTGCTTTCCAATTTACAGGCAAGCCGGTAGTAATAGAAACAGGATAAGCATTAGCACTTTCTCCATTTTTGTTTAATGCGCTTATTGTATAGTAATATGTTTTATTCGGTACTATCTTGACATCTGTAAAGATTTCAGCAACAATACTTTTTGCTAAAGTAATATAGGGGCCGTTCTCACGGTCACTTCTTTTAATACTATAATTTTCAGCCCCGATAGGTTTTACCCACGTAATTGTATTGCCTTCTGTTAATGAAGTTTTAGCTATTAAACCGGCAGGTGCAACTGGTTTATCTTTAGTGTTTACTTTTCCCTTTGTGTCTGCAACAGCAGAATAAAGTAGTGTGCCAAAACCTACATTATCACCGCCTGCGCCCTCTTTCTCTGGCCTGGTTTTTTGTATAACCTGCCAGGTATAAGGAGCTTCCAAGCCCATTCGGTTTACGTAATGATTATAGACCTGCTCATATATAGTTCTGAACCTGCCTCTTGTTTGAGGAGAAAGTTGCTTGTTTAAATACTTTCCTGTCCTGTCCATTACAGGTACATAAGTCACATCAAGGCCAACATTATATTTTGCAGTATATTCAAAACCCTTAAGCAAACGGTTATCTGCATAAGCATACAAATTTAAACCCTGGTGCCACGCCATTTCAGAACAATCAGCAAAATGAGCTATCCCCAATTGGGTATGTGCCTGGTCGCGGCCACTTTCCTGGCATTGCCCGGCATCATTAATGATATAATTAGTCAGCCTGCCATCTCCAGCGCCATCTTCATAATAACGTATTGCCTTTTCAAAAATAGCTTGGTCATTGCAAAAAATACCAATTGCCATAGCCGTCTTTAAAGCTGCAGCATCCCAATTACCATTAGCAAATGGTGAATAATTTTCAATAACAGGATAAATCACTTCCCTAAAATGTTTCTCCGTTTTTTCAATATCGGCGGCTGACCAATCCGCATTAGTGTATCGCAGTATCTCAGCCGCGTTTACCATTTTAAAGGGCCCTAATCCAGCCATCAGCACGGCGTCATAGCCTGTAATAGATGTCAGGGTGGCCGACCATGCATTTATAATTTCTTTGGCCTTATCTGCGTATTCCTTTTTGCCTGTAATAGCCCACATAACAGCATTTTGGTAGGCCGCCCCGGCATCGCCATCATATGTCCCTTGCCCTACGGTTGGGTTTCTGCCAACCATCTTCATCGGGCCCTGCATTTTGTAACTACTTTGAGATAGTTGATGTGCCTGGAAAACCAAAAATCCGCTATAAATTGGCTCTTGTTTTTCTGCAACAGCTTTTTTCATTCGTTCAAGATCACCAGCACTCTGCAGCAGCCCGGGATGAATAAATTTTTGTGCGTTAACGTGAAAAACAAAAATGCTTAGAAGCAAAACGAGCGTGAAAGTTGATTTTTTAAAATAATTCATGGTTTTCTTATTTACTGTTGATCTTCTAAAAAAACATTATCAGTTTATTTATTCCTTATAATGATTGCCTGGCCTCCTTTTGCCTTTATATCCACCGGGAAACTATCTCCTTTTTTTACATCAATAATTCTTTTCCTGATGCCGTTATTATCGTCATCCTCATAAATTGTAGCGGTATAGGTTTTATCTTTTGCAAGAAAGTTTAGTTTAATAGTAGTATGCCAATCAGTTAAACCGGCTGCGTTACCTATATACCAGGTATTCTCTTTTCTCCGGGCAACGCTTATATTTTCAGCTATCTCACCAGCCAGGTAATGCGTTTCATTCCAAACCGTTGGCACATATTTAAAAAATTCTATTTCGTCCTCATTGGTGTAATCATTAGGCTGGCCATACCAGAATATGCTTTGAAGCGGACTAAAATACACTACTGTCAACGCCAGTTGCTGTGCCTTGCTTACTTTTATATTCTTACTAAATGTATTTTTTGAATTTGGATAACAAAAGGTAAAATCTGCAGGCCCTGCTAAAAACCGGGTAAATGGCAGCACCGTAGTGTGAAATGCATCCGGGCTGTTTTCATCGCCCCTAATGCCTTCCTGGGTAAGCAGAGCAGGGTATCGCCTGCTTAATCCTGTCGGTTTATAATTATCATGTATATCCAATATAAATCCATTCGCATTTACTTTACTGATAGCCGTATCTAAAAATGAGATACCTTGCTGCGACAAACCATCAACAAACCCAAATTTTATACCGCTTATCCCCCAGTTTTTAAATACCGACAGTAACTTATCCAAATACAATCTTACCCCCACATAATTAACATAAAGTATAACACCTATACCTTTTTCTTTACTGTGCTGAAGAATTTTAGGCATGTCTATTGCAGGGATAACAACCGTTGGATCTGATTGCGGCGATCTTTCCGGGCCGTACCAGCCGGCATCAAACATAATGTATTGAAAATCGTGTTTCGCGGCAAAGTCTATACAGTCCAGCCCGCTTTGCGTGTTCAACTGGGCTCGAATCAGTTTTCCCGGTTTTATATTTGCGGGAACTATACCTGCGGCAGGTGCAGTTAATTTAAGATTAAGCTGGCTATAATCATGCAGCCCTATTGCTGTTTCAGCAATACTTATCGTACGCCATGGCGTTTCAAAATCCCCGGAGAATTTTACTATTGTATCTTTTGAGGATGCAACCCTTCTATCGGTATGATAAGGTACTGTATTAAAAGCAATAGCCAGGCTGTTTGGCAACCTTCCTTTTACTAATTCGCCTTTTATATAATTATGATTATCAGACTCGCCTATGCTTAAATACCGTTGCCCCTTTAGGGCTAGGGTAGCCGGAAAATCGCAAGAAGTATTTAACGAATCTAACAGGAAGGGCTTAAATACTGATTCCTGGTTAAACTGGTAAATTGTGTAGGCATTTGTTAAATTGAATTGGGTTAATTCTTTTGTTATAATGCCTGCCTTAATTCCATTTTGTGCAGGTATTTGGTATCGGAACGCTGCTGTACCATTAAACAACCGTACTTGCAGGTTAAAAAACAAATCGCCAGACTTACACTTCAATATAAGCTGCTGATAGTTATTGCTGATCTTATCGTTCTCGCCTAACGGCCACGCAAAAGTTTCAACATGAATGACTTGCGCTGCGCTCAGTATCTTTGTGTGTTCACCAGCAGTTATCCCATTCACTACAAACCCCATAGCAGACCATTTGGTAGTTTCTTTATCATGATCAACTACGCGGTATTGTAATTCACCGCCAGTTTTTGTGCTTATTTCTATATCGGTTTTTTTATCGGGTGAATACAGGCGATAGGTAGATTTTACTTGCGCGTTGCTATGTAAAACTACGATTATGAGTAAGACTGGAGCCAGGTTTAATATCTTTTTATACATTATTAGTTGCTTTAAATTTTCTCCTATTTAATTTATATTATTATCTTCTTAACAGAAACCCGTAATACTACGGGCCCCAATAATCCAGATTCTACCAGTGGGGAATCTTTGTCAAAATTCTTCCATGTAGTAAAGGTTTTTCGTTTTCCGGACTTTGGTTCATTTTTCACGTACCAGTCCGGCAGCTTTTCAACAAAGTTATTTACGCTGTATACATTTTCTTCGGGCAAATGCTCATCGCCGATCAGCCGGTTTGGCCATAAAGTGGTAACGCTTATCTCAAGATTATTATCGCCCACTTTTACATCCCCGGTAATATCCAGGCTATATGGTTCTTTCCATAATATCCCGGCTTTTTTGCCATTTATCTTTAATTCGGCTATAACTTCAACTCTTCCCAAGTCCAGGTATATTTTCTTATTAAGGGAGATGTAGGATGCAGGTACCGTGATACTTTTGCGATAAGTTGCTGTTCCAGAGAAATGCTTTACATCAAAATCGGAGTGCCTATGCAGGGATATTAATTCAGGCAGTTCAATAGCAGGCGTTCCATCGCTAAATGTCACATTCCACGCCCCTTTAATAACTGCCGATTCGCAATTATTAACGTTTATCTGCTTAGTGCTATTAGCACTTTTTATATTATAAGTACCGTTTTTAAACACCTCAGCCTCCAGGTGCCCTGCTGAAAGCTGTTTCAGTTTTAGATCAATAGGAACTTCAGACACTGGCAGTCCCTTATTAAACAAACCTACAACCTGCTGTTCGGTCAATGCTTCCTTAACTACCTGTGTAGTGGTATAATTCCCCTCAAAATAGGTTGAGTACTGGCTTCTTGAAGGCGGTGCCAACAAACCCGGATGTATGATATTATTTGAAGCTGCGCCGGTTTTTCGGAGCTTTCCGTTTAAATAAAGTGAAGGTTTGCCATTTTGATACACTACGGCAATATGCGTCCATCCTTCTACGGGTTGGTTATCTGTTATTACCGATCTTTCCCTGCCGCCGGTACTTTCATATACATGCACCCCGTTTTGCCCTGCACCAATAGCCATGGTTCCATGCCCCGGGCCGTAAACATCGCCTTGTGGTGCATGAAAAAGCATGCTTCTGGAGTCTTGCGCAAATGAATCGGGCTTTGCCCACATGGTTAAGGTAAAGTTATTCTGAAAAGTTGCATAAGGGGCTACGTTGGCTGTATAGGGCAAAATAGATAAATAAGGCTTATCACCTTTTAAAATATTGGCATAGCCATTCCCTGCAGCTTTTTTTCTGAACACTACAAATACCGACTCAGCAGGTTCCATGTCCAGGGCAATATGTGTTCGGCCATCTTTAAATTCATAAAGCGCCTGGTCATACATTTTCCCGGTTTCACTGTTCCATATTTCTGGCTGTAAACCCGTTATTCTAAACGAGCATTGTATCTTTTCATACTCACGCAAATGATTACTGATAAAGTAAAACTGCATGGCTGTTGTCTTTTTATGCATCCAAAAAACAGCCGCATCTTCGTTTTGGCCGGTATATTTAAAGTCGGGCTCAATCTTCATATCGGCAAACAATTGCTTATAATCTGCCGTCCATATCAGTTTCCCTTTTCCATAAACGTGACTTTTTACTTTCACTCCGTCTAAATCGCTATATAGTTCATCTATGGCATTTTTAGTAATTTTATCCTCCTGTTGGCGGCCAAATGTTTTAGATGGCTTGTTAGACACGATAAGTGTCATTCCATCGGTTACCAGTTTTTTGAGTTTGTTTAATGTTTCTGGTACGATCTCATTTATCCTGGCCAGGATACAAACCTTGTAATTCATCCCATCAGGAAGCACAATCTGTCCCTCTTTGATAGCGAATCTACTCAATCCATCAGCTCCCACTACATCGGCCACGTAGCCATCAGGCATTAACCGGTAAGTATCCGGCGTTCCTGATGCAGGCTCATCTCCTTTAAAATAACAAGCATCGGCAACAAATAAGCCTTGCTGTAATAAATATTGTGTCCGTTTTAGGTAATTTGTCCAGCCGTAGGCTTGCTCTGTCCAGGTGTTATTGCGATCGAAGTGGCTGCCAAATGGCCCCATGGTCATACCAGGTTTGCCGGTTTTATAAGGCTGATGAACAAACGTGTGAAACACCAACTGGTTAATGCCCAGTGTAAAAAAATAATCGCCCTCTGCTTTTAACGAATACGGATAATCCTTCCATTTAGAGTTAGCCGGCATTGATGTAAAAGATTCCGCAGCGGCCACTTTATGTCCATACACATGTGCTACTGAGGCAGCTTGCTTGGATGTATCATCGCTGCCATAAATATATCGTGTCCAAAATTCAGACATAGGTATATCCAGGTATTGTCCAACTTGTAAGCTATCAAATACTGCATCGCCATACGGTTCGGCACTAAACTTTAGTCCGCGTTTATGGCAAAGCTCCTGCATATAACCGTAAAAATTTTTCGCGATCAGGTCGGCATGTGTTTTTCTTACGTCCCATAGAAAACGTTCGGTATCGTCCACACTTCCCACAATCCTGCCAGTCATGGCAGGCATCCATTGTATCAAATCATATTTACGGGCTTTTTCAAATTCTTCGGGGAATTTGATTGTCCAGTTTTGTTTGCCCGCTTCCCAGCTATCAACCGTAATCCCTTTAAAACTTTTACCTATATAAGGCGAAAGTTTTTTAAACAATGGGTCAAGAAATTTTTCAAAATGCTGATCAAGTGCCTGCCTGTTATACATATCAATTTCCAGGCCTTCGGCTGAATCGGGATGGGCAGCGGGTATTTCACCCGTTGTAGTATGGCCAATGCGTAGAATGGTCCATTTACCCGCAGGGGCGTTCCATTTTAAATTGCCCTGACTATCCATATTTGTAGAAATATCGACCACTTGGTTGGGGTCGATTATAAGATCCTGACCAGTAGCGGGCGTTTCGCCACGCGAGTTTCCGTGCGTATTGTTTGTTTTACCAGACCATCCTCCTAATCTTGGCCCGCTTTGTAGCTGCACCTCTGATAACCAAGTAGACGAAGTTGTTGTTAACCTATAAAACTTAGCAGTTACCGCATTGTAGCTTAATGTAGATGGCGTATCCATTTGCCTTAACTCCACACAGGTTATCCGGCCAATTTCTTTAAATGTTGTGCCGTCATCAGACGATTCCAGTATCAGTGTAGGTGGATGATCCCTCGGCCCGTCGAACAGGTCACGCGGAATCTCCGGTTTTCTTAAAATACAGATGGCTCTCGTTTCAAATGGTTCAGAAAACTCCAGCAACAACGTGTTTTTTGGCTGGCTATTGTTTGCAGGGCCACTACCGCCGCTACGTCGTCCTCCTCCTGTAGCAGAAGGCGCAGGTGCGTTTACAAAATCATACGCTGCCGGATTTGTAGCCGCCGATGCGCCTTCGGTAACTTCTAATCTTATTTTTGTTTCCGGGTTGCCGTCAATAATAATATTTTTATCTATCTCTTTACCGTTAACCAAAGCTTTAACCAATTTATCCTTCATTAAAGCCTTTTCTACGGGCAATGACGGATATGCTAATACAAAGGCGTCGCGGTAATAGTTTTGCTTTGCATAAGGCTTCTCCAGTTTAATATTTACTGCGCCGTTTGTATTATTTACGAACGCTTCTGTCCATACCAATTGCTGCATACTGTACTCTGGTGTGATCCACGGCCCGCCACATCCTGAATAACCCGGTGAGTTATGTATAAACATATTAAGCTCTAAACGATGCGCTTCGGAAGCAGAATGATAAACAGCATCAGTCCATGCCGCTCCCGCATAATCAACCGGCCCACGCGGTATGCCCACAGCCGCATTAAAATTAAGGAAGCCGCCTATACCCATGCGTTTCATGGCCTCCAAATCAAGCGTAATTCCTTCTTTTGTAATGTTGCCGTTCATCCACATCCAATAAACCCATGGCTTAGCGTTAGCGGGCGGATTTAGAAACAATTCTGCGTAAGTTCCTTTTACGGCAGTAGCACCTAAAATCTTGTTAAAATAGGGTATAGAAACAACCCCTGCCGATGTTATTAAAGTGCTTTTTAGAAATTGCCTTCTTTGCATGGTATGGATAATTCTGAAATAAATGCAGGTTTATGAAATTGATTCCAATTATGAGGCATAACAACTGTATGACGGGTTTATATCCGTCGTATACTCAATGAAATTTATTTTTCAACCCTTAACCAGTCGAAATCAGCATATCCGCCATTCCTGTCCGATCCACTTATGCAAAACAGCCCCATCTTTGCACCTATCCATTTATCAGGTTTCGCAAAAAAGTCTTTGCCGATAGGCTGAAAGTTAACCCCATCTTCACTAT
>Ga0206854_1080_pt2 | contig 25639 bp, 18 predicted proteins | sample Alteio_BWOrgCont_50_FD_152870 | JGI IMG/M metagenome (GOLD analysis project Ga0206854, IMG submission 152870) | Enriched cells from forest soil in Barre Woods Harvard Forest LTER site, Petersham, Massachusetts, United States -... | ecosystem: Environmental > Terrestrial > Soil > Temperate forest >...
TGGGCGAAAAGCCGGTGCGGCAGAGAGTGACGCCCATCTCTTCGGCGACGGAGACGAAGATGTTTTTGAAGATTTCGAATTCGATGGGATCTAAAGGTTGGTTCATGCGACGCCTCCTTGGTGAGAAGCGACGAGAGTTCCCGCGGAGTCGATGTGCCATGACCAGAGGGGTGGGATGACGTTGGTGGATTCTCCGGTGACGATGATGGCTGGTCCGTGACCGGACATGCCGGGTGCAAGGCGATTGCGATGGAAGATGGGCGTAGAGAGCGATTCGCCGGAGAAGATGGTGGAGCGTGTGGTGTCGGGTGTGGGTAGTTTTTGTTTTTCGAGATCGGTTGCGACAGGCATTGAGGGTTTGGCGGTGCGACCGGTGGCGCGGAGGCGAAGCTGCACGGCTTCGGTGGGGCGATGCGGGTTGCTGTAGCCGTAGAGTTTGGCGTGGCGAGCGTGGAAGTCGGCGTCGAGTGCGGTGAGAGTTTCTTGATTGATTGTTGTCGGGAGTGGGACGTCGATCTCGAAGGCCTGGCCTTGATAGCGCATAGCGAGTGCGGCGGTGAGCGTGATGTCGGCGGGAGCGAAACCTTCGGCGGCGAGATCGTGCTGCGCTTGTGCGGTGAGAGGTGCCAGTTTGGATTGCAGATCAGAGGCTGTGAGATGGACGCCGGGACGAAGCACAGACGCGGAGTAATCTTTGGCGACATCGGCGAGAAGCATACCGAGCGCGGAGAGAACACCGGAGTGCTCGGGGATGAGGACGGTATGGATGTCGAGTGCTGCGGCGAGGTCGCAGGCGTGGAGGCCGCCAGCGCCACCGAAGGCGAGCAGCGCGAAGTCGCGAGGATCGAAGCCACGCTGCACGCTGACAACGCGGACGGCGCGCTCCATGTTGGCGTTGGCGATGCGGAGGATTCCTTCAGCGAGTGCTGGGACGGAGAGATTAAGTTTTTGTGCGAAGTCTGTGGCGATGGATTGCGTGCGGGCGAGATCGAGCGTGAGGCGTCCGCCGAGGAAATAGGAAGAATCGAGACGGCCGAGCAAGAGATTGGCATCGGTGACAGTGAGCTCTGTGCCGACGCCGAAGCAGACGGGACCGGGATCGGCACCGGCGGAGCGCGGGCCCACGCGGAGGCCACCGGCTGCATCGATCCATGCAATCGATCCGCCGCCTGCGCCGACGGTGTGGATATCGAGCACCGGGAGGCGGACAGGCAGATCGCCGACGAGCGATTCGCTGGTGGTGGCAATGACTCCGTCGACGAGCGAGACGTCGGTGGAGGTGCCGCCCATGTCGAAGGTGATGAGGTGCGAGTGGCCGGAGAGATTGCCGAGCGCTTGCGCACCAATGACGCCGGCAGCGGGGCCGGAGAGGATGGTCTGCACGGCTTCGGTTGCGGCGCGCGTGGCGGAGATGCTGCCGCCGTTCGATTGCATGATGCGGAGCGAGGCGCTGCCGAGATTTTTTTGCAGGCGGCCGAGATATTCCGCCATGAGCGGAGCAACGTACGCGTTGACGGCGGTAGTGGCCCAGCGCTCATACTCGCGATACTCAGGAAGAACCTCGTGCGATGCAGAGACGCGGAAGCCTGCGGCACGAAGCGCGGTAGCAGCTTGTTGCTCGTGCTGCGGGAAGGCATAGGAGTGAAGGAAGCAGACCGCGACGGAATCGATTTTGAGACTGTGGAGTGTGGCGATGAGAGTAGTGAGCTCGGAGTCGTCCAGTGGCTGAAGCACGGAGCCGTCGGCGGCAATGCGTTCGCGGAGACCAAAAGTGAGCTCGGGTGAGACGAGCGGCTCGGCGCGGCGGACCATGAAGTTGTACAGCTCAGGACGGGTCTGGCGGCCGATGCAGATGACGTCTTCGAATCCTGCAGTGGTGATGAGCGCGAGACGCGCGCCTTTGCGTTCCAGAACGGCATTCGTTGCGACCGTGGACCCATGCGTGACTTCGAGCGAAGCGGAAGTTGGTTCGGTTTCGAGGAGAGCGCGAATGCCGGCGAGGATGGCAGAGGAGGGATCGCTGGGGACAGAGCGGAGCTTGTGCACGCGCAGGCCGCGCGAATCCAGACAGAGCAGGTCGGTAAAGGTGCCGCCGGTATCGACGCCAATACGAATGGTTTCGTGAGCAGTGGACATCAGTCGGGGAACCTTTGGCGGATGCGGACGGTGCGCTCCAGCTCGTCGGCGCTTTCGAGAACTTTGAGGCGCAGGTCGGCGTCGATGTTGGGTTGCGCGAGCCAATCGCGGACGATGGTTAGAGCGCTTGCACTTTGCTGGCCGCCGATAAAGGCTCCGAGCCACGCGCCGAGGAAAAAGATTTTGCGGTCGTGCTTAATCTCCGGCAGTTGATCGAGCGCGCGGCGGAGATAAGGCTCGGTGAGCGTGGACTGATTCCAGTTGTTGAAGGGCCGCAGGCTCTGGGTGAACCAGTCTTCGGGCTTGGCGGTGGGATCGGTGGGCGCGAGCAGATATTGCGCAAAATATTTTTCTTTGGCCGCAGCAGTGGGAACGCCGGCCTGCACAGACCAGGCGTACTTCTGACCGTCGCCGGATTTATCGCGCTGCTGCTCGATGCTGAAGATGGTGGCGGCATCGGGGTCGTTGAGCGAGATGAGACGGCCGATGAGGTTCCAGCGATCGAGCTGACGAAGCTCGACGCCGGGGACTTTGAGCGAGCCGGAGAGAAGCTGCTTGAGGGTGAGCAAGCCGTTCGAGGTTTCGGCGATGCCGGTGAGCGTGCGGAAGCTGTTGATGCGCATGCCGGGCGCATCCGACTGCTGCATGCGGGTGGTGGCGATGATTTCGAATTTGCTGACAAGCGGCGTGCGCGAGGGGCCGGCGATATAGGAGTGCAGGGCAGTGGTGGTGTGGCCGGCGATGACGCGGAAGAGAGTTTCGTCACGCTCCGAGAGGAGATTGTTGAGAGCGAGCTCGACGTAGGATTTTGGCGAAGACGCGGCGACGTGAACGTTGTCCCAGAGCGCACCCCAGAGCATGGAGCGCAGAAAGTTGTAGTCGCGCTGGCGAGCGAGTTCAGCTTCGCTGGGGTTGGTGAGCCCGCCTGCCATGCCGCTGGTGAGCATGGGACGGATGGTGGCTTCGCTTTGTGGATCGAGAAGGAAGCGGCCGTAGGCCTGGTCGCCTACGTTGGCGAAGGTGTAATCGGGACAGGGTTTGCCGGTGGCTTCAGGGACGACTGCTTCGGCGGTATTGAAGCTGAAGCGAATAGTTTCGGGCTGATGACGGGTTTCGACGGAGTAGTGCAGAAGGATGTTGGTGGCAATGGGCCAGAGGAAGTTGTCGGGCAGAACATCTTGCTGATGGAGTTTGAGCTCGGCGAGTTTGCCGTGCGCGTCGCAGGAGAAAGTGGCGGAGACTTCGGGCATGCCGCGATGCAGAACCCAGGAGTCGGCCCAGGTGCGAACATCTTTGCCGCTTGCGGCGTGGAAGGCGTCGACGAGGTCGGACCACTGGGCGTTGGCGTAGGCATGCTGCTTTAAGTAGAGGCGCAGGCCGTCGCGGAAGGCGTCCTGGCCGAGAGTGAACTCGAGCTGTTTAAGGATCGCGGGAGCTTTTTGATAAACAATGGCGCCGTAGGCACTCTTAGCGTCTTTGAGGTTGGGGATGTTCTGGAAGATGGGCGTGGTGCCCTGGGTTTCGTCAATGCCGTAGGCCTGCGGCTTGATGTCTTCGTAGAAATGCTTCCAGGCACCGTCGGCGGGCTGCAGAGAATCGAGGCAGCGGTAGGCCATGTACTGCGCGAAGCCTTCCTTAAGCCAGAGGTCGTCGAACCAGCGCATGGTGACGAGGTCGCCGAACCACTGGTGCGTGAGTTCGTGGAGCACAGTGATGTTGCGGCCGAAGCGGTCGGCTGCGGTTGGCGCGGTACGGAAGAGAACGACGTCTTCGCGAAGGAAGGTTTCACCGGCGTGCTCCATGCCGCCGAAGGGGAAGCCGGGGATGAGGACGAGGTCGTACTTAGGAAAAGGGAAGGGTTGCTGGAAGTAATCGGCGAGCCATGCCATCCCGCGCGCGGTGATGTCCTGGAGTTGCGGGACTTCAGGCTCGGCGCGCTTGAGCTGCGATTTGCGGACGTAGACATTGGGCTTGCCGGGCGTGGGATTCACGCTGGCCCATGGGCCGGCAGCAAACGCGAAGAGATAAGTGGAGATAGGTTTGGATTCGGGGAAACGCCAAACCATTTCGTCGCGCGCGTCCAGCACGGTAGACCTATAAAGCTTTGCAGTGTTGGCGATGACTGTCCAGCTATCAGGAACGTCGATAGCGAGTGCGAACCCAGCTTTAAGATCAGGCTGGTCGAAGCAGGGGAAGGCCATACTCGCGTCCATGGGGACGAAGAGGGAATAGATGTATTCGTTACCGTCGTCTTTATCTTCGTACCGCGTGATGGCGGCGCCGGCGGTAGCGATGCGGGAAGTGAATGTGGCTTCGAATTTGTTTTCCCCGGCGTGGAGAAATTTTGCGGGCAGGATGAGATGGCCGTCGGTGAGGGCGGTGGTAATGGTCTGGCCGTTGAGGGTTGCCGAGGAGATGACGCCATCGCGGAAGTCGATGGGCAGGGCGGCTGGTTTGCCGGCGAGAGTGAAGCGCAGAGTTTCTTTGCCGGGCATGGTGTCGGCGTGCGGCTTCAAGTCGAAGGAAAGATCGTAATGGAGATCGCTGATGCGGGCAGCGCGGTCGATGGCAAGCTCGTGCGAGATGCCTGCACCTGGAGACATCTGCGCGGAAGATTGAGCTGCTGCTGTGAGGGTTGCTGCGATGATTGCCAACCCAGCCAGAAGGCTGAGCTGGGGTCGAGTGCCGTGCGCCATTCGGGTCTCCGATATAGCGACGATGATACGTGAGTGTGCGGAGGGCCTTACCAATGCCATACAGATCAGGTTGAAGCGGCACTTCATCACAGTGGAGGTAATTCGTAACGGAAGTGATTATGATTAACGGCTTCGTTAGTCAACATGCGTTGCAAATGTTATGCGCCTCCTAAGTCTCCTAATAAGAATTGGTAAGGAATCTCTTGATTGGGGCGCAGACAAAGAGGTCTCCGTGGCTAACAGTGAACATGTGGGCCGAGCCGGTCGTGCTTCAGCAGCTGGCGAAAGAGAGGGAATCACAACTTGAGCTTAGGTTTAGCCGCAGGAGCCTTGGTATTGACATATCAGTAGCATGCCGCGTAATCTCGCTCAATCTCATCATCGAAGGAGCTGTAAATGGAGAAAAGGTGCTCGAAGGCATCACTTGGAGCACGGGGACGGTGTATTGCCCTTGTGGTTCTGTCCATGATTGGGTCAGCTTTGCCTCTGAGCGGACAGGCTCTTAAGGTGCTTGCGGCGGCCAAAACAGATGGATTCGAAGCCAAAGTCGATCGGGAAACGATTCGGGTCTCCGTATGCAGCGATGTGGTGGTTCATGTAGTTGCGACGGCGGGAGATGCCGGGATAGAGGGTGCCTCACCCCAGCAGCCGTGGATGTTGGACAAGGCTCAATCATGCCCGGGCGCAAAATTTGAATTTGTCGACGGTATTGAAGACATATCAGTATCGACCTCAAAGATACGGGTCAGGCTGATTAAGAAGACCGGGAATCTTGTCTTCACGACGGAGAGCGGTACGGAATTACTGAAAGAACGGCCAGCTATTCCGCGTACCTATCAACAGGCGGAGGTTGATGGACAAAAGATGGTCACAGTGGAAGACCGTTTTATGCCCGACCTCACTGAAGGGTTCTATGGCCTGGGGCAACATCAAAGCGGCATGTTCAACTATCGCGGATCTACAGTTGAGCTGGCTCAACACAATACGGATGTGGCGATACCGCTCATGGTTTCCAGTAAGGGCTACGGGTTGATGTGGAACACCGCCTCCTTCACAATCGCGGACAACCGATATCCGGCAGCGTTTGGAATCAGCGCAATGTCCGCGAACGCCGTGGACTACTACTTTATTTATGGTCCCGAGATGGATGGAATCATTCACAGCTATCGATCCATGACAGGACATGTCCCGTTGTTTCCTGAGTGGGCTTACGGTTTCTTTCAGTCAAAGGATTCCTACACATCACAAGCGGAAGTCCTCGAAGTGGCAAGGCGGTATCGATCCGAACATATTCCGTTGGACTGTATCGTGCAGGACGCGGGTTGGTGGACGAAGCGCGGAGACATGCAATTCAATGCGCAATATCCTGACGTGCCGGCGGAACTCGCTGAATTACATGCAGAACACTTTCACACGATGATCTCTGTGTGGGGGTTGTTCAATGCCAAATCCACTAACCTGCCGATACTCAGAGAGAAAGGCTTCGAAATTTCCACGACGGAAGTTTATGACGCTACCAACCCTGCCGCGCGCGACTACTTCTGGAACCTTTTGCCGGGACCGCTGCTTAAACAAGGGTGGGATTCCTTCTGGCTGGATGCTTCAGAGCCGGACTCTGGACCGCATGAGGCAGATGCGTTGTTGCTCGGAAAGACACTGACCATCGGCAGCGGCAACATGTACACAAATGTTTATCCGTTACTTCACACCGGGAATTTTGCCGAACACTGGAGGCAAGACACTGAGACAAAGAGAGTAGTACTGCTGACACGCTCGGCATTCCTCGGACAGCAACGCAACGGAGCGGCAGTGTGGAGCGGGGATGTGTACCCGACGAACTGGGCGTTTCAGCATCAGATTGCTGCTGGGCTCAATTTCGCTCTGAGTGGAATGCCGTATTGGACGACGGATGTGGCTGGATATTGGCCTCTATACCCGGGGGCATCGATGACCACTCCGGAATTCCAGAAGCTCTATGCCCGCTGGTTCCAGTTTGGAGCATTTAGTCCAATGTTCCGAACCCACGGGCATCGCGATCATAACGAGATCTGGACCTATGACAAGGTGAGTCCGATCCTGCTCACCTATGACAAGCTGCGGTATCGCATGATGCCATATATCTATTCGCTAGCGTGGAAGGTGACCAATGAGGATTACACCATGCAGCGTCCACTTGTGATGGATTGGCGAACGGACGAGAAAGTCTGGAACATAGCGGATGAGTTCATGTTCGGCCCGGCATTTTTGGTGAGCCCCGTCTGGAAGGAAGCCGCGGTGAAGCGGGATGTTTATCTTCCGCAAGCGGCAGCCTGGTACGACTTCTGGACGGGAAGAAAGGTCGCCGGAAGCCAGGATTTGGATGTAGCTGCACCGCTAGAAAAGTTGCCACTGTTCATGCGCGCTGGCTCGATTGTGCCGCTGGGGCCGGAGATTGAATACGCAGGTGAGAAGCCCGCAGGTCCGATTGAGGTACGAATTTATCGCGGAGCCAATGGCTCATTCAATCTCTATGAAGATGAGGGCGACAGCTATCGTTACGAAAAGGGGGACTACTCTGTGATCCCAATGCAATGGAACGATGCAGCAATGACCCTGACGATCGGAGATCGGACAGGGAAGTTTGCTGGAATGGTTGAGAACCGTACCTTCAACATCGTTTTAGTAGGCGTCAGTCACGGCGTGGGAGAAGCGATTAGCTCGCACCCAGACGCGGTCGCAAACTATGCGGGGAAGGCTATGACGATACATCTCTCGGGCAAAAACGGGGCGACGCATTCGCTATAGCTCTTCATTCGAGCAATAGACATTTTCTTGATAAATCAAACGGAGTGCGCTTATGGAATTGCGAGGTCGAGTCGCGCTTGTCACAGGAGCGGCATCTGGCATCGCTCGCGCGACCGCCATTCTTTTTGCAAAGAGCGGCGCCAAAGTGATTGTGGCCGACGGAAGCACAGTGGGTGGCATGGATACGGTCCGACACATACATGCGAATGATGGTTATGCAGACTTCATCGAAGTGGATGTCTCGCAACAGGCACAGGTCAGTCACATGGTTGACTCAATCATCAAAACACACACACGCGTCGATATCCTGGTCAACGGTGCGGGCATTCTCGCGTATGGTACGGCACTTGAAACAACAGAAGAAACCTGGAACCGCGTGATTTCCATCAATCTATCGGGGACGTACCTGTGTTGCCGTGCGGTTCTGTCGCACATGATTGCGCAGAAACGAGGTTCTATCATTAATATTGCATCCACCACCGGAGCTCACGATGCGTGCGCACGTGCAGCGGCTTATGTAAGTTCAAAGGGTGGAGTGACGCTGCTTAGTCGTGCCATGGCGATTGACCACGCTAAGCAAGGTATTCGCGTCAATGTACTTTGCCCCGGTCCAACTGATACGCCGATGCTGCGCAAGGCCATGACGACTGACGAGTTGGAAGCGTTTGCGAAAACGTTTCCAATGGGCAGGTTCGGGGAGCCAGAGGAAATCGCGAACGCCGCATTGTTTCTTGCCTCTGACAAGGCATCGTTTGTTACCGGGGCGGTTCTGTGCGTAGATGGCGGGCAGACTGCAGAAGTTTAAAACAATCCCGGTCCATTCGAAATCGGAGTATTTCAAATTTCATTCGTGGGTTTGTTATAGCCAGCCTTGCTTGGCTGCCTGAACTATTGATCTATGGAATATAGACAATTGGGTGGCTCCGGCCTCAAAGTTTCGGCGCTCAGCTTTGGAACATCGACATTTGGAGGCATTGGCGAACTCTTTAAAGCGTGGGGTTCGACAGAGGTCGATGAAGCTCGCCGGATGATTGATATTTGCCTGGAAGCGGGCATCAATTTATTCGATACAGCAGACGTCTACTCGTCAGGCCGATCCGAGGAAGTGCTTGGTGCTGCGATTAAGGGCAAGCGCCACCAACTGCTGATCTCAACCAAGGCCACGTTTCGCATGGGAGATGGGCCCAACGATGCGGGCTCTTCACGATTTCATCTGCGCCGCTCGATTGAAGGCAGCCTGCGACGGCTGGGCACCGACTATGTCGACATCTACCATCTCCACGGCTTCGATGCGCTGACGCCGATTGAAGAAGCACTCGAAACGCTCGACGCCTTTGTGCGAGAAGGAAAGGTTCGATACATCGCATGCTCAAACTTTTCAGGTTGGCACCTGATGAAGTCGCTGGCTATTTCCGATCGCTATGGATGGTCACGCTATGTTGCCCATCAGGTCTGCTATTCCCTGGTTGCTCGCGATTATGAGTGGGAGCTGATGCCGCTGGGGCTCGACCAGAAGGTCGGAGCGCTCATCTGGAGCCCGCTCGGATGGGGGCGATTGACTGGGAAGATTCGCCGCGGTCAGCCTCGACCTGCAGTGAGCCGTTTGCCTCTTACTGCCGATGCCGGACCACCGGTTGCCGATGAGTATCTATATACAGTGGTGGAAGCACTCGATGAAGTGGCGAAAGAAACCGGCAAGACCGTCTCGCAGATTGCGATCAATTGGCTTCTCCAACGGCCCACAGTTTCGTCGGTGATCATGGGCGCTCGTAATGAAGATCAATTGCGACAGAATATAGAGTCGGCTAACTGGAAGCTTGAGCCGGAGCAAATTGCAAAGCTTGATCGAGCGAGCGAACGCACTCGGACATATCCGTATTGGCATCAATCGCTCTTTGCTGAACGCAATCCGTCCCTGTAGCTGTGTTCACGGAACAGCAGTCGTCATTCGTGGAAACGGCGAACGCGACCGGCAGGGATGACCGGTGCAAACTGTTTCATGTGGAGGAGCTTTGCTGGAATCGGTGCAGGAACCTCAAGAGCACGGTTCGAGGCCATGCGATTGCGGTAATTCGTCGGAGTCATCCCCACAACTTTGCGGAAGACAGTTCCGAAATAGCTTTGATCGCAGAATCCAACCTCCTGGCTGATTCTGGCCAGCGACTCATCGGTCGTCGTGAGCAATGCTTGAGCTCGCTCCACTCGGAAGTTGTTTAAGTAGTTCATGAAAGACAACCCAGTAACTTTTTTGAAAAAGCTCATGAAGTGCGATTCACTCATTCCGCAAATGCGAGCAGCCTCTTTCACTTTGGTTGGGCTGCCGGAATGCTCTCCCAGATGACGAAACAGAGGGCGCAATCTATCGAGTGCTCGTTGCTGTCGCTGGAAGACCTCTACCTTGCCCGCGTATGGTGCGTATTGATTCACAAGAAGCATCAGGAGCATCTTCAGATAAGTCCGCAGCGCCAGGCGGGCACGAGTGGAAGACGCTGGTAGCTCCGAACGAATGCGCAACATCATGTCCAGCACTTGTCTGGGCACGCCCGTATCGGATGGCACGATATGCGGGAAGTCAGAGTCGTGACGGAGAAACGGCATCAAGTACTCGGAGCTATCAATTCCGCCATCACACCTTATCAGGTCAGGCTCGAAAAAGAGCGCAGCAATTGTGACTGGTGTTGACGATCTGCACTCAATGCGATGGTACAAAGTGCTACCGATGACTGCTAAATCTCCTTCATTAAACGGCAAGACTCGATCCTGGATACGACACAGGGCCGAACCGGAGCACAGGTACAAAACCTCGAAATATCCGTGACGGTTCATCCGTACATTGTGCCGGCCATCCTCCGTCATAAATTGGACGTCGACTGGACATGATTCATCAAAGTTCCACGTATGGATACCTTCTGCATTGATTTGCGGTTCAACGAGCGCGAAGTGATCTTTGCACTGAATTTTTGAAAGCTGCACAGAGCCAAGCTTGTCGCGTCGGCCAGAGGCTACACGCCTGCTGTCAGTAGCGGTGCGCTTGTGACCGCTAGTGCTCGATTTGGAAGACTTCTTCGAGATGCCCATTACGAACTCCATACAAGGTGGAATGCAGATTTAAAGTTGCGTCACCATACTGAACCCACAGCTCAATCTTTTGCCCCACCACCAATTCTGCTTCGGCCCCCGTCTGTATCTCCAGAATTCCATGCTCGGCGTGCAGCTCAACAACACGAACGCCGTGCAAGTCCTTCACTGCCGGCCAACCTCGCTCTCCACTCATCGCCTTTAGACCGCAATCGATGACTGCATGTGTCTTGCCGCGCATACTGATCACTGTTGCGAGAATCGTTAGAGAGCGGATAAACGACGAACCTCTCTGGACATACATTGTATCCATCAGCAAGTAGGAGCCGGCCTGGATGTCCGTGATTCCGGGGTAATCGCCAGACACCGAATATGTGCCTGTGCCTCCGGTAGAGACAATTGATACAGGTATTCCTTCGGCTTCGATGAGAGCAGCAGTTTCAACGAGTGCCTTGCTGCCCTGGCGAACCAACTCATCGCGTTCTGGACTTGGCGGGACGACCTGGAAGTTGCCGTCATATCCCATAATCCCGCTGAACTTAAGACCTTCGCCGACCGCCAATCGAGTCAACTGGATGGCCTCGTCGTAAGGTTGAACACCACACCGATGCAGACCGATATCGAGATCGACAACGACTTCAATTTTTGATTTGCGATTACGCTGAGCTCTGGCAAGGTCGCGAACTCCGCTGGCACTGTCGACAGCAACTACCACGGTTGCACGCTTGGAGAGATCGGCGAGGAATTCCGCCTTCAAATCTCCGGCAATCTCATTTGCTATCAGAATATTCGTTATTCCGTGATGCACCAGGATCTCTGCTTCGCGAAGCGTTGCACAGGTAATGCCGATGGAGCCGGCACGGAGCTGCTTCCACGCGAGTTCCGGCACCTTGTGATTTTTAAAGTGCGGCCGTAGGCCACAGGTTTTGTTCGTGAAGAAGCCTGCCATCTGCTTCAAGTTGGATTCCATGGAATCCAGATCGACTAACAAAGCCGGCGTCATAATGTGTTGCGCGTTCAATAGCAGTTCCTCGTCGTATTACGTGAGTTAGTTCGCAACAGCTAAGGAAGGATTTCCTGATAGAGCTTGACCTCAAACTGGTCCACAGTTTGTGGTCGCACAACATCAAAGAAATATTTGATGTATGGCATTGAGCAGTGAAGGTCGAAGGCTTCGCGATCTTTCCATTTCTCGATGAACGTTATCCGTCGAGAGTCGTCGGAACGCTGGTTGAGTTCATAGCGCAGGCACCCGGGCTCTTTATGCGTTGGCTCAATCAGCGAATGAAGAGCAAATATTAGCTCCTCCGCTTTTCCTTCTCTAGCCAGAAACTCAGCGACGCAGACCAGTTGAGTAGTTTCGGTTTTATGCATAGGTGCCTGTCTCCATCTCTGTCTTGATCGACAGGAAAAGGTCGTGAGCTTTTTGTGGCGATTCGTTATCGTGAACAACTGCACGAACGGCTTGGATCATGGCGATCGGCGCGTCACTTTGAAAAATGTTACGGCCCATGTCTACTCCGGCCGCACCCTCATTGATAGCCCGGTGCGCCATTTCGAGTGCGGCGGGTTCAGAGAGCTTTTTGCCGCCTGCAATTACCAGGGGCACAGGGCAACCAGCAGCAACGTGAGAAAAATTTTTTTCACAGAAGTAAGTTTTGACGAAATGCGCTCCCATCTCCGCACAGATTCGCGTGGCCAGTCCGAGGTAGCGAGCATCTCGAACAAGTTCCTTGCCTACACCCGTGACTGCCATGGTTGGAACACCGAAACGATTGCCGCTGTCCACCACCTCAACCAGATTCCTGATTGATTCGTGCTCATGAATTCCGCCGATGTAAACCTGCACAGCTTGTGCCGCGGTATTGATGCGGAGAGCATCTTCAATATTCACGGCAACACGTTCATTGGAGAGCTCCTTAAGAATGCTCTGGCCGCCGCTGCAACGCAGGACGACAGGGATCGAAATCTCCGGTGGAATAACACTGCGCAGAGCGCCTCGTGTGACCATAAGCGCGTCTGCGTAGGGAATAAGCGGCCTTATACCGATGTCAATCCGCTCAAGGCCTGAAGTCGGACCCTGAAAGTATCCATGATCGACAGCGAGCATGACGGTGCGGCCGTCTTCCGGCCGAAAAATTCTGGCGAGACGGTTCCGCATACCCCAGTCAAGCGAATTGCTGCCCTTGAGATAGGAGGCTGCGCTTTCCTGCGGCACATTGATGTAGAAATTCTTGGTCTCCTGAACGCTGTCAAGATCCGCCATAAATCATTTGTTCCTTTCATCATTAAGAGCTGCACTGAATCCTGCAAATAAAAGTGAAATGGAAAATGCACCGGCATCCATGTGGCCAATAGTTTTCTCGCCGAGATGCTTGGCGCGACCATGTTTCGCAATCAACGATTTCGTAGACTCCGCTCCTTCGCGAGCAGCGAGAGCTGCCATCTCAAGCGCGGAGCAAATATCCTTTTCAGAACTGGCGGCTGTGTCAATCGCTGCGACTGCAGGGATGAGTGCATCCATCATCGTTTTATCGCCGCGTATAGCCTTCGTCTGCTTACTGACAGCGTTCAGACCAGCCTGAAAGACCACAGCTAAACCGCGACAATCAACCTCGTCACCGATGTCCGCAGCACCCATGCCACGAAAAAACGTTCCGAGGATTGCACTCGAGGCACCACCGTCTACCCCCATTACATTCCAGCCTGTGGTCTCGAATATCTTCATCAGCGGGATTGAACTTGCAGGATCGACGGCGCTCTCCAATTGGTCTGCGACACGAAGCATTGTCGTTCCATGGTCTCCATCACCTGCAAAAGCATCGAGCGCAGACAAGGTGGCATGCTGACTGCGAACTTCCTGTGCGGCTGCCGCGAACATCAATGCGAATTCTTTCTTGCCAATGGTGGATATCATGCTTGAACGAAATAAGGCGCGTTGGCCGGTGCGTCCCAGAGGTCGATGAGTTGTTGATCCATGCGGGCGATCATCAGCTGGAAGCCGGCCTGTTCCTGGGTGGTAATGAATTCACCCACAGCACTCCGCACGAGCTGGATTCCCTTCGAATCCAAAATCTGTGCGACACGACGGAAGACGATTAGGAGTTCCATTAGCGTGGTCGCGCCTGCGCCGTTAACGATTACAAGGAGTTCTTCGCCTTTGTGCACAGCCAGATCGTCCAGAAGCATATTCAGCATTACTTCTGCGGTTTCATCGGCAGACTGAAGCTTCATGCGCCCAGTGCCGGCTTCGCCATGCTGTCCCATCCCGATCTCCATCTCATCATCCCCAAGATCGAAGATGGGAGCACCTGTAGAGGGATGAGTTGCAGTCCGGATTGCCACTGAAAGAGTGCGTGTATTCTTTTCCATCCGAGCAGCAATGGCTGTGCATTCATCCAGAGAAAAGCCATGCTCTGCAGCTGCACCCGCGACTTTGTATACCGGCAAGAATCCAACAAGGCCGCGCCGATCCATTGGGTCGGGCCCACCCGAAATATCGTCGCGGGTCGTCACTGCTTTGATCTTTAGATGTTCGTTCTGTGCCATTTCCATTGCGATGTTTGCTGAGAGAACATCGCCTGCGTGGTTCAGCACGATCATTAGTGCGCTCGACCCATCTGCGCATGCGCTACGGATCGCTTCAACACACTTCGGAGCTCCAGGAGCTGCAAAGATGCCACCCACCACGCTGTAATCCAGCATGCCTTCGCCGACGAATCCGCTCAGTCCCGGCTCGTGTCCACTTCCGCCGAGGGTTATCAAACGGACCTTATCGGCAGATTTCGATTGGCGGCGCGTAACAATTCCCGGGCTGGCAATCCTGATCTTGTTGGGGAAGGCAAGTGCGAGACCCTCAAGAAGTTCGTTGACCAGGTGCTCTGGTTTGTTGATAAATTTCTTCATGCGCATTGCGAGGTGTTCCTTTAGTCGAAGGCAGTTGGATCAGACATAGATAACGGCTTACGAAACCAATTTGTGCGTGTACTGAGGACGATGAAACCGACGACAAGCCAAATGGAACCGGCGATCATGGCAGGTTTCCCCAGACCAACCCAGATCACGGCGCAAAAAAGGAATCCAAACGCTGGAGCTACGAGATCGAGCAGAATATTTCTTGAGCCTGGCTTCACCGGATGAAACCAGAGCTTCCAAATAACGGCAGCATTCACGCCCATGAATCCCAGGAAAGCTCCAAAATTGAGAAGCTCTGCCGTGAGCTCGTAACTTAGTACTTGCGCTCCGAGGAAGGCGAGAATCCCGAGCAGAATGATGTTGATGTCCGGTGTGTTCCTTACAGGATGGAGCCTGGCGAAATATTTTGTGGGGATGACGTTCTCGCGGCCCATGCCAAACAGCAGTCGTGCTGCGCCAATCTGAGCTGTAAGCCCGGCGCCGATGTTGGCGACAACCAACAGAATGGCCATGGTGTTCAACATTGCAACGCCACCAATTCGACCTGTGACGTCGATGAAAGCTGTTTCGACATTTTTGTAGGTGTGATAGTCGGGCCAGACAAGATGCGCCAGATAAACGAGGAGTCCACCGAAGACTCCAGTAAAGACGCACACAGAAACGGCTGCCAGAAGTACATTTTTGCGGGGGTTCTCTACGTCTTCAGCAAGTGTTGTTACTGCATCAAAGCCGAGATAGGTTAATGCCGCAAAGGATGTCGCCGAGGCAATCGCGCGTACATTGAAAGTTTTCGGGTTGTAGAAGGGTTCTGTCGAGAACAGGCCACCGATGCCGTGACGAACAAATAAGAATCTGACCGCCAGTCCGATAAAACAGATCAGAACGGAAAACATGAAAACCAGAAGAGCTTTGTTCGCAAATGCCGTAGAGCGGATTCCGTTCAAATTAAGAAGTGTGATGCCGCCGGCAAAGAGCGCCGCTCCAACAATAAAAGGCATCGAGGGCAGAACTCTCTCAAGAGCGAGCGTTCCGTAGATCACGCAGAAGAGTGGGATGAGCAAGTAGTCGAGCAGCATAGCCCAGCCTGCAAAAAATCCAAGCGAAGGATTGATGCCGCGACTGACATATGCGTATGCCGAACCGGCAGAAGGATAATGGGCGGCCATTCGTCCGTAGCTGATGGCTGTTAGGACCATTGCGAACATGGCAGCCAGTATGGTGATGACAACATGCCCCCCGGACCTTACTTCTGCCAAGCCGAAGACTGTTGCCGGCGCGCTCGGTGTGACTGCAACGATTCCATAGAAGATTAAATCCCACAGCGTGAGGACTCGACGCAGGCGAGGAGTTGCAGTTGATTGGGTGGTTGATGTGCTCATGCGATGGCGCCCCGTTCCTGTGCTGTGCGTCCATCCCATAGAGGTAGTCCATCGGCTTCGATCTCAAATGTTTCTATGTGCCCATGCTCGTATTCTGTGACATGAATGCGATGCTGACCAGGAAGTGCAAAGGCGACATTCGTGGGCAACATACCGTTCGTAGCGATACGACGAACAACCTCACCCTTTGAACCCAAAACCGTCACATCGCCCTGCCCGAATACTGCGACCAGGAGAAGTCCATTCTCATCGAAGGCCATTCCGTCTGGCCCCTTCCATCCAGAGGGTGCATCTTTGCGAATCACATTTCCAAAATGTTCACGGCTGCCTACAACGACACCATTTCTCAAGGCATAGCGAGAAACGTCCCCGGTGAGCGTTTCATTGATGTACAGCATGGTGTCTCTGCCAAAGGCGATACCGTTTGTAAATTTCAAGCCTTGGTCGAGCTTTGTGACCGAGCCGGTTTGCGGATCAATTCGATAGACTCTGCCATCGTAGTTCACATCCACATAATCTTTCCTCACCAGATTGTTGGGTGCAAAATCTTCGATCGATACTCCTGAATCGGTGAGATAGAGGGCTCCATCAGGTCCGAAGCAAAGATCATTGGGAAATAAAAAGGGCTCATTGTTCCATCCCGTTGCGACCACTTCGCATTCGCCAGTCATCGTTAGACGAAGCAGCGACGGCATTTGAGATTCGGCAACCCATATATCACCTTTGTAGTCGATGGCTAAACCGTTCGGGCGTCCCGTCTTCTTGACAATGGATCTGCTGTGGCCATCCGCACCCAGCCATGTGACGCAGCCGCGATGCTGTCCGCCCTCCACGATCAGCCATGATCCATCGGGCAAAGCTACCGGCCCTTCTGGCGCGTGCAGATCACCGGCGTAAATCATGGCTTTCTCCGTATCGTGACAACCGCAACGCGATTGCAATTGCTATACAACAGGCCGCTCGGGTTAATAAATCTCTCTGCGAGGTTCCAGATGGGGCTAGAAATCCAGCAGAAATCGGAAGATTGCAGTGGCACTATGCTCCCATGCCTCCCCGGAGATGACTATAAGAAACCTACGAATCAGTATTGGAATACTCTTGCCGCCACTCGAATTCACCAATCGTGCTGTTTCAACAAAAGTTTGACCAATTGTCAGAGACCATGATGGTGAGGATTCTCCATAGTCAAAACCTGGGCAGGCTCCAGCCCTCGTAGCCGCTTGCACAGGTAGAACTTCGGTATCTGCAATGTGGAGATTTCCAATGAGAACTTTGTCAACCAATGGTGTGCGAGCTTCGGTCCTGTTGCTAGCAGTTTCACTCGCGATGGGAAGCGCCCGGGCGCAGACCGCAAGTGCGAGTCCGGAACAGAGCGTAGATGTGGTTGTAGTAGGGGCAGGTACCGGAGGAGTTTCAGCTGCATTGCAAGCCGCTCGGCTGGGAGCGAACGTAGCCGTGCTCGAAGAAACTGATTGGGTTGGCGGCCAAATGACTGCTGCGGCTGACGGCACGATGAACGAAGGGCCAATCAGTCTACATTCGGGGCTGTATGCAGAATTTTTGCAGCGTATGAATTCTTACTACCTGATTCGCGGCAAATCGGTCGGCACATGTTACTGGAGCGACAAGCGACACTGTTACGATCCATCCGCCATTCAAAAAGTGTTGTTAGAAATGATTGACGACGTGAACCACGAGGGCAAGGGCCAGATCAAACTGTACCTTCGCGAAAAAGTGGTGACGGCCCTGGAGAAGCAGCATGTGGTGAGCGGCGTCATTACTGAAAAACATCACGTCTTTCATAGCAAGGTGGTAATTGATGCGACTGAGCTTGGCGACGTGTTGCCGCTTACAACAGCGGCCTATCGAACCGGACGATTTACCAGTGAACATCCTGGTAAATCTTGCATTCAGGACATCACGTATAGCGCCGTTATTAAGAAGTATTTGAATGGTATGCCGCCAGAGTTGTTGATGCGGCACGCGCCCCCGGGATATGACCCGGCATTTGTCGCGCTAATACGTAGATTTCTGAGAAGCGATGGAGACCCTACACGAAAAGATATTCCCGTGAATTTCGTCATGCACAATGCAAGCCGAGGTCTACCGGACAAGTCGAACCCTGAAAACTATACCGGGGCCACGCCCGAAAAAATTACTCGTACTCTGTTGAACTTCATCAACGATTACCAGACGGATACCGATCTGTTCGATCGTTCGAAACGCGAAAGCATTTATTGCGCGGCGAAGCTTAAAACTCTGGATCTCCTCTACTACATTCAGCATGAGCTAAAGGAAACATCATGGTCTATCGCGAATGACGAGGGGTATGACACGCCCTACAACCGCGAAGAGAACTCCTGCCCAAACATTCCGCAAGAGTTCAAAGCGATTGAAGTTAATTTTCCTGTGCTGCCTTATGTGCGAGAGAGCCGGCGTCTTATTGGTGAGTACACGGTGGTCGGTGGAGACATCCGCCGCGAAGTTCCCTGGCCTTATCGCGCAAATATTTCAGATATCGATCCTGCCCCCATTTTCGGCGATGCGATTGCCGTCGGTGACTTTACTGAGTACTTGCATGATTGCAGCACCGAAGCAGACTACGAGCATGACTTAGAGCACGCGACGGACATGCCGCGTGAAACACGAGACGGGCCCTTTCAGATCCCTATGGAATCGTTTATCCCCGAAAAGGTAGACGGGTTGCTCGCTGCGGAAAAGAACATCTCGCAATCACGGATGGTGGGTAGCGCGACCAGAGTTCAACCGATGGTGATGATGACCGGGCAAGCTGCCGGCGCTCTCGCGGCTATCGCGGCATTGCAAAATATCCAACCACGTAATGTCGATCCTGGGACTGTTCAGCGAGCACTCCTGGACTTCAATGCTGGCCTCGCGAAACAGGAGCTGACCGACATGCCCCGGAATGTTGAGGAATGGAGAGCCGCCGAATTCGCGCTTGTTCACAGTTGGATAAGTGCTGTACCGGAAGGCTTCGCTCCGAAACAGTTGATGACCAGGACACAAGCCGCGGATGCGCTAGCGGCGGCATTCAAGTTGTTTCCTGCTGCAACTGCAATGGACAGGAGATGGGGCTATCAACTTGCAACGCAGGCATCGTTCAAAGATGTTCCACTTTATTCCAAAAAGTCGCCGAGTATAGAGGCACTCGCTGGTGTCCATGCCCTGAGACCTTGTGCGAACGGGGTCGATCTTTTCTGCCCAGATGACACGGAGACTGTAGCAGACTTTATTTCTTCGCTGAATGTATTGACGCAACGCTCCGGTGCTCGGCCGCCGATTCGATCGAGTGAGCAGGCCCCAGGCAATGCGAACGAACCCTTGACAAGGGTCCGGGCGGCTGAACTGTTGTATCGATATTTGGATCCAGCGCTTCAAGACCCGAAGCGCTGAGGGTCTATGGCGACATTTCTGTGTGTCGCAATTCTCTGATGACTTGAAGCGGAGAATCGTATTCCTTCAACAAAAGTTTGACTGATCGTTAGAGACCGCAGTCACGCAGATTCGTATGTTTGAGCAACGAATGAGACTGACAGGAAAAGTAACGATTGTAACCGGGGCCGCCGCTGGACTGGGACGAGCCGTGGCGTTGCGGTATGCGAGAGAAGGTGCAGTAGTTATCGCGGCCGATACAAATGTTTCGAATGGAACATCGCTGGCCAAACAGATTGGCGAGCTAGGCCTGAGCGGCGTATTCATTCCGACGGATGTCTCCAGGGAAGAGGATGTTAAAAGGCTAGTTGAATCGGTGCTAACTCAGTATGGGCACATCGACGTGCTATACAACAACGCCGCGATGCTGCCATTTGAGCGCGATGCCCAGGTGCAGAAACTCAGCGTGGAGACATGGGATTGGGTGATGGGTATTAATCTTCGTGGCCCATTTCTCTGCTCAAAATACGCGCTTCCTTCCATGATGGAACGTAAAGCCGGCTCGATTATTCATGTGAGTTCGCCAACCGGCCTCTACGGATGTGCGCCGAACTTAAGCGCCTACAGCGCGAGTAAGGCGGGCTTGTTGGGGCTCACACGTGCCATGGCTGCAGCTCATGCTCGCGATGGAATTCGCGTCAACGCGATTATTCCAGGAACGATGGACACGCCAATGAACGGGTACGTCCTTTCAGATGACACTCTTCGAGAAAAACTTAGAGAAGCAATTCCAATGGGAAGGCTTGGGCTCCCGGAAGACATTGAGGGTCTAGCGGTGTTTCTCGCATCCGACGAATCGGCCTATTGCACGGGCGGTATTCACATGTGCGATGGAGGGTTGACCGCTGTCTAAGCTCAGCGCAAAGTCGAGCCTCAGCCCGTCCGCCTGCTCTTGGGGCGCGGGAGTCGCCAGTCGTTCGCTTCTTGCGGAACGATCTGCTCAAGCGTCTCGACAACTCCGTATTGAACATGGGCGCGCATGGCTTCATCAGCCGCCAGTGGATCCGATCCCGTCACTGCCTGGAGCAGGCGCATATGGAAATCAGCGGGCAGGGAACGGCGGTCGGCTGCGATATCAAAAAACCAGTTGTAAATCAGCACCTGGTTCATCTCAATCACTTCTTTCAACTCCGGGCAGCGAGCATACTCAGCAATCCGCATGTGGAGTTCAAAATGAAGCGTGTGAACCACAAACTGTAATTCGGCATCATCATCGCGGCCAAAGCGGTCATAGAGAGTGTCGAGTTGCTTTGCGAGTCGCAGTAACTCTATGCGCTCTTTCTGGGTGGCCTGAACGCAGCACAAGCGTGCGGACTGAGCTTCTAGAGCTTCCCGAACGATGCATCGGCCGCGGACCTCGTCCGGCTGGGGAATACGCACTCGAGTTCCGGCGCGGGGACGGCTTTCCACGAGCTTGTCATTTTCCAACTGGCGAAGTGCCTGGGAGACAGGCAAAAGGCTCATTTCAAACTCTTTTGCAAGGCGACGGGCGGATAAAACCTCGCCTGGCCGCAGCTCGCCGCGAAGAATACGCTCGCGTATCCGGAAATACGCTTTGTTTGATAAGGATGCGGCCCCCCCGGTCCCAATTTCGGTCACTTTGCCGCTTGACATGTTCATCATTTGAATCTCTTTCTTATTGGAATGTCAATGCAAACTTTGCTGTTTTGCGAGTATCGACTGATCCTAAAGGCGATATGGACGGGATTGCGTACGGGTATTTCGCTGTCCCCATGCAATCAAGCCTGATGAATATTGCACTAAATCCAAGGGTATGGAATCCATTTTGGAATACTGGGAGGCTCAGGGCGCCTCCTATAAGGATGCGTGATCTCTTTGTTGAAAATGCTGTAAAAACCCAAAAATTCGCTTGACTTTGCTGTCTATTCTGTCTACGCTCCTGCTAATTGACATATCAGTTATAGATCGTAGAGGCTTTGCAGAGGTACTCAGCGCCATTTGCCGGGCCATGTTGTGAAGTTTTACGCAAGACATTTAGGAGGCACACAGTGTTCAGAACGTTCAAATTTCAAGTATTCCGGCATGCAGTATTTGCTTTCACGCTCGCGCTGTTGATGTTTACGACCTGCCTCCCCCCGCTGTTTGGCCAGAGCCAATCGTCAACTGCCTCTGTCACTGGTGTCATCACTGACCCTCAAGGGGCGCGAGTTGTTGGCGCTACGGTCACACTCACTAGTGCCGAGCTTGGCATCACCAGAACATTCACGACCGATTCATCAGGGTCGTATTCTTTCAGCCTTTTGCCACCGACCTCCTACAAAATGAAGGTTGTGGCACAGGGGTTCAAGACGTATGAGCAAAATGGCATTGTTCTGGAAGTCGGCCAAGATGGTGTTTTGAATGCCGGCCTTTCGGTCGGAGCAGTTGGCGTAGTAGAAGAAGTTACCGGCGAAGCTCCTCTGCTCCAGACAGAAAATGCGAACGTTGGCGACCAAATACCACATGAAATGGTGGTTGATCTGCCATTGAACTTCCGCAACTCGACTGCTTTTCTGTTTCTGGAAGCTTCCAACAAATCGTTTGAACAAGGCTTACAAGGCGGCGCAGTTGATTCGGCCGATCAGGACCTTTCTCTGATGGCCTTCGGCGGGCAGTTTATGGGTCAAACCGGCTTTATCCTTGATGGAACCTGGAACAGCATGATGCCTTATAACGGGTTGATCTATGCGGTATCGCCCGACGCTTTGCAGGAATTCAAAATTCAAACCAATACATTCACTGCGCAGTACGGCATGACGGACGGCAATGCTGTCACCGTGATTACGAAGAGCGGAACCAATAAATTTCATGGTGATGTCTATGAGTTTTTGCGGAATTACGACCTGGATGCGAACTACTACTTCAACAAGCACCTTGCTTCGCCTCTGCCCAGGCCAACCACTCGTATGAATCAGTTCGGCGTGACTGCCGGCGGGCCGTTGTATATTCCTGGGCTTTATAAGCAGAAGGATCGAACGTTCATCTTTGGCGCGTACGAAGGCCTGCGGCTAGGTGCGGTGTCCACTATTTCAATCTCGACACCGACTGCTGCATTTGCGGCTGGAGACATGTCGGCATTGCTTGGCGCGCAAGTCGGGACCGATGCACTTTGTCGCCCAGTCCTTGCAGGTCAGATCTACAATCCCTTCTCCACTCGCTCGGTCACTTCTACTTGCGCCACCGCAACAAATACAGCTGGGCAAACAGTCCAAATTCGCGACCCAATCCCCAACAACAACGTTGCAGCCGCAGGTCTCATGGATGCTGTTGCGAAAAACATGCTGCCATTTTTCCCCGCGCCCAACAACCCAACTGGCGCCAGCAACTTCGTCGGCTCCGCATCTGTTCCAACTGAAACCAACGAGATGACGATTCGCGTTGACCATAACCTCACTCAGAATGCACGACTCTTCGGAAGGTATTCCAGGAAATGGGAATACAAGGTGCAATCCGCTCCTTTCTACGGAGCTTCCGATCCGGCTGGCCCAGGTCAACGCAACCCAGATAATCGCTACAGCCTTGTATTTGGCTATAGTCAGGTGTTAAGTCCGACTTTGACCGGCAGCGTTAGTCTTGGATTGAATCGCTGGGTCGAAGGCAACATTAGCCAAGGGTTTCCGTTCAAATCATCGTCGCTCGGATTGCCTGCTGCCCTCGATTCAATTTCGCCGTTTTTCCCACTGGTGAATATTGGGAGTGGCCAATACTTTCTTGGAAATGCTACGCAGACGAGTACTCCATTTGATGAAGGGACGCTGAGTATTGATCTTGTCAAAGTGCATCGGGCGCATACTTTGTCCTTCGGACTTCAGGGTATTGTCAGCCAAGTCAACGGTGGTGGATTGATTCACACCAGCTTCAGCTTTACTTCAGCATTCACTGCCGGGCCAAACCCGAGTGCTGCTACAACCGGTACGGGTAATGCATTCGGTTCATTCCTCCTGGGTGCGGCTTCGGCCGGATCGACGGGTGTAAATCAACTGCCCGCAATCGACAAGCACTACTATGGCGGTTACTTGCAGGACGATTGGAAGGCGACAAGTAATCTAACGCTGAATCTGGGGTTACGCTACGACATACAATTTGCACCTACGATCAGGCATAACGAGCAGGCATATTTCGAGCCTAACCAGACGAACCCAATCAGCTCACAGGCGGCGGGCGGGCCTTATAAGGGGCAACTTGTGTACAGCACCCCGGGCAACCGAGGCCTTTATCAGAACTCCTTTACCAATTTTTCACCGCGTATTGGTTTTGCTGACCAAGTATTAAAGAAACTCGTCTTACGCGGTGGATTCGGAATCTTCTTCCCTTCTCAATACACCGGGAGCGCAGCTAGTCCTGGATACTTGCAGACCACGACGATGATTACTTCGGCGAACGGTGGTCTGAATCCGTCATCCACGCTCAGCAACCCATTTCCGCAAGGTATTCTGCCGGTAATTGGGAACACGCAAGGAGGCCTGACAGACATTGGACAGTCATTCAATGCAACGTTTCATGAGAGACCGTCTTCGTATGTCGAGCAATACACAGTCGGTGTGCAGTATTCGCTCACGTCTCATGATGTATTCGAGGCTACATACGTTGGAAATCATGGCCTTCATATGGTCATAAGTACCCGGAATCTAAATCAACTCCCCCCAGCGGACCTTGCTCTCGGAAACGCAGCGCTCACAGCGCAGGTCCCCAACCCGTTTTTTGGTCTGGCAGCCGCGGCAGGTAGCGCCTGCGGCCTTTCTGGAGCGACAGTAGCTGCTTACCAATTGATGTTGCCGATGCCGCAATATTGTGATTCGGTCACAAATTCAAAAGCGAATGCTGGTTTCTCTAATTACAACGCTCTTGACTTGAAATACAGGCACAATATCGCCGGTGGCCTTACGGTGATGGCAACATATACGTACGGGAAGATGCTGGACGATACGTTTGGTTCGACCACAGTAGGCTTGGATTACTCACCTGTAATCCGAAACAACTACGATCTGTCGGCCGACAAATCAGTCGACGGCAGTGATATCCCGCAAGCCGCAGTTTTCTCCTACATCTACAAGGTTCCCTATGGGAGAGGCCAGAAGTTTGGCGGGAAGATGAACCGCTTTGCTGACGCAGCAGTCGGCAACTGGGAAATCTCGGGAGTCAGCTCGTTCAAGATCGGCAACCCAATTGCCCCCAACGGAAATTTGAATGCGGCCAGCGTCTTTGGCGGTGGTCAGCATGCGAATGTGGTTGGCGATCCAAACGTAGCCGGGCCGGAGAATGGTCAAACTAACTGCCCAAGCAAGATCAGGACCGCAGATGCATGGTACAACCCATGCGCCTTTGCTCCCGCTGCTGCGGGCATGTTTGGTAACGCTCCACGTTTCCTTTCAAACCTGCGCAACCCGGGATACGATGACACCGATTTGTCAATTTCAAAGTGGTTCAACAATGATGGGCGAGTCCGTACACAATTCAGGGCTGACATGTTCAACTTTGTGAATCATTCAAATCTCGGACCAGATCTGAATGTGACTGTGGGCTCTACCACTGCCGGCAAGCTCTCATTCGCTGATGTTCCACGACAGATTCAGTTTGCGCTCAAAATTTACTGGTAAGACAACGTCTCACTCCTCATGGCCCTGCTGCTATTTGGGAATTTATTCTCAAACCTCCAGGCAGCAGGGCCATTCCTTTAGCAGCAACCAATGGGCGCACCGATGAACCGAAGAGAATTTTTAAACCGATCAACTTCTGCAACTCTTGGCCTTGGTCTGGCCAAGCGCTTGTACGGTAAATCGATAGCACATGGAATGAGCTCACCGCCATCGGGCCCGCGCGTTTTGGGCGGGACGACTGAACTCACCATCGAAGGCGATCTGGCCATTCAAATGGTTGAGGGAATTCATCGCTACCTTGCAAAGGAGACGGCAGCGAATGCGAAGGCGCGATCGAGTTTCTGGAACCGGGATTATTCCTCCGCTGAAAGCTACAACCGATCTCTGACTCCAAATCGCGAAAGATTTCAGCAGATTATTGGAGCGGTTGATGCGCGCGTGCCGGCGCAGCCTCCAGAACCTGAAGGCAATCTCGCGGCTCCTGCAGAAATCTCGCGGTCTGACCGTTATGAAGTGGTGGCGATTCGCTGGCCTGTTCTAGTTGGAGTAACGGCTGACTCAGATGGGCTTGAAGCTGAGGGATTGCTGCTGCGGCCAATGA
>Ga0206854_1090_pt1 | contig 25542 bp, 23 predicted proteins | sample Alteio_BWOrgCont_50_FD_152870 | JGI IMG/M metagenome (GOLD analysis project Ga0206854, IMG submission 152870) | Enriched cells from forest soil in Barre Woods Harvard Forest LTER site, Petersham, Massachusetts, United States -... | ecosystem: Environmental > Terrestrial > Soil > Temperate forest >...
GATTATGCTCGCAGGACCTAGGCAAGTGGGAAAAACCACCCTTCTTCTACAGGCAATTCAGAGATTGATCGATTCGGGAGTCCCTCCTGCTAACATTCTATATGCAACATTCGACCACCCTATATGTAAGCTGGCAGGTCTCGATGCGGTGTTAGAAGCATGGCGCGAATTAGAACCAAAAGCGGAGGGGCCTGAATATTTGTTTCTCGATGAAGCCCAATTCATAAAAAATATAGGCACTTGGGTTAAACATCAGGTCGATTTTTTTAAACTTAAGAGAATTATTTTTACAGGTTCTGCAGCTCCTTTGATCCATGCAGATCAAGAATCAGGAGTGGGTCGTTGGCACAGCCTTCGTATTTCGACGCTCTCTTTTTATGAATATTTACGGATCAAAAAAATCAATCTGCCGAATATTCCTCCCATTTCATCGATAAGTCAGTTATTTAAATGTACCCCCGGCGAATATCATCGAATGACTGAAGCCGCCACTGCTTTGATAGGTCATTTTCACGAATTCCTCATTCGCGGTGGATTCCCACAAACAGTCCTTGTAGAAAGCATCACTCAATCGCAAAAACTCTTAAGGGAAGATATTATCGAAAAAGTGCTCAAAAGAGATATGACGGCTCTTTTCGGTGTGCGTAGAATTCTGGAACTCGAGCAGATGTTTATTTTCCTCTGTATGCACGATGGAGGAATGCAGGATGTTCAAACAATCTCTAAAGAGCTAGGGATCGCTAAACAAACCGTTCAAAATTTCATTGACCTTTTTGAATCTACCTATCTGATCTACAGACTCCCTCCATTTGGATATGGCAAAGAAGTCTTGAGAGGAAAAAACAAACTTTATCTTGGAGATCCAGCCATTGCTCCTGCCGTGTTGATGAAAGGCAAAACCATCTTAGAAGATGCACACGCATTAAGCGAGTGTGTAGAAACAGCTGTGATTGGCCACTTTTGGTCTCATTGCTCTTCTCATCAGGCACGATTTAGTTACTGGCGCAATCAAAAAGAAAAAGAAGTCGATTTCATGATAGAAATCGGAGACAGCATCATTCCTTTTGAAATCAAATACCAATCTCAAATGGTACAGATGAGAGATGTCCCAGGACTTGCAGATTTATGTAACCAAAAACCATCCATCCAATATGGCTACATCATCACAAAAGCTCCAGAAGATATCGGTCCTTTGCAAGGGAAATATATGAAAATTCCTGCGGCGCTGTTTTGCTACTGGCTAGGAGCTGCAGAATTTACTCAAAAACAGGTTTTATGGTGATATATTCTCAAGTAAATTATACGCCTCGACATCAATGAGCCATCGATTGTACACTCTTCCCTTTTCCTTAAACAAAGGTACGACTATGACACTCACCATCAAAACCTCCACAACAAGCCTTGTCGCAAACACAGCAGGACTCGCCGCTGTGGCAGCTACTGCCACCTACGTGGGAGCATCTTGTTACCCCGATGTCACAATGAAAGAGTTGCAACCTACGATTCTCAAAGTAGTTCTGGGAGCAACGGCAATTACAGCTGTCGCAAGATTCGCAAAAGCCTGCGGACAACCGAAGACACCTCCCCAACAAACACCACCTGCACAACAACCCCAGACCCAACGAAAAATCTCTCATGCCCCCCTGATTCTAACCACCGGAGCAATTGCAGGAGTCTGTGCAGCAGCATATTTTCGATCTAAACTTTCTACTTAAGAGTGTACAACAATGGAAACAACATTTGAAATTTCAGCATTAGATCTCATCGAAAAAGGGATGGGCTTGGTTGCCTGCACGGCAGGTTGCGTCTATGGGGCCGCACTTCTATACCCCGAGCTCCCTTTAAAAGTTCTTGAACAAGCCAGTCTCTATGCTGCTTTAGGATTGACTGCGATTGCTTTAACTCCCAGAACCTATTGCTGGATCGATTCTCATATTCAAGATCTCTTTGATAAAGCAGCGCAAAAAGTACAACAATATATTGAAGATCACCCTTTGATCTCGTTTGCGGCAGCAGCTTCTGTGTGCGCTCTAGGATGTTTAGCAATCACCAATCCATCCCTCGCCCTCACAACAGTCTCCCTCGCAACACACTATTTCGCCTCTTAAAAAATAAGGTGTCCAGAGGACTTTCGTCCTCTGGTGGAGTATGAGGCAAAGCCTCATCCTTACTTCTTACTTTAAATTCTTCTGGAGAAACGTCTCTAAAGCCTCTACGAACTTGAGTGTGTTTTCGGGGCGCGCAAGGCCGTGGCCTTCATCTGGGAACAGGAGATAATCTACCTGTTGCCCATTTTTGCGCATCGCGTTCACAATCTGATCGCTTTCGGATTGTTTCACTCTTGGGTCATTAGCTCCTTGGACGATCAATAGAGGACGCTCAATTTTGTCTGCTTTGAAAAGAGGCGATTTAGATTCTAAAAACGCTTTGTCTGTTTCTAAATTTCCTACGCGGATGTCAAATTGTGTTTTCGCTGTGACCCAGTACGGAGGAATTGTTTGTAGAAGTGTCACGAGATTAGAAGGCCCTACGATATCCACGCCACACGCAAATTCTTTTGGCGTAAAGGCAAGCCCCACAAGAGTTGCATAGCCACCGTAGCTACCCCCAAAAATGGCGACTTTATTGGGATTCACGTAGCCTTGATCTACGAGCCACTGCTTACTATCGAGTAAGTCAGTGTGCATTTTTCCTGCCCATTCGCGATTCCCTGCGTTGAGATATTTTTTCCCAAATCCGGTAGATCCTCGGAAGTTGATCTGGAATACTGCATATCCTCTATTGGCAAGCAATTGGACATAACTACTGTATCCCCAAGAGTCCCTTGCCCAAGGGCCGCCATGAACCATTAAGACTGCGGGTAGATTGTGCCCCTTTTTTCCTTCGGGTAGCGTGAGATAGCCATGGAGCACCATCCCATCTCTTGCTGTGAAAGAAATCGGAGTCATTGTACTTAAAGAATACTGCGCAAGTTTAGGTCTGGCATTGAACAAGAATTCGGATGTTTTGCTGATCCGATCATAGAGATAGTACTTCGCGGGGCTTACATCTGAAGAATACAAAACGACCCAATGGTGATCAGAAGCATCTCTACTCACAATCTTCATCGTCTCATTTTTTCGCTCAAGCTCTGCAAAGTCTTCTTTGATCTTCGGGTCTAGCACAGTCCATTGAAAACGATCTCCATCTACGCCGATCGCTTCGATGGCATGAGAATTGGGGTTTACAAGGACATCAGCTAAATCATAGCGAGGATCTTGGAAAACAACTTTCTGCTGATGATCTACAAGATTTATCTCAATCAACTGCGCTGTATCGGTATTGAGATTGGATTCAATGTATAAAGATCCATTATCTGGAGAAAACTCCACAAGACCTATACTATCTTCAGGGCTACAGCGGATGAGCTCTTCCCAAGGAGTTGCAGAATCTTTACGCACATAGATCACAGAATCTCCATTCGGAGCATACGCCTGAAACGCTCTCACATGAAGCTCATGATCCGCAAGAAAACTCCCGGCATTCATAGTGTTTTCTGCAACCATTTCCAAAGAGCCACTTTCCAAACCCACCTTATAGACATCAAAAAACGAAGGATCGCGCTTGTTCAACATGACCAAAAGTTCTTGAGGCATCTTTGATTCATAAGCCAAAATCCCCGCTCGAGCTCCAGGAAAAGGAGTCAAATCACGCGTGACGCCTGTCTCAATATTTGTTTTGTATAAATGCCAATTTTCATCGCCATCTCGATCCTGAACATACAAAATACCGCCTCCCGTATATTCCCAAAGAAACGAGCGAATGCCCCGTTTTTGATCATGAGTTACGAGTTGATCATGCGCCCCATCCACATTGCGTATCCACACATTCAACACGTTCTTTTCATCAGGCGCTAAATAGGCAATCTTTAGGCCATCAGGAGACAGTTTTGGACTCAATTTCTCTGGATTGCCAAAAAGCACCTCTCGAGGGATGATTTTTTGATGATTTGAAGAAGAGCATCCACTGCCCGCTGCAACGATGACACACCATAAACCAACCCATAATCCTTTCATTCTTATCCTCTAAAATAATATGATAGTTGTATCAGAAGTCCTATTTCCCTCGATATTTTGTTTTTCTTCAGGAACTTATGCTGTTGTTTATTAATGAGTTATTTCGAACCGCGCAACAAAAATCAAAAAACAGCTTTAATTGTCGCTAAACACAAAAATTGATATAATATTTACAATAATACAATTATGATTAGACACATACTCAACTACACCATCAAGATTCCTCCTCTCTATTTTGTGCGCAGCTCAAAATCTTGCATGGAGCGCCTATACGCTCAAACCCAAACCTTCTCGCAAGGGCGCATCCCTTCGCAATCGATCAGGAAACCATCCTTGGGCGCTCTAGGTTGTGGATTGGTAGGATCGGTCTTCTATAAAATCTATTCTGCGCCTCCTGTAAGAGCAGAAGAGGCAAAATGTCTATCTGAAAAAGTCATCTGGACATTGGCTGATGGCGCCAAGTACGAAGGTGATGTTCTGGGTGGGCAATTGCACGGGCAAGGAGTTCTCACATTTGCAAATGGAACTCAATACAAAGGCGACTTCCTCAATGATCAAATCACCGGAAAAGGAAGTTTAATACTTACTAAAGGAGATCGGTATGAAGGCGATTTTCTCAATGGACTATGGCACGGAAAAGGAATTTACACATTTGCAAGTGGAAATCAATACAAAGGCGATTTCTTCAATAACCAAAGGAACGGGAAAGGAATTTTCAAGTTTGTGAATGGAGATCGGTATGAAGGCGACTTCTTCAATGACCAAAGGCACGGACAAGGAAGTTTCATATTTGCTAATGGAGATCGATGTGAAGGCGATTTTCTCAATGGAGTATTGCACGGAAAAGGAAGTTTCATATTTGCTAATGGGGATCAATACAAAGGCGATTTCTTCAATAACCAAAGGAACGGGAAAGGAATTTTCAAGTTTGTGAATGGAGTTCAGTATGAAGGCGATTTCTTCAATGACGAAAGGAGCGGACAAGGAATTTTACTGTTTGCAAATGGAGATCAGTATGAAGGCAATTTCCTGAACGATCAGCAATATGGCCAAGGAGTCCTTTCACTCAGTAAAAAAAATATTTTAGAAGATCCTTGCCTACTGAAAGGGGTGTTTCATGGAGGGGCATTGGTTGATCTAGATCCATTACCGGACAATATTCATATCTTATCGATCCCAAAAAACCAAACTAGAGGGGTCATACTCAAAACAATGTATGATCACAATCAGACATTTAATGCACCGCTCTCGGAAAAAATCCTATCCCAACGTTTGGAAGAAACAGGACATCCTGTAACAAAGATGCAAATCGGATCTGCGAAAGATCTCTTAGAGCACGCTACAAATACTGACATTGGGCTGTTATGGGTTCAGGCCCATGGGGGAGGCGATTATATGGTACTTGGGGAAAACTTCTCAGTAAAAATCTCAGACCTAAAACCCGTCCTGGATAATCTCAATAAAGATGCGATCGTCGTATTACATAGTTGCAATACTGGCAACCCAAAAATGCCCTGCATCGCTCAAGACATTTCTAACTATTTGTGCTCTTTTGGCGGAAATCCCCTCGTCGTAGCGCCCTCTGAAATCGCAATGGGTATATTCTCATTCACACCTATCCAAACAACACCGGACGCCCATCAATTCCACATCGGGTTCTATAACACTGAAGGGAAAAACATCACCCGCTTTTTCCAGTGCCCCTCAAATGGATATTTATGATTAGATCCATACTCAAATACAGCGCCGAGACCTACTCCTCATGCTTCATGCGCATCCCGGCAAAATCTTGCATGGAGCGCCTATACGCTCAAACCCAAACCTTCTCGCAAGGGCGCATCCCTTCGCAATCGATCAGAAAACCATCCTTGAGAGGCCTAGGTTGTGGATTGGTAGGTTCGGTCTTCTATAAAATCTATTCTGCGCCTTTTGTAAGAGCAGAAGAGGCAAAATGTCTACCTGAAAAAGTCATTTGGACATGGCCTGAGGGAACAAAGTACGAAGGGGATGCTCTGGGTGGGCTATTGCACGGAAAGGGAAAGATCCTATTTACAAATGGAGATCAGTACGAAGGAGACTTCCGCAATGGTGAGATGCACGGAAAAGGAAAGTTCACGTTTAGAGATGGAGCTACGTATGAAGGAGATCTTCTCAACAACAAAATCACCGGAAAAGGAAGGTTCATATATGCCTGTGGAGAGCAATATGAAGGCGATGTCTTAGATGGGAATCTCTATGGACAAGGAGTCTACTCACTGAGAAAAAAAGGTGTTTGAAGAACTCTCCCCTAAAAAGGGGAGAGATTCTCCGACTGCCAAGGGGCAGCAAGTGCCTTGCTGCAGCTTAACAGATAGCTCGGCTAACTCGGCCGTGAACGACCGAGATTGCGCTCGAGCAGCAGTTCAAAAGATCCTCTCCTCCAAGAAAAGGAATTTACCCAACTGAAAGGGATGTTTTATGAAAGATCATTGTTTGATCCGGAGTCATTACCGGATAATTTTCACATCGTATCGATTCCAAAAAACCAAACGAAAGGAGTCACCCTCAAAGCAATGTATGATCCCAATAGAGCCTTCCATTCAAAGATAGCAGAAAAAACCTTATTCCAACGTTTGGAACAAACAGGACACCCTCTGACAGAGATGCGAATCGGATCTATGAAAGATCTCTTAGAAAGCGCTACAAATACAGACATTGGGCTGTTATGGATTAGGGCCCATGGGGATACGAATCATATAAAATTTGGGGAAAACTTCGTAGCAAACATCTCAGATCTAAAACCTGTGCTAGATAGCCTCCATAAAGATGCGATTGTCGTATTAGATAGTTGCAATACCGGCAACAAAAAAAAGCCCTGCCTCGCTCAAGACATTTCGAACTATCTATGTTCTTTGGGTGGAAATCCCCTCGTCATAGCTCCCTCTGGACCCGCGATAGACATCTTCTCCTTCACGCCCCTCCAAACAACATCCGACTCTCATCTATTCCACATCGGGTTCTATAACGATGAAGGAGAAAACGTCACCCGCTTTTTCCAATGTTCGCGCCACCCAAACATAGATCGCCCTGATAAAACACAATCGATTGACCCGGCGTGATCGCCCTTTGCGGCTCATCAAACACAATTTTGCCACCCTCGAAGAGGGTGCAGCTCTGCTCCACCTGTCGATACCGAATTTTCGCAAAGCAACGATAAGGCAACGGAGGCAAAGACCATGTAAATTGAGAAGCCTCTAGAGAAGAAGCAAACAATGCAGGGTGATTTTCTCCCCTCTCCACAAAGACGATATTGCGCGCAACATCTTTACCAACCACATACCACGCTTCTCCTTCTCCTCCGAGCCCCAACCCTTTCCTCTGCCCAATTGTATAGTATGCAGCGCCATCGTGCTGCCCTACCACCTTTCCTTGCAAAGTCTGAAAGTTGCCTGTCTTGTATCCAAGATATTTCTGGGCAAAAGGCTTAAAATCTCTCTTCCCGATAAAGCAAATCCCCATGCTCTCTTTTTTCTCTGCGGTAGGCAAATTGAATCTGCGCGCATGCTCTCGCACTTGCGCCTTCACTAAATGTCCTACCGGGAAAAGGACTTTCTCAAACGCTTCTTTGGAAACGGCATGGAGAAAATAACTTTGGTCTTTCTCGGGATCTTTGCCCTTACAAAGTCTTTTGGCAGAGTCCAGCGTTGCATAGTGACCTGTAGCCACAAATTCTGCACCCAAACTCCACGCCTTGTCCAAAAAGACATCAAATTTAATCTCTCGATTGCACAAGATATCGGGATTGGGGGTCAGCCCCTGGCGTAAACTTTCCAGAAAAGAAGAGAACACGCGCTCCCGATACTCTTCTACAAAATTGACGCTGTAACAAGGAATCTGCAAAACATCACAAGTCCTCGAGACATCTTCATAGTCCTTGGACGCGTGACACTGCCCTGCAGGATCTGTCTCTTCCCAGTTTTTCATGAAGAGCCCGATTACCTCGTACCCTTGCTCCTTTAATAAAGCGGCAGACACAGAGGAATCGACTCCTCCCGACATGCCTACCACGACCTTCTGTTTCATGAGAATGAGGCCCCTTCTAGACGCTCAATGCGCTCCTCTATTGGAGGGTGTGTCGCAAACCACGACATGATCCCCTTTTTCCCAGGGCGAGAAATTTTGAATGCAGCGACAGCCGCCTGATTTTCCGCCTCTACAGGGTTGTGGATGGCTTGCAAACTTTTGAGCGCAGCAATCATCGATTGTTTTCCTGCAAGGCGCGCGCCTCCAAGATCCGCTCTAAACTCCCGATATCTTGAAAATGCGGCGATCACTAAAAATCCAAGCGCCATAAAGATCGCTTCAAAAAGGTACGTGAAGAGGATAAAACTCATGTAACTTCCCCCTCCTTGGTTTCGATTTTTCCCGAATCCTGAAAGAAGAGACGCTAAGATGCGCGCTAAAAACATCACAAACGCGTTGATGACGCCTTGCAAGAGAGTCATTGTGACCATGTCGCCATTGGCAATGTGCGTGATTTCATGCGCTAAAACGCCTTCCAATTCTTTGGAGTTCATCCGATGCAGAAGGCCACTCGATACAGCTACAAGCGAACGATTCTTCGTAGGACCTGTCGCAAAGGCATTGACCTCTTGCGAACGATAGATCCCCACTTCTGGCATAGGAATACGGGCTTGGTCAGACAATGTTTCGATGGCGCGCAAAAGCGCCTTGAGTTGTGGATCTTGTGTGTGAGAATCGATCACCTGAACTTTGAGCATCCATTTCGCCATCACTCTTGAAAGGCTTAAAGAGACAAACGCGCCCACCATCCCCCAAATGAGGCAAAAAATCAGGAGCGAGAACATGTCGATTCCATGCTCGTTCAAGTAAGGCTGAATATGAAATACATTCACGATCAATGTCACCATCAAGATGACAAGGAAGTTGAGCGCTACAAAAAGCAAAATTCTTTTCATCATAAGCCGGATCCTTTTTTGAGAGTTATTTTACCTTAGAAATGGCCTGGCCGCAAGGATAAAAATCCTTAAAAAAAATGACGAGTTCTTGATTTTGTAGATCCCCTCTGATACCTTTGCGAGAATATGTTCGGAGATGGTGTGAAGGAATTTATTACAAGTGATGCGGATGATGATGTTCTAGACCAAATGAAAAATTTCCTCAAAGAAAAGTATGCATGTTATGTACTCATTACTTGCTCTTCCCCAATGCCCGATGGGCAGATGGCTGTGGAGATGGATTTCGAAGGGGACGAGGACTTAGCCGCACTTTTAGTGAATAACACAGCTCAAGTATTTGATACCAAAAATCTACGTAAAGAGCTGAAATAGGAGACTGAAATCATGAAAGCAGATATTGGACTTATTGGACTCGCCGTCATGGGGCAAAATTTAGTTTTGAACATGGCAGATCACAAATATACTGTCTCCGTATTCAACCGTACCGCTTCAAAAACAGACGAGTTCATGCAAGGACCTGCCAAGGGTAAATCTATTCTTGGAATGAAGGACATCCCCTCCTTTGTGGCCTCCCTCAAATCCCCTCGTAGAGTCATGCTCATGGTCAAAGCGGGAGACCCCGTCGACGAGTTCATCGAACAACTCGTGCCCCATCTCTCTCCAGGAGATATCATTATCGATGGGGGCAATAGCCATTTCCCAGACACACAGAGAAGATACGCAGACCTCAAAAACAAAGGGATCCTCTTTATAGGCGCTGGTATTTCTGGCGGTGAAGAGGGGGCTCGCCACGGACCTTCCATCATGCCCGGGGGCAACAGCGAAGCATGGCCCCATGTAAAGAAAATTTTTCAAGACATCGCCGCAAAGTCCGACGATGGAGCCCCTTGCTGTGATTGGGTAGGCGAAGGCGGCGCAGGTCACTATGTGAAAATGGTCCATAACGGCATCGAATATGGCGATATGCAGCTGATTTGTGAAGCATTTGATCTGTTGCATAAAGGTCTTCGCCTCTCTTTTTCAGAGCTTGCCAAAACCTTTACAGAGTGGAATAAAGGAGCTTTAGATAGTTATCTCATCGAGATCACATCAGATATTTTTAAGAAGATGGATACCGACGGAAAACCGCTTCTCGATAAAATTCTCGACGTAGCAGGACAAAAAGGAACAGGCAAATGGACAGGGATCGACGCGCTCGATCGAGGGATGCCCCTCACACTCATCGGAGAAGCCGTCTTTGCTCGTTGCCTCTCTGCGCTCAAAGAAGAAAGAGTTGCCGCAAGCGCAAAATACATGACGCCTACGCACAAACCCTCTCTTTCACAAACTGAATTCACAAGCTCGATTGCAAACGCCCTGTACGCTTCAAAAATCATCAGTTACGCGCAAGGCTTTATGCTCATGCGCCAAGCGTCAGAAGAGTACAAATGGAAACTCCGTTTTGGGTCCATTGCGCTCATGTGGCGCGGTGGCTGCATCATTCGAAGCAAGTTCTTAGGCAAGATTAAAGATGCCTACGATCAAAACCCAACTCTCAAAAGTCTCCTCGTAGATCCATTCTTTATCGGAGAAATCTCAAAATGCACAGCGAACTGGAGAACAGTTGTTGCAGAAGGAGCCCTGCTCGGCGTTCCCCTCCCCTGTTTCATGACCGCGCTCGCCTTCTTCGATGGATATCGGAGCGCCCAACTTCCCGCCAATCTCTTACAAGCGCAGCGCGATTATTTCGGCGCCCACACATATGAAAGAACCGATCAGCCTCGAGGCAAATTCTTCCACACGAATTGGACAGGGACCGGAGGGTCTGTGAGTTCGTCTACATATAATGTATAATCAAAGTGCGATTCTTAAATCATCTGAAGCATCGATTTCCATAGGAGAGGACTGTTTAACGGCTTCTTGCGAAAGTTGTTCGATGCTGATGTTATTATAAAGATTCCTAAATTCCTTATCTTTAACGTGTAAGTGATTCATCACATACAAACGAATGCAAATTTCTATAGAAGGACTTAGATTTCTTTTCCCATTTTCCCATTGAACTACAGCACTATGTCTTACACCAAAAATCTTTCCAAATGCAGTAGTCGTCAAGACCAGATAATGTCTGACAAATTTTAATTCATCTTTTGTAAGGCGTATCGGTTTATATACTAAAGCCCTAAGTACGACCAACTGAAGTTCAGTCATATCGATATCGATAACCCAATCCCCGAACATTTTTTTCATAGGAACATCAATCAATTTGATTGGAAATCCTAGACCTTTGTAAATCAGGGTTTCTTTTTTTGTATTTTTCATTTTTTCCCCTTCAGCCGAATAATAGTTAAGATAGCCATCTCGTTTTCAAATGCAACGATGATACGAAATTCATCTAAACCATCTATCGTCCTGCCTCTAATTGCGTATTTCCATGCCTGGAATTCATTGCTATACAGTGTTTTGTCTTTTTCATGAAACCCATTCGACAAAATATATAAAAGGTTTGGCAAAGTAACTTTGTGCTGTTCCTGTCTCTCTTGGGCGTGATTTGTTATTCTGTATTTTCGCGATTCAACATGCCTTCTAACTTCATTCAGAATATCTTCAATCCAACCTAACTTACCTTGAGCAGCCACCATACCAACCCTTTCTATGAATTGTAACATAGTGACATAAGCTAGGCAATACGAAAATATAAATAACTTACTATAAGGTATTTAAACACTTGCTCAACTTTTACAAAGCTTTGCGAAGATGCGCCCGATTGGCGTATAGATAATCGATTGCAGAGACAAGAGTGTAGGCTGCAGCAACAAAAGCAAACTGAAAGCTCACCTCGCGCAGCGTCTCTAGAGAAAGCCACCCTTCCGCGTAAAGAATCATTAAACCCATGATCAGGGCGCACACAAGTGCCTGCATCACGGCTTTGATTTTGCCGCTTAACCGGGCAGACAAGGCCTCGCCTTTTAAAGCGCAAAGCGTCCTGAGGGCGCCAATCAATAATTCGCGGTAGAGAAAGATTAAAACTAACCACACAGGCAGTCCAATCACGCCTTGTGTGAATGTGAGAAAGATCGACATATGGATCACGGTATCCGCTACAGGATCGAGGATTTTTCCTAAATCGCTCACCTGGTTGCGCCGTCTAGCGAAAAACCCATCGAGGATGTCGGATCCTTCACAAATCGCAAGGAAAAATAACGACAGACTCACGCCCCAAAAAAAAGAGAGCCCTAACCCGTCATATCCTAAGTAAAGCATAGGAAATACAGGGGCAATGATGAATCGTAAAAAAGTAAAAAAAAGGGCAATGCTCATATCAGATTTTTATCGTACAGGAAGCTCTCTAAATTTCGCAAAGTGTTTCAGAAGATTCGGAGATTAGCGCAAGCTGTCCGCATGCAGCTGCAATATCTTTGCCCTTTGTGTAACGCCATGTAACACAAATGCGTTGTTCTTCCAAAATCTCTCGAAACATCTCAATAGTTTCTTTTTCAGGACGCTGCAAATCGACCCCATCAATCGGATTATATGGAATCAAATTCACCGTACATTGCTTGCCTCGAAGGAGCGTTGCAAGTTCCTCTGCATGCTCAGGCGCATCGTTGATTCCCGCAAGAAGAGTATATTCATACGTAATATCGCGCCTTGTAGCTTCCCCATACTCTTCCATCGCAATTAAAATTTCTTCCAACGGATATTTCCTTGCATAAGGGATGATTTTCTTGCGGAGGTTCTGATTCGGCGCATGTAAAGAAAGGACAAGATTTACTTTGAAAGACTCTTCAGAAAGTTTTTTAATCCCCTCAACAACGCCCACAGTAGAGACCGTAATCCGTCTCTGAGAGATCCCAAACGCGTCGGGAGAGTTCAAAATTTTGATCGTCTGGACAAGGGCGTCATAATTTTCCATCGGCTCTCCCATCCCCATAAAGACAACATGAGAGACCCTTTCGCCCTTAGCGTCAAGAAAACGATCGATATGAAGGACCTGCTCTACCACTTCCGCCACAGTCAAATTTCTTTTTAACCCCTCTTTCCCAGAAGCACAAAACGCGCAACGGGCCGGGCATCCCACCTGAATCGACACACACACCGTACGCCGATCTTCTGACATGATGAGGACAGACTCAACCTTCTTATGATCAGGCAGTTCCCACAAAAACTTAATCGTTTCCCCATCATCTGAGTAAAGAGTCCGAACGCAACGTAAGATAGGAAAACTGAAGGCAGCGGAAAGTTTGGTGCGCAACGGTTTTGACAAATTGGTCATCTCGTCAAAAGAGGAGACGCCTTGGGAGTAGACCCAATGAAAAATTTGAGCAGCCCGAAACGGTTTTTCCCCGTTCTCTCCCATCCAGGTTTGGCAGTTTGCAAGATCTAGTGAACAAAATTCCTTCATAACGCCGGCAATTCTACCATTTCCCATCTTGTTTTAAAACCGAATTCGCGTCATGATGCAAAAAAAAGAATGATATTCGAAAACAGACCCCTACGCATCATAGATTGGATTTACAGCAAAATAATTTTTGCCGGCAGCCATCTGCAAAGTCTTTTTCTCCTCTACATGCGCCTTGTATGGGGCCATCAATTTTTTCTTAACGGGGTCGCGAAATTATCCAACATCGGCGCTACAGCCCAATTTTTCAGTTCGCTCAATGTGTCTGATCCTTATTTTTTAGCATACATCGTGGCGATTTTCGAAATCATAGGCGGGATCTGCCTCTTTTTTGGATTCGCCTCGCGCCTTGCTGCAATCCCTCTCATTGTGATCATGGTATGCGCCCTTTCTTTGGCCCACTCAGAAGCCTTTGTTGAGCTGCGCTTTCTTTTACAACCAGCCCTGTTAGTGCATCAAGCGCCCTACCCATTTCTTTTAACGGCGTTGCTTGTATTTATCTTTGGTCCGGGGCGTGTTTCTGTTGATGCTTGGCTCAAACGATGGGCGAGCAGACAGCCGAAGTATTAGACAGTGTATATAATTTCAATCTGTGCTACAATCTCACCACTATGACCACAATTCAAGACAGTCTTAAGCCCATTGTGGCTCTTTGCAAACGGCGCGGGTTTATCTACCCGGGTTCTGAAATCTATGGCGGATTTGCCAATACCTATTCTTTTGGCCCTTACGGCGTAGAACTCAAAAAGAATATCAAAGACCTCTGGTGGAAGATGTTTGTCCACGAGCGAAGAGACATGGTTGGCCTGGATGGCCCCATCCTCCTGCACCCGAAAGCATGGGCAGCCTCAGGCCACGTCGAAGGTTTTAACGACGCTCTCATCGATTGCAAAGCGTGTAAAGGTAGATTCCGAGCAGATCACCTGATTGAGCAAAACTTAAAAATCGACGCCGACGGCATGACGCTCAAACAACTGACAGAAACGATCCTCGGCAACAAAATCAAATGCCCCAAGTGCGGAGCGTTGGACTTCACTGAGGCGCGGCACTTTAATCTAATGTTTCAAACGCACATGAGCAAAACGGGAGCGGATGGCGACGTTGCCTATTTACGCCCCGAAACTGCGCAGGCTATTTTCCTCGATGTGAAAAACATCCTCGACACGATGCGCGTTCGGATTCCTTTTGGGATTGCCCAAATTGGGAAGGCGTTTCGCAATGAGATCACGCCGGGCAACTTTGTCTTTCGGGTCATCGAATTTGAGCAAATGGAAATCGAGTACCTCATCCGCGAATCCGAGTGGCAAAAGACGTTCGATGAATGGCTTAAAGCCATGCACACTTGGTGCTCTTGGATCGGGCTCAAGGCCTCGCGCATCCATGAAAAAGAACACCCCAAAGAGCAGCTCTCCCACTATTCTAAGAGGACCGTCGATCTCGTCTATGACTTTCCGTTTGGCAGGAGCGAACTCTATGGCCTTGCATATCGGACCGATTTTGATCTCATGCGCCATGCCGAATTTTCTGGACAAAAGATCGAATATACCGATCCCGAAACAAAAGAAAAATTCGTCCCGCACGTGATTGAGCCTACTTTCGGTGTCGAAAGAACGCTTCTTGCGATCCTCTGCGATGCCTATGAAGAAGAGAAGTTAGAGAATGGAGAAATGCGCACGGTATTGCATTTATCCCCTCGGATCGCTCCTGTAAAGGTTGCGGTGTTTCCTTTAATGAAAAAGGAGCCTTTGTCAGAGATCGCAGAAAAAGTGTTTAAGAAATTGCAAATGTTTTGGCACTGCGAATACGACGCTTCTGGAGCCATTGGGAAGCGGTATCGACGTCAAGATGAACTAGGCACCCCTTTTTGCATTACAATCGATTTTGACACGATAGAAAACGATACAGTGACACTCCGCGATCGAGATACGATGCAACAAACTAGAGTGCCCATCTCAGGGCTCATTGATATTTTATCAGAAAAGATCTCCTCATGACTCTATCAGCAAATTTCCATCAAACGCGTGAATGGTACAAAGCAAAATATCTTACTAAGACATATTGGCGGAATCAATTACAAGCTTTGGATCCTATTTGTGTGGCAATTCTTGCCGTCAGAGAAAGTGGCTCGAATCTTCAGCATGCTCCATTATCATTGCAAAACAATAAAGAAGTTGTGTGGGAAGCTCTGCAACAAGATGGTAGAGCTCTTCAATACGCCTCAAAAGAGTTACGAGATGATGAGCAAACTGTGGATCTAGCTATTACACAATCTTGGGAAGCTTTCCAACACGCGTCACAAAAACTGCAAAATAAGAGGGAGCTCGTGGAGAAAGTCAATAACGCCTATTTAAACGCCCATCAATTCAAAGACGGTAGAATGGTCATGATTGTAACGCGTCCCCGCCTTGTGAAAAACAAAATATTATTCGACTAATTTTGGACGGGTCTTACTCAATTGATCAAACTGCTTCGCAAGCGTTAAAACCTCTTCCTCACTGCACTTGCCGCTGAAGATTTTGAGTTTGATCTCTTCCCTCTCTTGCATCCAGTTTCTTTCCAAAATCTTCTCAATCGTCTCGATGAATAAAGGCATCGCCTTTTCCCGGTTGACCTTTTTTTGTAAAATCTCTGCCAAAAAGAGCTGCGGCTCTGCCTGGTCTAAATCGATGGCGAGCGAGAGCAAATCTCGCGGCTTGCCCTCTCTTGCGGCGTTGCCATATTTCTCAAATAAAATCCTCGCGGCCTGCAAACGAAAATGTTCTCCCTGAAGATTGCGCTCCGCAATCTTCAAGAGTTCAGGGACACTTTCTCCCATCAAAAGGAGCCAGCGAAGTAGATCCGCCTCTAAAACCCGATCTGGATCGACTTCAAAAAGCGTCACACTCGCAGTTTTTCTCAAATATACCTGAGGAATATTCTCTTCACCCACGGACAACAACGACTCGGGAACCTGCATTAACCTGGCCAATTTCTTCAACGACTCGCGCACCATGAGTGGATGATCCCACTCCCGAATTTTTTTCGAAATGGTTTGGATCAATTCATTTTTCCCCGCGGGCGACTGGATATTTAAAACCCCCGAAAGGCGATCCACAAAAAACGTCAGGTAATCGACGCTCCGTTCTAAAAATTTTTGGTACTCCTGAGGCCCCTTGTCTTGCAAAATCACATCGGGATCCAATTTTTCTGGCAGTTTCACCACGCGCACTTCGACTCCCGCCTTTTGAAAAATATGCCCAATTTTAAGCGCAGCTTCTTGCCCGGCTGTATCTCCATCCAATGACAGAAACACTTCGCGCACTCCGAGTTGAATAAGCTCTCTTGCCTGATCTTCGCCAAACGCAGTCCCTTGTCCTGCAACAGTCCATGTAAACCCTGCATGAATCAGACGGAGCGCATCGATTTGCCCTTCGACAATGAGCGCTTTTTTTTCTTTGGCAATCGTCTTTCTAGAATAACTTAAACCAAAAAGAACCTTAGACTTTTTAAATAACAGGGTCTCTGGGGAATTGACATACTTGCCGCCAAATGTATCGGGTCTAAATTTGCGCGCTGTAAACCCAATCACATGCCCCACCGCATCTCGAATGGGAATCGTGATCCTCTCTGCAAACATATCTCGCCCCCTTGAGATCAAGCCTGCCGCCTCTAAAAGCGCAGGAGCGATTTTTTGGGCTTCCATGATTTTCTGCAAGAGGCCCGATTGTTTCGGCGCATAGCCAAATTCAAAAGTGCGGATAAAATCTAAATCGATTCCTCTGCTATAAAGATAATCAAGCGCCGCATGCCCTTCTACTGTATGCAAAAGAGAAAACTGAAAAAACTCATGCGCGCGCAAAAGAGCATCTTTTAAAGCCGATTTCGAAGGTCCTTTGGGTTCCTCCGCGCCTTGGCTCACCTCTTCTAAAGTCACATGAAAACGTTCGGCCAGATTTTCGACCGCTTCGACAAAACTCATCTTCAGATGGGTCATCAAAAACTGAATCGCATCTCCATGCGCGCCACATCCAAAACAGTGATAATGGCTATCTCCTTTCTGAATGATGAGAGAGGGGCTTTTTTCATCATGAAAAGGGCAAAGCGCCTTAAACGCAGCTCCAGAACGCTGCAATTTCATGTAGGGATTTAAAACCTCCACAAGATCAATGCGCGAGCGCAAAAGCTCTAAACTTTCTCTAGAAAATGTACTCATGAGGCCTATATGATATTTTCGTGCGTGTAACTTCCGCGCCTAAATGTGATTCTCTCCCAATCCCGATTTTTCATATAGCTAAAGATGCGCCTTTCAAACGTATCTCCCCGAGGGAAATGGGCCAGATCGCTGCGCACCTCTCCATAGATGGGCTGTCGAAATATTTTGCCTTCCACCAAAAACATCTGATCGGAAAATCCTTGCCGAGAAAAGAAAAAATTCCAACTCTTCCGATACGATTCTTTTTTGGCTTCTTGGGTGGCGTTGTTCCAGAGTAAATTCGCCACTTTGACCTGTGGTTTTTTTTCCATCGCGCGCAGGGCCCGTTCAATCCAACGAACAGGTTTTTGCAACCACACATCACCTGTCACATAGAGAAGGTAATCGCTTTTATTTTCATAAATCGCAGCCAAGGGGCCTAAGGCATTGTAATAAAGCCAGTCGGGGTGGAGGTTGAATTTTCTCCCCTCTTCCTTCACCGCGAAATCTTCCTTGCACAGACCATAAAACAAAAGCATCTCTGCTGCGATTTCATCAGCCACAACATAACGGGTCAAAATTCCCTGGGCAATCAGAGAATCTGCAACAGATTTTACTTTGGGAAGATCTCGTACATTGTTAATGACAAGAAGCCTTTCCGCAAAAGGAAAACAATGGCGCTGAATAAGACATAAGGAAAGGTACTGAGGCGTACACAAAATGTATTCCCAATCCTTCTCCCAACACGTCGTCGCAAAAGAGCACGTCTGCATGAGAGGCATTGTAACATATTCGTGTGCTCAAATCAAAGAACATGATAACGCCACGAAGCTAGCTCAAGGATACGCATGATGGGGCTTTGCCCCATACCCCATCAAAGGACCTATGTCCTTTGAAATCCTATTGAACTGCTGCTCGAGCGCAATCTCGGTCGTTCACGGCCGAGTTAGCCGAGCTATCTGTTAAGCTGCAGCAAGGCACTTGCTGCCCCTTGGCAGTCGGAGAATCTCTCCCCTTTTTAGGGGAGAGTTCTTCAATCACACGAGCATAAAAAAACTTAATTCGATATACTGACAACCATGATCGATATTCCTTCTCCCACAACTCCGATGATGGTCCAGTGGCATGAGTGCAAAACAAATGCTAGAGACGCCCTTTTATTTTTTCGTTTGGGCGACTTTTATGAGGCGTTTCATCGCGATGCTGAAATCATCTCGAAAGAATTGAGCCTGACTCTCACTGCAAGACAAGCTATCCCGATGTGTGGGATCCCTTTTCATACGGCAGATGGGTATATCGATAAGTTGATTGCCAAGGGATTTAAAGTAGCCGTTGCGGAACAAATAGGCGATGTAGACTCTGCCAAGGGACTTGTGAAGCGAGAAGTTGTCCGGATCGTCACGCCGGGCACACTCACCTCTTCAGGCCTCCTTTCCGATAAACAAAATAATTTCTTTGCATCCATTGCGCAAAACGGAAATACGTTTGGCTTAAGTTTTCTCGATCTTTCCACAGGAGAATTTCATGCTTTAGAAGTCTCTCAAGAATCGGAACTGCTCAATGAACTCATGCGCTTACGTCCTAGAGAATTTTTAGTGTCTCCCTCTTTCCAAGTAGAGCGCCCTTCGTTTTTCAAAGAGCTCAGCATGTCGTTTACGTTCCTTGTCAATGAGAAAGAAGCCCTCTCTCCCCGGATTGGAAGTGAAGTCCTTGCATGCCATTTTCAAGGCAAACCTCCCGAAGAACTCAAAGGATTTTCTACTGCAACTGCTGCGGCAGGATCTCTTCTTTTGTATTTGAAAGAGGAAATAAACCTTTCTTGTGAGCATATTCTTTCGATCCAAGTAGCAACGCCTTCTCAATATATGGGACTTGACCGAGCTTGTTTACGAAATTTAGAGCTCACCGAATCGATGGACGGCTCTTCTCGCAATACAATCCTAGATGTTCTCGATCATACAGCCACACCTATGGGCGGAAGGATGCTCCGAGACTGGATCAAACGCCCCCTTTTATCTCTTGAAGCCATTGCAAGACGGCAAGAGAACATTGCACTCTTTATGAATCACTCGAAAGTCTGTAGAGAGCTTTATCATATCCTGCAAGAAGTGCGCGATTTGGAAAGACTCAGCATGCGCCTCCACACATGCGCAACGCCCAGAGACCTCCTATCCCTCGGCATGTCCCTTTCCCATCTCCTAGGGTTTCAAAGACTCCTCTCCTCCATCCATCCATGGCCTTGCTTAGAAGACCCCCTGACAAAAATCCAACCTTTGGCAGAAAAAATTTGTAGAGAAATTTCTGAACAACCTCCGCTAAGATTGGGCGATGGAGAAATTTTCCGGTGTGGCTTTCATAGTGAACTCGATCAATTGCGCTCTCTTTCTAAAGAATCGGTGGATCATCTCGCGCGCTACCAAAATGCGCTGCGGGAGCAAACAGGGATCAAAACACTCAAAGTAGGTTTCACAAGAGCGTTTGGGTATTATATCGAAGTCAGCAAAGGACAAAGTGACAAAATCCCCTCTTTCTTCCATAGAAGACAAACATTAGTCAGCGGAGAGAGATTCACCACAGACGAACTTAAAGCTTTCGAACACAAAGTGTTAAGCGCAGAAGACCAGATGAAGGCTTTAGAAAAAGAGCTCTTTGAAAACCTTCGTTTAGAAATGGCAGAACAAACTCCTTTTCTGTATGCGATTGCTAAGCAAGTAGCGCATATCGACTGTCTCCTTTCTTTAGCCCATGTAGCGCAAGACAAAAAATGGGTTCTTCCGAAAATAGACACTTCGGATCGTTTTGAAATTTGTGAAGGGCGCCACCCTATTGTTGAACATGTGATCGGATCTGCTTCTTTCATTGCCAATGATACATTTTTAAGCGCTGAAAAACAGATGATGCTCATTACGGGCCCAAATATGGCGGGCAAATCGACTTATATACGGCAGGTGGCTCTGATTGCGCTCCTTGCGCAAATGGGATCGTGTGTCCCGGCAAAATCAGCGCATATCGGCCTCATCGACAAGATCTTTTCAAGAATTGGGGCAAGCGATGATCTTGCGCGGGGTCAATCGACCTTCATGGTGGAGATGACAGAAACTGCCCATATTTTAAAAAACGCAACGTCTCGCTCTCTTGTCTTACTCGATGAAATCGGCAGAGGAACCAGCACCTACGATGGGATCTCTATTGCTTGGGCTGTTGCCGAATATCTCCTCACCACACAAAAAAAACAGGCAAAAACACTCTTTGCCACCCACTATTGGGAACTCACAAATTTAAGCTCGTCGTTTCCCTCTGCAGCAAATTTTCAAACGGCCATCCAAGAAACATCTTCTGGAATTACCTTTTTGCGCAAAATCGTTCCCGGTGGAACCAATAAAAGTTATGGGATCCACGTTGCCAAACTCGCAGGAATTCCCGGAAAAGCGATCCAAAGAGCCGAGGTCATGCTCAAGACTTTAGAAAAATCAGCTCAGGAAAAAGAGCAGCTTTCTCTTTTTGCCATTTCTCCCCAATAGGTTAATAATAAGATCTTTGTTGGGCCCATCTCTCGGGATTCTCATTAGGATCTCGTGGAGGAGGAGAGGGGAACTCTTTCCAAGAGATTCCCCGGGGTACAGGCGATATCTTCCCCACCTTTAAGGCCGTGATTTCAAATCCTCTCTGACTCGATTCACTCATGGGAATGTATGAAACAGGCAGGAAGAAATCTGGGTTGCCAGGCTCTTGCGAAGCCTCTTCACGCGGACGTTTCCGATCCATGAAAGACTCAGATCTTCTCTTCATCAAGGTGCAGGGGATAAAGTTTTGACTCTGTTCTGGTTTCGGAGGATTCCAGTACTGCATAAAGTCATAAACCCTTGATGACCTTGGGATACTCCTTAAGGGCTCTCTTGCAGGAGGTATCTCTTGCGCAGAAACCCTCTGAGGCGAGGGCGTGCAGGCTCTAAACATGTCAATCTCCTGAATTCCGTTGCGGAGGCCTTGACGGATTCGGAGGCCAAGCGCCTCTTCCAAAAGAGACCAAAACCATTTTTACCTTCGTCTCTGTTGCAGGCGGCTCTTCAGATAAAGGAACCGCCTGTTGCTGCGATAATTGCGATGAAGAAGATACGGGCGCTGTCATCTTATTTCCTTCTCAACTTACTATGTTTCACACCGAATGTGAAATAAATGAGAAGACCGATGAGCGTCCAAACAAAGAATTGCACCCAGGTCGTGAGTGGCAAAAAGAGTGTTTGTCCCAAGCATGCAGCAATTGCCAAAAGAGGGATATACGGCATCAAAGGCACTTTAAACGGGCGATGCACATTCGGATGCGTGTAGCGAAGAATCAAAACGCCCAAGCACATCAAAACAAACGCCGTCAAAACAGATAAAGAGACCAATTGACCGAGCATGTCTGCAGGGAAAAGTCCCGCAATTGCAACCGCTAAAATGACAATGATCCCTGTGGCAAACACCGGTGTGTGCGTTTTAGGGTGAATCTTCGCAAGACGCGCTGGAACAAGTCCATCCCTGCTCATTGTGAAAAACACTCTTGTTTGTGCAAGAAGTACCGCCAAAACTACTGAAGTCAATGCAGCCAAGATCGCAAACTTCACAAGCAGTGCAAACCATATGAATTTCGGCCCCATTGCGTTCAAGACTACAGAAATAGGATCCGCAACGCCAAGCGTTGTATAGCTCACAACTCCTGTCAAAACCAGGACCATCAAAATATAGGCAAATGTACTGATCGCAAGAGAGCTTAACATTCCTATAGGAATACTTCTTTGAGGGTTTTTAGACTCTTGCGCAAGGGTAGCTACCGTGTCAAATCCATTGTACGCAAAAAAGACCAGTCCCGCGCCACGAAGAACGCCACTCCAACCAAATTCCCCGAAAACTCCCGTGTTTTCCGGAATCACAGGAAACCAATTTGCCGGAACTACATAAAAAGCGCCAAAAAACACAAACAGGACAATCGTGACAAGTTTTACAATCACCATCACGTTATTGAGTGTTGTAGCAGCTTTAAGCCCGAGAGAAATCATGATACCCAGCGCTACAATAATTAAAACGGCAGGGACATTGAAAAACGCCCCACTCCACTGCCAACCCATATCTGGACCATAGATAAAAGGAGCTCTCGTGAACATGTCTGGAAGATGTATATTAAAATCTTTAAGAAGGCTCACAAAATAACTCGACCAGCCGATTGCTACCGTACATCCCGAAGCCAAATACTGGACAAGAGTAGACCATCCAATAATCCACGCTGGCAATTCCCCTAGAGCGACATACGCATACGAGTACGACCCACCAGAAACAGGAATAAAAGAGGCAAGTTCTGCATAACAAAGGCCTGCAAACACGCACACAATCGCTGCAATCATGAATGAAAACAAAACACCCGGACCCGCATAGAACGCAGCCGCTTGCCCTGTCAACACAAAAATCCCCGCGCCAATGATCGCGCCAATGCCAATGGATGTAAGCTGCAAAGACCCCAAATGTCTCTTCAGACCCTGCTTCCCGCCTTCCTCAAGTTCTTTGTCCACCCCCGCATGAATCGGTTTCCGGATGAACAAGTTTCTCCCTCTCATAGATCGTCCTATAGTAAATAACGGGATTATATCCCACTTAACAAATTAAGGAAAAGAGAAGAAAAAAATCGGGCACGGGCAAGAATTTGGAAAGCCTCTGCACCCCATTCCCTTTTGGGGTTGCAGGGGCTTCCCCGCCCCGTGCCCTTGCCTCTGCCCGTGCCCGATTTTCTTCTCTTCTCTTTTAAGCGAAATTTGATAAACTCTTGAGACCAATATGACAACACACGAAGTTCTCATCGGAGCCCATACATCTGCTGCGGGAGGATCCCCTCACGCTCTCTATGAAGGAGCGCAGATCGGCGCTACCACCATTCAACTCTTCACCAGCAACCAAAAGCAATGGAACGGGCGCGAAATTACCGCAGATGAAATAGCGCTTTGGGAAAAGGCCCTCAAAGAAACAAACATCCAACATATCATGAGTCACGCTAGTTACCTGATCAACCTCGGCTCTCCTGATCATATCCTTTTAGAAAAGAGCAAAAAAGCGTTCCGCGAGGAAATTCGGCGTTGCCACCTCCTCAACATTGCGTATCTCAATTTTCATCCGGGGGCTGCTACCAAAGGATCCGAAGAACAATGTCTCGATACCATCGCAGAAAGTCTAATCGAAATGGAAGATCTTGTGCATCAGGGACACACGAAACTTGTCATGGAGACCACCGCAGGACAAGGGACAAGTGTGGGTCATCGCTTTGAGCAGATCGAATACATCCTCAAGAAAGTACATCGCAAAGTCCCTGCCGAAGTGTGTATTGATACGTGCCATATTTTTGTCGCAGGTTATGATATTCGCACGGAATCTGGGTGGGACGCAACCTTGAAAAAATTCGACGAAACAATTGGACTAAGCCATTTGGCCGCATTTCATCTCAACGACTCACAGAAAGGGCTTTCGAGCAAAGTCGATCGGCATGCGTGTTTGGGAGAAGGAGAGATCGGTCTTACCTCTTTTCAATATCTCATGCGCTCCCCTAAAACAAAACACCTTCCTAAATATTTAGAAACACCTAAGGGCCCTGAACACTGGACCAAAGAAATTGCCCTCCTCAAAAAATATGCACAAGGATCTTCATGAGAACAAAAACCAAAGCCATTCTCCAGGCAAAGCACCCAGAAACGCTGTTAGACAAAGAGATCCAAGTTGCGGGTTGGATTCGCACAGTACGAGACCAAAAGTCTTTTGCGTTCATCGAACTCAATGACGGATCAACTCTCGCAAATCTCCAGATCATCGCAGACGCATCACTTCCCCACTACGCCACGCTTCTTCCCACCCTCACTACAGGCGCGTCCCTGTCCGTCAAAGGAACTTTGAAAAAAAGCCCCGGGAAAAACCAGGCGCTAGAGCTCCATGCTGCGCAAATTCACGTATATGGCCTTTCCGATCCTGCGCGCTATCCCCTACAAAAAAAACGCCATTCGTTTGAATTTTTACGCACTATTGCCCATTTGCGCCCTCGAACCAACACACAAGGCGCCGTGCTGCGCGTTCGGAGCGCCCTAAGTTTTGCAACGCACCTCTTTTTCCAGCAGAAGGGCTTTCTCTATGTACATACACCGCTCATCACAGGCTCTGATTGTGAAGGGGGCGGCGAAATGTTTCGAGTGACTACGCAAAAAAATACATGGGCAGGCTCTTTAGATAGGATGGAGTCGCATATCTTAGAATCTGTAGAGAGATTAAAACTCTGCATGCCCAGGATATCTTGGGAAGGGAATCACGTCGCGGATATTTTCCATTCCTGTGGCAAATAAAACAAGTCGCTCAAATCCTAAGCCAAATCCTGCATGAGGCACCGATCCGTATTCTCGGAGCTCCAAGTACCACCAATAATCTTCTCTGCGGAGGTTGTGTTTGGCGAGTTTTTTCTCTAACACATCCAAGCGATCTTCCCTTTGAGCCCCTCCAATGAGTTCCCCAATTTTGGGAACCAGCACATCCATCGCGGCCACTGTCTTCCCGTCATCATTTGAGCGCATATAGAAGGCTTTGATCTTTTCAGGGTAGTTCGTCAAGATCACCGGTTTTTTACAATATTGCTCTGCAAGATACCGTTCGTGCTCCGATTGGAGATCGGAACCCCACTCTACAGGGAATTCAAACGGGCCTGGCGCTTTCTTTAAAATCTCTACAGCCTCTGTATACGTGAGGTGCGCGAAAGGAGAATGGGCCACAGTGTTCAGCCGCTCGAGAAGACCAGGCGCAATCATCTGATCAAAAAATTGGAGATCTTCGATGCAATGCTCGAGCACATAACGAATGCAGAACTGAAGGTATTGTTCGGCGCATTCCATATTGGCTTTAAGATCTGCAAACGCCATTTCAGGCTCAATCATCCAAAATTCTGCCAAGTGGCGCGATGTATTGGAATTTTCTGCGCGG
>Ga0206854_1031_pt2 | contig 25444 bp, 23 predicted proteins | sample Alteio_BWOrgCont_50_FD_152870 | JGI IMG/M metagenome (GOLD analysis project Ga0206854, IMG submission 152870) | Enriched cells from forest soil in Barre Woods Harvard Forest LTER site, Petersham, Massachusetts, United States -... | ecosystem: Environmental > Terrestrial > Soil > Temperate forest >...
ATGAGAATTTTTATCAGAACGATTGACTCGACTCATGTGAATATCTCCTAGGGTGTAAAGTTTAATTTTCACATTTGCCCAAATAATGTCAATCTCGAAAAAGAATCACAGGATTCCAAAGGACATAAGTCCTTTGGTGGGGTTAAGTACTCAGTTCACAAAATTTTTGCCCATTGTGCATAAACCGTCCTTCGTGCCAGAATACGGGGTAGTCATGAAAATCTTTTGGATTCTTTTCACAAAGTGCATCAGAGCTATTTTGTCTCTTCGATATACCTTTGAAATCAAAGGGTTGGAGCAATTATCCTCTCAAGCTTTGCGTGATAGTAAAGGGGGCATTTTCTTCATGCCGAACCATCCTGCTTTGATGGATCCCCTTTTTATTTTTCTCGTTTTGTGGCCCAAGCTGCGTATGCGGCCTTTGGTGACCGAGTATATCTACCGCCAATCGATCATGCGTAGATGGATGCAGCTCACTCAAGGGATTTCCATTCCATCGCTTGTCAATGCGGTCAATACGTTCAAGATTAAGAAGGCCAAAGAGGCCATTCAAGCTGTTGCAGACGGCCTCAAAAACCATGAAAACTTTATCCTCTATCCCGGAGGGAAACTCAAAGCTGCTGGATATGAAACCATTGGAGCTTCTTCCGGAGCGCATGAAATTTTGCAACAATGTCCCGATGCGCAGGTGGTTTTGATCCGCACCACAGGTCTTTGGGGAAGTTCTTTCTCAAAAGCGCTGACAGGCTCTTCTCCTGATTTTCGAAAGACGATGTTTCAGGGCATCAAAATCATTTTAAAAAATCTGATCTTTTTTTGCTCCCAGAAGAAAAATTCTCATCGAGATCGAAAAAGAGCCTCCCAATTTCCCACGCTTCGGATCTCGCCTTGAATTCAACCAGTTTTTAGAAGAGTGGTATAACCGCTATCCTGATTCCCAAGGAAATATCTGCAAAGAAGAACCGTTGCAACTGATTTCCTCTGTATTTTGGAAAAAGATCTCCCTTCTATAGCAGAAGTGAAACAAAAACAAATCCAAACCACCGCAGTAGAGATTTCAGAAGAAACAATTGCGCAAGTGACAAAAGAAATACAAACAATCTTGAATCAACCCAACCTTTCTGTGAATCCCGGTTCTTCGCTTACCACAGATTTGGGAATGGATTCGCTCAATATTGCAGAACTCATCGCTTTCCTTTCCCAAAAATCTGAGAGTCAAGAGATCCATCCAGAGGACCTCAACACCGTTCAGGATGTGTTAGAAATTGCCCAGAATTCCTCTCCCGGAAGAGAGCGTACATACACTAGGGGGAACGCGCAGTTTCCAGAAGAAGCTCATAGGCCAACACCTCTCTTCCCAAAGGGCGCCACAATCCACGAAGCCTTTTTGCGCAACGCCAGAAGAATGGGCAATCACATCGCGTGTGGAGATGATATCGTAGGGCCTCTGCGGTATCGCAAACTAGAGCAGTCTGTCCTTGTCCTCTCGTCTTATTTTAAAACATGGCCTGAAACGCATGTCGCTATTCTTCTCCCTGCTTCTTGCGCTTCCTATATTCTCATTCTTTCCTTGCTCCTTGCTGGGAAGGTTCCTGTCATGCTCAATTGGACTTTAGGGCCTAGATATCTCGAAGACATGATGCGCATTAGTGGTGCTAAAGCAGCGATCTCTTCCTGGAAGTTTGTCGAAAAACTTTCCCACGTCGATTTTGGAGGCGTGACAGACAACATCGTCTTTTTAGAAGATCTCAGACTTCAATTGACACTTTCTCAAAAATTGCGAGGTCTTTTCCTCTCAAAACTTCCTACTTCTTTGATGCTTAGAGCGCTTAAAATCCATGCGGGGTCAGAAGATAGTACAGCTGTGATCCTTTTCACAAGTGGAACCGAAGCCTCTCCGAAAGGAGTCCCTTTAACACACAAAAATATCTTGTCCAATCAAAGAAGCGCATTTCAAAAGATCCCCTTCTATGCAACGGACACTTTTTATGGCATTTTGCCCCCCTTTCATTCCTTTGGGTTTTCTGTAGCAGGAATCTTTCCCCTTTTGACAGGCGTCAAGATCGCCTTTTTCCCAGATCCGACCGATGGTTTTGCTCTTGCAGAAGGGATCGAGAGATGGAAAATCACCATGTTCTGTGGCGCCCCCAATTTTCTAAAAGGGCTTGTGTCTGCTGCGAAGAAAGAACAGCTTAAGTCCATTCGGGTCTTTATTAGTGGCGCCGAAAAACCTCCCGCATCTCTTCTCGAATCGCTCGCAAAAATCCAACCTGAGGCGGAAGTTCTCGAAGGGTACGGAATCACAGAATGTTCCCCTATTCTCACGGCAAGGCTACCCAATGACCCTCCGAACGGGGTGGGCTTTTTGCTAAGTAACATTCAAGGATGCACGATCCATGCGGAGACGCATGCTCTGCTTAAATCAGGAGAAGAGGGAGAGCTTTGTGTCCGCGGGCCCAATATCTTCCGTGGGTATCTTGGAGACGTCGCATCCCCTTTCATTGAAATTGAAGGAGAGCAGTGGTATCGAACCGGAGACATCGGATATTTTGAACCCTCAGGCAATTTGGTTCTTTCAGGTCGCTTGAAGAGATTTACAAAACTCGGCGGCGAAATGGTGAGTTTAGGTGCCATTGAAGATGCCCTCAATAAAGAGCTCCTCCAAAGAGGCGTCACCAATGCAGATACCCCATCCCTTGCAGTCTGCGCGATCGAAAAGCCCGATCAAAAGCCAGAGATCGTCGTTTTCACAACGAGTAATGCATTAGATAGAGAAGGCGCGAATGAGATCTTAAATAAAGCAGGTTTGAGTCGCTTGATTAAAATAGCGCAAGTACAACAAGTGAAAGAAATTCCCCTCCTTGGGACGGGCAAAACAAACTATCGTCAATTACAAACTTTGATTTCATAATGCAACTCAATTTATTCGACACAGAAACAAAGACAAAACATCTTGTCACCCCGCACGATAAAGAAACACTCCGCATGTATACGTGCGGACCCACTATTTATAACTTTGCGCATATTGGAAATTTTCGAACCTATGTCGTAGAAGATCTCTTGCGCAGAACTCTTCGCTTCTTTGGATACAGAGTGGAACAAGCGATGAATTTAACAGATATCGATGACAAGACAATCCGTGGGGCGATTGAAAAAGGGGTTCCATTAAAAACATTCACCGACCCTTTCCGCTTAGCCTTTTTTGAAGATTTAAAGACGCTAAACATTGAGCCTGTAGAGCACTATCCGGAAGCGACTGCCTATATCCCTCAAATGATTGAGATCATTGAAGAACTCATAGCAAAAGGCCTTGCGTATAAAAGTCCTGACGGGAGCATTTACTATGCGATCCGCAAATTTAAAGCCTATGGACGCCTTTCTCATTTTTGCTTAAACGAGCTCCAAGTCAATGCCTCAGGAGACAATTTAGCGGATGAATATTCAAAAGACGATGCCTCTGATTTTGCGTTATGGAAAGCCTATGATCCCACACGCGATGGCAATATCTATTGGGAGAGTCCCTTTGGAAAAGGAAGGCCCGGCTGGCATATCGAATGTTCTGCCATGGCGATGAGTCTTTTGGGAGAGACGATCGATCTTCATTGTGGAGGGGTAGATAACATGTTCCCCCACCATGAAAACGAGATTGCCCAATCAGAAGGGTGCAGTGGGAAGCGTTTTGTACGCCATTGGATGCACATTGAGCATCTCCTTGTGGATCACAAAAAGATGTCGAAAAGTCTCGGCAATTTTTACACTCTGCGCGATCTTCTATTCAAAGGTTTTTCTGGCTCCGATGTGCGCTATCTTCTCCTCTCTTGTCACTACCGCTCGCAGCTCAATTTCACCTGGGACTCGCTCCATGCAGCAAAGCAAAGTTTGCAAAGGATTCAGGATTTAGTGATTCGTCTGCGTGAAATGAAGGACCCTGCAAAGAACCCTCAACCTATTGGGGCTCTGCTCAAAAGTGCAGATGTCCAATTTAAAGAAGCTCTCGCAGATGACCTGAATATCTCTATGGCTTTAGCCTCGTTGTTTGATCTCATCCGCGATCTCAATGCCTATTGCGACAAGCAAGCCATTGGGGAACAGGAGGCATCTGTCGCACTCCACTTGTTTGCACAATGGGACAGAGTCCTTGCGATTTTCCCTTTGCAGGAGGAAGAAGAGATTCCTCAAGTATTACAGAAGTTACTTCATAAACGAGAAGAGGCGAGAAAACAAAAGAACTTCGCTTTGAGCGATCAATTACGCGACGAGATCCTCATGAACGGTTATGTGATCGAAGATACAAAAACAGGCGTTCGCCTTAAGAAGAAATCATGAATCAAAAGAAAACAACTCCCGACGAACAATTCCTACACAAGCTATACGAGATCGCCCTTAAACGGGGAGATCTCTTTCAAAACATCGCCATCCGCTCTGTAGCTAAAGCCCTGGGCCAAAAAGAAACAGGCATGAAAAACACCATCAAGTTGCTCGCACAAGCGAATTTCATTCGAAAAGTGGATGGGGAGCACGTGTGTTTAACAAAACAAGGAATCGCGTTTGTCACACATCTAGAGGAAAATGAGTAGGCAGTGGTGGCCGTACATGCGCAGCGTGGGGCATGGGCAACATTTCTATAAACTCTGAAGCTTCTCTTGCTCGCTTCTTGGTCTCAAATTCTCTAATGAGCTCTTTCATTGTTAAATCAGCCATAACCATGCCTGCAAAGAAACACAAACTCTCTACAGAAATTTGAACGATTTCCAACACATCTCCGGGATGACCGATCGCAAACGCCGGGGCATGCGTCGCAGCATAAACAATGCTCAAAATAACGCCTACACCCGCAATTGCTGTCAGAGCAACGAAGGCCACAGCTAACGCTGCGAGCGCAACTTCTTTCTTATGCTCCGATATAAATTGCCCAGCCTTGTTTAGGCTAGCCTGTGCTTGAGTTGAAATTTTCATTACAAATCTACTGATTTATTATATTTATATTAATAATTATAACATATTTATAAATATCCTAAAACTAAATACACAAGTCCTTAACAACCAGCAAGTAACGCTTACACAAAACCCAGTCTGCTCTGTGCAGGGGGAGAAACTTCGCGTGATCGGCGCTAATGTGATGAGATCTAAAGATCGAGATGAACGTACAGATCCAAGACACCAAAATCGGTGACCACATCGTCTTGTATTGTGGGTTCTTCGATTGGGGAGGCTGTTTGGCCTGCAACAATGTTCATCCAGCGTTGAATGCTTTGATTCATCTGTTCCCTTTCTGTCTTCACTCTCAACAGACCTTCCGTCCGCTGGTCAGTAATCTGCGGTTTACAGAGTATATGGAGCGGGATATTCGTCGACGCATCAGAGAGAGGAGTGCATTGATTCCAAAAGGAAATCTTTTGCTGTCGTGAGTATGCAACCAGACTGATGGCGCTCAGAGCTACAACCACAGCCGCTGTAATAGCATATGAATTAGGATTCGAAAAGCTAGAAGACCCTTGTATTGGTGTCATGACAATCTCTGCATCGATTGTGAGGCGCAAAGCCATTGTACGCAAGGAGAAGTCAGCCCCTCTTCTACGTGCGTTGCCCAACCAGGAATGGATGAAACAAGAACTCTTCCCTGTTTTTCAAGGTGGAGAAATTTCGCGTGGTCTGCGCTAATCTTTCGATGCATCGAATATTTGCGATGTATTTTGATATCTCGGAGTAAGGTCTTAAAACGAAGGGCAAACGTTTGAGTTGTGGAAGGGGTCGTACGCCAGTGACAGGAGGAGGTGCAAAAGAGACGCGATTTCAGATGCTCGTATGCGGGCGCAGTGTATTTATCGCGATGATCATAGAGAGTGACATAATCGACACCAGGAATTTGCAACCCCTCACGCAGTACTTGCACCCAACCAGGCAGATGCAAATAATCATCTTCCACAAAATAGAGAATCGTCTCGGGATGCAAAGGCAAAGCTTCTACATGCTCCAAAAGACGCAAAAACGCGCCCGATTCTGTCCCCTCAGAGATCTCGATCACTTTCTCTTTCGAGAGAAAATGATGTTCTTTGGCGCCGCGAGCGATATCGAGTAGAAAGGTAAGATTTGCTTGGGTTAGATCTACTGTTGCAAGCAAATTGCGATAACAGATCTCATGAGAAAAACCGGGAAGTCTTTTTTTATGCTGACTGATAGAAGAAAACAAACAATGACGAGAAAACACCTCGATTTTCCCATCATAAGAAGAAGGAGGCTCTATAGATCTACGCCAAAAAAACATTACATCACAATTTGTATGACTTGTGAAAGAACTCTTTTCCCTTCCTTATAGGTCAGTTTGCTCATGGCTTGAGGAAACGAAAACCAAAGACCATTTTGGATCTCCGCCGTTTGCAACACAACATCTCCTGTCACCTCAGCAATGAAATAGGTCACGAGCTTTTGCATAGACATGCTATTTCTCATGTATTGATACTGTTCTACCAAAGGATCCGGAGTCACAAGAGATTGGATATCTAAATTCGTCTCTTCCTTGAGTTCTCTCTTGGCAGACGCAAAGGGAGACTCCCCTTCTTCTGCATGTCCTTTGGGAAAGCCCCAGAAGTGGCCTTGGGCGTGCTCTACCAAAAACACCTGCCACTCCCCATCTTCTTTTCGTAATGGAATAATGCCGAACGACTCTTCAAATTTCATGGTGTGTACGGCGCAAATACAAGTGTTGAATTATGCCCGCCAAATCCGAAAGAATTCGAAATCGCAACCTTTATTTTGTGTTTCTTTGCCACATGAGGCACAAGATCAAACCCTTCTGCTGCAGGCTCTGGATTGTCTAAGTTGATCGTTGGATGGACCATCCCCGTACGGATCGCTTGGATCGTCGCAATCGCTTCCAATCCCCCTGCAGCGCCCAGTGTATGCCCAATCATCGACTTGGTCGCATTCACTTTCATATGCGCTATATGGGACCCAAATACCTCTCGGAGCGCTTCCAATTCACAAAGATCGCCTGCAAGAGTTGCGGTCGCATGCGCGTTCACGTAATTCACATCTTCTTTGGGAACTCCTGCCACGCGGAGCGCTTCTTCTATGCAATAAGCCACTCCCTTCCCATCAGGTCTTGGATCTGTCATGTGATAGGCGTCGCAGCTAATGGCGCCCCCTAAATACTCAGCCAAAATAGGAGCGCCTCTTGCAAGAGCGTGCTCTAAAGACTCTAGAAGAAGAACGCCCGCTCCCTCTCCCATCACAAATCCATCACGCCCTGTATCCCAAGGACGAGATGCTTTTTCAGGTTCATCATTGCGCGTAGAAAGAGCTTTGATGGCTACAAACCCCGCAAGACCTACCTGATTGATCGCAGCCTCTGTGCCCCCGCAAAGCATCACATCGGCTCTGCCTGTGAGAATCTGCTCTGCAGCTGCGTGGATCGAATAGTTTGCTGTCGCGCACGCCGTCGAAATCGAATAGTTGGGGCCCATAAAGCCCGTGTCGATCGCAAGAAGGGCTCCCGCCATATTTGTAATGATGTAAGGAACGAAAAAGGGCGTGAGTCTTCGAAATCCTTGAGATTCCAACGTCGTGATCCCGTCATAGAGCATATTCATCCCTCCCATGCCGGAACCAATAATGATGCCACATCGGGCCATGTCTAATTTCGCAAGAGCATCGCCCGTGAGCGCGCCTTGTTCTAGCGCCTTTTTCCCAGCCACAATGCCATAACGAATGAAAGGATCTGTCCTACGAGCCTGCTTTTTCTCCATATAATTGCTAGGATCAAATCCATGAACCTCACCCGCAATTCTTGTGGGATACTCTGCGCAAGGGAACCCTTCGATCGGGGCGACTCCGCTTTTTCCTTCAAGGAGTTTGCTGTAGAAATGGTCTATATCGCTCCCAAAACAAGAGACGAGTCCCATTCCAGTCACAACAATTCTTTTTTTCGCCATTACAGGTTCCCTTCAAAATATTCTTTTCTCTTGCAGAAATCATAACAAAAATAGAGCCCGCAATCAAGAGGCCTTTTCTGCGGTAGCATGGGTCTTTTCCACCAGAGCCCCCAATCGCGATGTGGCCCAGGCGCAGCTGCCTGCAATGAGGACCGCAAGCCCCCCTGCCAGAGGGACAATTGCCAACACACTACCAAAAATTTGAATGAGTCCCAAAGTAATGCACGCCCCTCCACCTCGGCCTAATCGCGCGCACATCCCATCCACCACGAGCTTCCCTTGCATTTTTTCTAAGGGTGGCAAAAGAAGAAAAGAAATTTCTTTAGAGGTGTCAAATAATGTGTACTTTGCAGCGCGCACGACGCAGAAAAAGAGACTTCCTAAAATCACTAAAAATTCGAGCTCATGTGAAAAGGCCGGGTGCCATACCGCAAAAAAGAAAAAGCCTTCTGTGATGAGTAGGCAAATAGGTGTCACTAAGGAAGCCACCACCCAACGGCAACGTTTGAGAAGATAGGGCGTGATCACAAGGGCGCTAAAGGCTGTGAGAACGCCATTGCACACAGAAAGGGTCCCCATGAAGTCGCAATACTCTCTCGGGTCTGGGAATTTTTGTCTTAATACATCGAGGAACACCACTTCTCCTAAAGCATAGGCAATGTAATCGGCAATGGTCACCCACGCAAGTAAAAGAAGATAGGGCGATCTCCAACAAATCAAAATACTCGACCACAGAGAGAGAGTTTGTTTAGGAGGAACTTCTTCTTGTGTAGGAGAAGCAAGGAAAAGCCGGGTACATTGTTTCCATAGAAGATAGGGCGATTTCCAATAAATCAAAATATTCGACCATACAAAGAAAGTTTGTTTAGGCGGAGCTTCTTCTTGTACAGGAGAAGTACGAGAAAACTGGATACATTGTTTCCATAAAAGCTGAAACGCCCACGCCGTGCAAAGACTCACAACTAAAAGCATCCACATCAAAAAGACAAGTGACTGCGCCCATGAGGAATCGATGATCCAAGAAGAGGTGCAAAGAGAAATTAAAGGGCCTGCGAGGATGGTTCCAATACTGCCTCCAAGCATTAAAGGGGCATAGTATTTCTTGGCTTGGTCCAAAGGGACATATTGGTTCATGAGTCCCCAAAAAAGAACTGTAAGCAATGCAATTTTCCAAAGCTCTGCCATCACAAAAAAGATCATCGACGCGAGGATAGGAATGTATGATCCTTGAGAAAAGGAAGAAAGCCAAGGGTAGACTCCCATTGCAAAGATTAAAAAGAACGCAACAAAGATGCAGAGTACAATGAAAAACACACGCCGGAGGGAATAGCGGTTGAGAAGATAGGTAAGCCCAAGGGTCATCAAAAAAGCGCCCGGCATTGTCCCGCATAATTCAAACCAAGGAATGGCTGCCGCGCCGCCTCCAAGATCTGCGACTGCAAGGGCGTTACGCGCGCTGCGCAAAATCGTGTAGTTCACATTCAAAAGACAAACAATTGCAAACATTAAAAAAAATGGAAGGCGAGACTTCAAAAAATCAAAACGCATATGGGAGGCAAGTATATGGGAAACACAACAAGATGGCAAGAATCCCCCAAATATGCAAAAATATGAGAATAGGTAGCACGCACATGATCATCGCCCTCTTCCCCAATGAAAAGAAAGAAAGCTCCTTCGCTCTCGGTATCGAGATACGTAAGTTCTTAGAAACTAAAGGAGTTACGGTTGTTGCAGAGGATGAAAAAGCGAGTAAGATCGGGGCAAAGCTTCTCTCTTCAGTCGACCCCAAAAAGGTTGATTTCCTCATTGCGATGGGCGGAGACGGGACGCTTTTAAGAATTACCCATGCCTTTGCCCACCTAGATGCCCCTATTTTGGGGATCAATCTTGGCCATTTAGGGTTCATGGCAGATGTGCCGAGTACCGATATCTACCCCAGCCTCACAGATTTATTAGAAAAAAAATATACCATTGATCACAGGGTGGCGCTCAATGCGCACGTACGAAACGAAACGCTCTACGCGGTGAATGACATCGTCTTACATCGGGCGCAAAATTATAGTTTAATTGAGCTCTCCATTCACGTTGATGGGATCTATATCAATACTTTTGTTGCCGACGGAGTCATCCTCGCAACGCCCAATGGGTCTACAGCCTATTCTTTAGCAGCGGGAGGCCCGATTTTAAGCCCTTCTTTGGATGCGATCGTGATCACCCCCATTTGCCCTCACACGATCTCTAACCGCCCCATCGTTCTGACGGCCGACCACAAAATCGAAATCAAATATTTGAGTCCCTATAACCCGATCGACGTCCGCGCAGATGGCCTCAGCGCCACGACCCTTCACCCTGAACAAAGTGTAAAAATTGAGCGCTCTTCCAAATCCTTTAAGCTCGTGAATCTTCACCGTCACGAATATTTCGCAACACTCCGATCTAAGTTAGGTTGGTCTGGGAAATTGAAATAATTTTCATCATTTGAAGAACTCCTTCCTCAAAGGAAGGAGATTCTCCTCCAGTCAAGGAGAAGCACCTGCGGTGCTTACACTTGTCAAGATAGCTCGGCTAACCCACCCCTGAAGGGATGGGATTGCGCTCGAGCGCCTGTTCAATCATCCTCGTTTTAAACAGGGACTCGAGGAGTATCTGATGTAACACTAAAAAGATCTATATCTACGTGCTCGATGCATATCAAAGAAGACAATCTAGATGTTTCTATCCCACTAAATTTATACCCAGTAAATGTTCCACGATATAGCTTTCCATCATCTGATTCACAAGCCCCGTAGTAGTTCAACTGATCTTCCACAAAAACCCCATTCTTCCACATCCCTGGAACAAATGTTCCCTGATATTGCCTTCCATCCCCCAATTCCCAAACCCCGTTCTCCCACTTACCTGCGACAAACGATCCTCTATACTGAGTCCTCGGACATGTGCGAACTCCTTTTCCATGCGCTTTCCCATGAAGAAGCTGTCCCTTGTAGACTTGGCCATTGGCGTAGGTAAAAATCCCCTCTCCCGAGGGCTCGCCACAAACAAACTCTCCTACATAACAATCCCCGTTCGCATATTTTTGACATCCTTCTCCATGCGCTTCACCATTTACAAATTGGCCTTGATACGCATCGCCACAACTGGTCTTCAAAGAACCGTTTCCTGTGCACTTACCCCAATAAAAATCCCCTGTATATGAGCCTCCTAGCCCCGTGAGGGAGCCTTTTCCATGTCTCAACCCAAACATCCTCGGGCCTTGATATTCCCCTACCTCAGTCGAGGAGATTGCCCCTCTTATTCTGTAACAGGCGATCGCTCCACTAAGCACCAAAGCACACCCAATGATGCCCTTGTTTTCCCTAAAAACCTGGGATACCCGATCCGTTACACTTGGCGTAATCTGACAAGATATTGGACCAGGAGAACAAGATAACGAGTATGTATAATTAGTTTTTATCATAATACAATAAATTATACAGAAAAGACACTAAGAAAGTCAATTGTATAATTATGAATATTTTCGACTCTTCAGATAGTTTGGGTATAACTGAATATGTGCTGTAAGCACACTGATAGTTTGATATTCCTCTGAAACCCTATCCGCGCATCCGCAATGCGCTGACACACCTCTTCTATAGAAGGCAGTGAGAAAGAAACGGCCTCCTCCTGAGGGAATAAAAAGTGCTCTTTTGACACTCCCAAACGCCTTGCATGCTGATCCCTCGTCCACATCAAAACAAGAGAAAAAATATGTTCTGCTTGGGTGAGTTTTTCAATCGGATCTTCAGGCTCTACAAGCGCTTCGAGCTGTTTTAACATCTGATGATACAAAGGTCTTTCCTTAAGCCATGTAAACACGATCTTTTCCAAAGAATTTTGATCTACCAGCGCTCTTTCCAAAGATCCTTGCGCAAGTGAGGCCCTATGCTCCGGAAGACCTTTAGATTTTAAAAACGCAGCCACTTCACCTTCTGTGAGCGGTTGAAAAGCAAGTGCCACACAACGAGAGCGAATCGTCGCCAGAATGTCTTGCCCACTTTCCGTCAGCAAAATAAACGTGGTGCCTGCAACCGGCTCTTCCAAAGTTTTCAGTAGCGCGTTGGCTGCTGCCGCCTGCATCCGATCTGCGTCGTAGATTAGAAAAACTTTCCCAAAGGGGCGAAAAGAAGAGACATGCACTTCATCGATCACTTCTCGAATCTTCTCAATGGTATGCAGCGCACTTTTGCTTTCTGCCCGCATTTCATGAAAATCAGGATGCTGCGCAACGGCTTCAGGCGTTGTATGCAATAACGATGCCGCCAACGCCTTCGCAAATAGACTTTTTCCCACACCCGATGGTCCTGCGAAAAGAAGTGCATGGGGTAGTTGATTTTGTGCCATAGCACGCGTTAGATAAGACTTGACCGGAAAATTGCCTAAAAGATGTTCAAACATTATCCCAACATCTTCGCGATATGCCCCATCGCCTCTTGATAAACTCTTTCTTTCGGAAGCGTTGCATCCAACCGAATCATCCGATCCGGAGACTCCTTCACAAGCTCTAAATAGGCCTCCCGGATCTTCCTGTGGAATGCCAACCCCTCTTGCTCCATTCGGTCGTGGCCGCGCGACTTTGCCACACGCTGTAACCCGATTGATGGGTCGATATCGAGATAGAACGTCAAACAAGGCTCTAAACCCTGCGATAAGAAAAGAGACATCTCTTCTACTTCTTTTTTCCCAAGTCCTCGCGCAATGCCTTGATACGCAATCGAAGAATCATGGAACCGATCACAAAGAACCACCATCCCCTTCTCTAGTGCAGGCAAAATCACTTGCGCCACATGTTCTGCGCGCGAAGCTAAAAAAAGAGCAAGTTCTGCGTAAGGACTCGGCGGGGTTTCGAAGTCAGAAAGCAAAAGAGCGCGGACTTTCTCGCCAAAGGGCGTGCCTCCAGGCTCTCTTGTCTTGATCACATGCCGTTTTAACGAATACAAGTGGCGGAAAATCCCCTCAATAAGAGTTGTTTTTCCGGCCCCTTCTCCTCCCTCAAATGAGATCAGTATACCTTCTGCCACAGATCACACTATCTCTCCAACGATCTCTCCGGGAATCTCTCCAGCGACAGCCTCAATTTTTTGCGCGCCGACCACAAAGTCTTTTTCTTCTTTCAGATTCACAAGGCGAACTCCTTGCGTAGATCTGCCCATCACGCGGACATCGGTCATCGGAATGCGGACCGCTTGTCCCATCTGAGACATTAAGAGGACGCTATCGGTATCCGATACGCTAAGAGCCGCTACTACTCTTCCATTCCTTTCAGAAGCGATGATCGAACGGACGCCCACGCCACCGCGGTTGGTCTGTCTAAAATCATCCACCTTCGAACGTTTGCCATACCCATTTTCACAGACCACAAGGATGGTTTGCTCTGGAGTCACAACTTCACAACCGATGACTTTATCCTTTTCATCTCGAAGCGTAATGCCGCGAACGCCCCGCGCTACACGCCCGACTTCTCGGACGAGAGACTCTTCAAAACGGACCGCCATCCCACTATGCGTAAAGAGCATGATTTGCTCTCCAGGATGGGCGATGCGCGCTGCAATGAGTTCATCCCCTTCGTCGATATTGAGGGTAAAGACTCCTGTACGACGCGGATGGCTATAAGCAGCAATTTCTGTCTTCTTCACAACGCCTTTGAGTGTTGCTAAGAGAATGCTCGAATCCCCTTCGAAATTGCGCATGCGCAAAATCGCTGCGACCTTTTCGTTTTCTTTTAGATCTTCCAAGAGATTGATGAGCGGACGCCCTTTCGTTCTTCTACCACCTTCAGGGATCTGCCAGACCTTCGTCCAATAGCATCTGCCGAGGGATGTGAAAATCAAAAGGTAATCGTGCGTGGAGGCCACATAGATATTTTTCAAAATATCTGCCTCTTTTTTCATCTCCATGCCGATCACTCCGGCGCCGCCTCTACGCTGCTCGCGGAATGTGTCAATCGGCATCCGCTTGATATAGTCATCGCTTGAAATCGTAATCACCACTTGCTCATCGGCAATGAGATCTTCCATTTGGAATTCCCCTTCTGCCGCCACAATCTTCGTTTTTCTTTCCGCTTTATGGTGTTTTTTCAACTCTTCAAGTTCATCTCGAATGATCCCTCGAACTCTCTCTTCCGATGCCAAAATATCTTTGTAATCAGCAATTTTTGAGAGAAGCTCCTGGTATTCTGCCTGAATCTTATCGGCTTCAAGTCCTGTGAGCTGATACAACCGAAGATCTAAAACAGCATGCGCTTGTCTGTCCGATAGACCAAAACGAGACATGATCTCCGATTTCGCAGATTCTCTGCTGGACGACGCGCGGATTATTTTCACCACTTCATCGAGATGATCTAACGCTTTTAAATAGCCTTCTAAAATGTGCGCGCGCGCTTCTGCTTTTGCAAGTTCATAACGGGTGCGTCTGCGGATCACATCCATCCGGTGATCTATCCAAGCTCCCATGAAATGCTTGATATTCATCGTTCGGGGCAGACCCTTATCCAAGGCGAGCATATTGCAGCCAAAGGTCACTTGAAGATCGGTATTCTTATAGAGCTGATTGAACGTCACATCGGGAATTTCTCCCCGTTTGAGCTCAAGCACCACCCGCAGCCCATCTTTATCCGACTCATCGCGAATATCAGAAACGCCCGTAATCACTTTCTCATGGATCAATTCTGCCATCCGCTCAATCAAACGAGACTTATTGACGTTATATGGCACTTCATCCACAACGATCTGTTGCCTTCCATTCGGAAGATCTTCGACACGGAGAGCGGCGCGGAGCATCAACTTGCCACGTCCTGTATGATACGCTTCCTTGATCCCGCGGTATCCACAGATAATCCCCCCTGTAGGAAAATCAGGGCCCGGCATCACTTTCATGATCTCATCAATACTGACGGTCCGGTCATTCAATACAAGGAGCGTCGCATTGATGAGCTCGATCAAATTGTGCGGAGGAATATTCGTCGCCATTCCCACTGCAATTCCAGAAGAACCATTGCAAAGGAGGTTTGGAAATTTCGCAGGAAATACAGTCGGCTCTATTTTTGTCTCGTCATAGTTCGGCGTCATCTCGACTGTTTCTTTGTCGAGATCTTCCATCAAAGCCATGGCAGCGTGAGTCAGGCGCGCCTCAGTGTAACGCATCGCAGCGGGTGGATCGCCGTCGATTGAACCAAAGTTTCCTTGGCCATTGATGAGCGTGTAGCGCATCACCCAATCTTGAGCAAGTCTAACAAGTGTCGGATAAATCACCGTTTCGCCGTGCGGATGATAATCCCCAGATGTATCCCCTGAAATTTTTGCGCACTTACGATGTTTAGCCCCAGGAGTCAAATTCAATTGCCGCATCGCATAAAGAATTCTGCGCTGCGAAGGTTTTAAACCATCGCGCACATCCGGCAAGGCTCTAGAAATAATCACCGACATTGAGTAACGAAGGTAACTCTCCTTCACTTCCTCTTCGACATTGCGGGGTACGATCACTTCATCTTTTGTATATGACATATTTCCTACACATCCAAGTTCTTCACTGAAAGAGCATGCTGCTCAATAAACAATCTGCGCGGCTCCACTTCCTCGCCCATCAACATCGAAAACATCCGGTCTGCAGCAATCGCATCAGGCACCGTCACTTGCACAAGGGTGCGCACCCGAGGATCCATCGTCGTCTCCCACAACTGGTCGGCGTTCATCTCACCCAACCCTTTGTAGCGCTGCACTTCGACACCTTTGCGCCCATTGGCCCGAATCGCATCGATCACTTCTCTCAAAGTATACAATACCGTGATCTTGTTCCCTTCTTCCGTCAAATCAAAAACAGGGCCTGCCGCCACCACATATTGTTCCAAATGGAGTTTAAATGTAGAAAGCTTTTCATTGAGGATCACAAGTCTTGCAGGATCATACAATTCCATAAATCCTAACGCTTTAGGCACAAACGTTTTCATCTCTTCTGTGATTTCTTCTGCAGGGATAGAAGCCAAAGTCTCTTCATGCATCTGCTTTTGTGACGCTTCATGCTCTTTTCTTAAATCGACAAGTTCTTCCTCAGAGTGCATATAGTGCGTCTTATCGCGCATAATCACCTGATATCTTGGGTAGGAATCCTGTTTTTTCTCCGCAATGAATTCTCGGAAAGGAACCCCTTTTCTCTCAATTGCGTTAATGAACGTCTCCACTTCTAAAATGAGCTCCATCAACTTCCCAATTTCATCTTGCGAAAGGGAACGCTCCACCCCAGAAGATTTTAAGAGAATATCGCTAATGCCCAATCTAAGGAGGTACTCATCCATCTCTCTTTCAGAATGGATATATTGACTTGTCTTCTTACGCGTGACTCTAAAAAGAGGAGGACGAGCAATATAAATGTAATGATTTTCAATGAGCGCAGGCATGTGGCGATAGAAGAATGTCATCAAAAGTGTACGAATGTGAGATCCGTCCACATCCGCATCCGTCATGATGATGATCTTGTGATAGCGCAATTTCGCTAAATTAAAATTCTCTATCCCGATCCCACAACCCAAAGCCGCCACCATGGCTCCCACTTCAGTATTTTGTAAGATCTTTTGAAGGCGCGCCTTCTCCACATTCAAAATCTTTCCACGAATCGGCAAAATCGCTTGAAAACGGCGATCGCGCCCCATTTTCGCAGAGCCGCCCGCAGAATCTCCCTCAACAATATAGATCTCACAAAGGGCAGGATCTCTCTCTTGGCAGTCTGCAAGTTTGCCAGGTAAACGAGCGCCATCCAGCGCCGTTTTGCGAAGCGTCAGCTCGCGCGCCTTCTTCGCAGCCTCTCTCGCCTGCGCGGCAATGATCGCCTTTTCTACAATCAACTTCGCAATGGCTGGGTTCTCATCGAGGAAAGTCGTAAGCCCTTCACCCACAATCGTTTGTACAATACCCGCAACTTCGTTATTTCCGAGCTTCTGTTTGGTTTGTCCTTCGAACTGAGGATTCGGCACTTTGACAGACAAGACAGCAGTCAATCCTTCGCGCATGTCTTCGCCGCCGACTGCGATTTTGCCCCCTTTGATGAGGGTATGGTTCTTCATGTATTGGTTGAGTACTCGAGTCAGCGCCGTAGAAAATCCAGTCAAGTGGGTGCCGCCCTGTCTTGTGGAGATATTATTGACGTATGTATAGATGTTTTCTGTGTAGGTATCGTTCCATTGCATAGCGACTTCAAATTCTACAGGGCCGCTATCACCTTCTTTCACAGCGTGAAGATAGATTGGTTTTTGGAAAAGAGGAATTTTTCCTTCGTTTAAATACGCCACGAAAGAGGAAAGGCCTCCTTGATAATTGAAACGCGCCATTTCTTTTTCTGGGGAGCGTTCATCTTGAAATACGATCGTAATCCCCTTATTGAGGAAGGCTAGTTCGCGCAATCTTTTGAGCAAGATGTCGTAATCAAAAGAAATCACCGAGAAGATCGAGTCATCGGGCCAAAACGAGACTTTCGTTCCCCGTTTTTTCGTCTCTCCTAACTTCTTTAAAGGGTGCATGGGCTTGCCCTTTTCGAACGTCATTTCATAAGCGTGTCCATCTTTATAGATCGTCGCGATGAGTTTTTTCGAAAGAGCGTTGACGCAAGAGACACCCACGCCATGCAAGCCGCCCGAGACTTTATAGGTGTTTTTATCAAATTTTCCACCCGCATGGAGGATCGTCATCACAACTTCTAAAGCAGTGACATCGCGCCCTTGTTTGAGAGATTCTTGCCCGTGTTTTTCAACTGGGATTCCGCGCCCATCATCTTCAATTGTGGCGCTTCCATCCGTATGCAAAGTGACAGTGATGAGAGAACAATAGCCTGCCATCGCTTCATCGATGCTATTGTCCACAACTTCGTAGACGAGCTGATGCAAACCATTGGTATGCGTATCGCCGATATACATCCCGGGGCGCTCGCGTACAGCTTGCAACCCTTCCAAGATCGTAATCGAACTTGCATCATATTTTTTATCATCTGTCATCGTCGTCATGCCTTTTCCTTTTTAACCTATACGGAAGACAATATCTTGCACTTGAAATCGTCTCTGCAATGCCTTTAAAAGCCGAGGCTTTTCATGCTGGCACAGCAATGCATATAGTGTCGCACTTTTTACCTTGATGGTCAATACCCCATTTTTCCAAGAAACAATCTGCGTAAGCCCTGCAGCTTTTTCGTCCAATAAAGAGAACCAATATTGGGAAAGAGCCTCGCGCTCCACTTCTTTTGGACGCCCAATCCCGCTCAGAATCTGGGGCAACAAATCGCCAATCTTTTTGCCCGTAGGGGTCGTACCGTCAAAATTTCTCTTTGTCCGAGGTTCCATGTCCCAAAGGTAAACTATTTATGTCAAAACAGCAACAGTTTTTGCTCCCCCTATGTGGGGCAAAACCGAAGAAAGAAATAACAGGATATTAGGATGGACAGGATGATTTTTTTCTTATCCTGTCCATCCTAATATCCTGTTATTTCTTTTTTCTTACAAAAATAAGCGGCTGATGCCGAGCGCGATGACGAAATAGATTGTCATCGAGAGAAAGTCGTTGAATGCGGTCACGATGGGGCCTGCTGAAATCGCAGGATCGACCCCGATGCGCGCAAAGAAGAGGGGCGAAAACACACCTAATAACGTCCCTGCGCAACATCCTCCCACAAGACCGATGCCAACAATGGCAGAGACTGCGATCGGCGTTGTGGTCGCCAAAGCGCCTCCAGTCCAAAGATCGATCAAAAACACAAGAATGCCGCTTGAAACACCGAAAACCGTCCCTGTGAAAATGCCACTAAAAAACTCTTTCACAATCGTTTCTCTGCGAGAGCCAACAGAGAGCCCTCCCATCGCCATAATTCGCACGAGAACGGTACTGCATTGCAGACCGATATTTCCTGACATTCCAGTAATCAGAGGAACAAAGAAGAGGGCAAAGGTGAGACCTTCATACTTTTGGAAGGACGACATGACGCCCACATTGACGAGTCCTGCAATGAGCGTCACCACAAGCCAAGGGGCGCGCGTCACGAATCTACGCAGAATCGAATCATACGAAGTAAATTTCTCGTTTGTTCCTGCCATCCTCGCGATGGTCTCATCGGCCATGTCTTCCATGGCTTCGACGACGTCTTCATGAGCGATGACGCCCACGAGATAATTGTCGATATCTACAACGGGCAGGGTGGAAATTTTATATCGCTCTACAAGGTCAACCACCTCTTCACGCGTCGAATCGGGAGTCACTTTATGCAAGACGGGGCGCATCACCTGGCGCAAGGGAGTAGCATGAGGATTGATCATCATATTCCGCGCAGGGACAAGGCCTTGGAGCTCCCCGGCGTGATTTAAAATAAAAATTCCCTTTGTGAAGTCGATCCGAGGATTATCTCGAATGTAAGCAGCCGCCTCACCAATGGTCATATCCATCGTGAAAGCAAAAAACTCAGACGTCATCAGACGGCCTGCGCTCCGCCTGTCGTGTTTTTTCAGTTCACGGATCCGATTGGCTCTCTTGGAATCGATGAGTTCCATGAGTCTGCGGAAACGCCTCTCTGGCATGTCTTCCACAAGCCATACAGCTTCATCTGTGGGAACCCTTTCAAAAATTTTTTTGAGCTCCACATCATCTAATTCGCGGAAAAGGGCGGTTCTCGTGTCGCTATCCGTATTCACGAGGAATTTGATCTTCGCCTCGCGATTGGGGAGATTTTCATACAATACAGGGCGTACATGGGGAGGAAGATGGGATGCCGCGTAGGCTAAGTCGATGGGAGAATGTTCACACGCAATCTTTGCGATATCGTGTAAACGAAATTTTGAAGTCTGCTTATGAAAGGCCTTTTCGATCTGCTCTTTGAGGAGATCATCTATTTGCCCTGTCTTGGATTCGAGGGCGGGGCTCTCAGATCTTTCTTCAATTCTGTGGTTCTCCATGGGTGCCGCCTCATCTCTCGGGCATTATAATAGGTCATAATTTCTCTTTAAGGCAAGAACTTTACAATTAAGTTCTGTATGAGCTAAACTACCCCGTTATGCACGACACAAAGAAACACGATCCAGAGAAGATTCGCAACATCGCGATCATTGCCCACATTGACCATGGGAAGACGACATTGCTCGACAGTTTGCTCAAGCAATCTAAAATTTTTAGAGAGAATGAAAAAATCCCTGAACGGGTTATGGATAGCTATGACCAGGAAAAAGAACGAGGGATCACGATCTTTGCGAAACACACCTGTGTGTATCACAATGGGTACAAGATCAACATCATCGACACTCCAGGCCACGCCGACTTTTCGGGCGAGGTCGAGAGGGTTTTAGGGATGGTCAATTCGGTTCTTCTCCTCATCGATGCGCAGGAAGGCCCTATGCCGCAGACGCGCTTTGTCCTCTCTGCTGCCTTGAAAATGGGCTTACGCCCCATCGTCGTCCTCAACAAAATTGACAGGCCGCATGCAGCTCCAGACAGAGTTTTAAATGAAGCATTTGATCTCTTCATGGAACTCGGCGCCAGCGACGAGCAGCTTGATTTTTCTTATATTTACGCATCCGGTTTTAATGGCTTTGCGATTGCAAAACTGACCGATACGCCCAAAGACTTAAATCCTTTGTTCGATTTGATCATTGAAGCTGCTCCACCACCCCCCGGCAACGTGGACCTTCCTTTCCTATGCCAGGCAGCGACGATCTCGTACGATGATTACGTCGGCAGACAAGCGTGCGGTAGGATTCTCGAGGGAATGATCCGCAAGGGAGATACAGTTGTTCGTGTCGACCGAAACGGAAACCACTCAAACCATAAGATCATCAAGATCGAAGGGCATTTAGGCCTTAAAAAAGTAGAAATGGACGAAGCGGGAGCGGGAGATATTGTCAGCTTATCAGGAATTCCTGAAGTAGAAATTGGCGACACCCTCTCTGATCCCACAAAGATCGTACAACTTCCACCGATCACGTTAGCAGAGCCTACCGTGTCCGTCGAGTTCCTCGTGAATACAGGTCCTTTCGTCGGCAAAGATGGAAAACATGTCACGATGAATAAGCTCCGTGAGCGCCTTATGAAAGAAAAACGGGCGAATATCTCTCTAAAGATTGAAGAAGTGGCAGATAGAGATGATGCCATCCGCGTCTGCGGACGAGGCGAATTGCATCTCGCAGTTCTCATTGAAGCAATGCGAAGGGAAAACTTTGAGATGGCGATTTCCAAGCCCAAAGTCATCACAAAAGAAATCGATGGCGTTGTCCATGAGCCGATCGAAAGAGTGCACGTAGAAGTTCCTGAAAACTTCTCTGGCACAGTGATCGAAGATCTTTCCAAAAGAAAGGGGGAAATGCAAGCGCTTTCTACATCCGAGCATGGCCTCACAACGATGCAATTCCTTGTTCCAACAAGGGGTCTCATGGGCTACCGCAACGATTTTCTCACCCGAACATCAGGCCTTGGAATCCTCACCTCGATTTTTGATTCCTTTGCGCCATGGAGAGGAGAACTCGCAGGACGTCTTCGCGGCGTACTCATTTCCAATGGAATCGGCAAAGCCAACGGATACGCTCTTTTCAATCTACAGGAAAGAGGTTCACTCTTTGTTGGATCCGGAGAGGAAGTCTACGAAGGGATGGTTGTCGGAGAAAACTCGCGCGATAACGATCTCGTCGTGAACGCAACGAAAGCCAAACAGCTCACAAACGTCAGAGCCGCAGGCTGCGATGAGAACATCATCCTGGTCCCACCGCGCAAGTTCACGTTAGAACAAGCGATCGACTACATTGCCGATGATGAACTTGTGGAAGTAACCCCCAACTTCATCCGTTTGCGGAAGATTTATCTCAACGAAAACGACCGAAAGCGCCATTCGCGATAATGAAACAAGTCCTCATTGCCACTGCGTTCTGTATTCAGTGTGTCTATGGGGACTTGCCATTTGAGGAATATTTCTCCTATGTGCAGAAGTTAGAGCAACCACATGGGAGCCATGCGCAAGGAGAGAAAAGACAAGTTCCTCTGCGTGATCCATTCTTGACCTTTGCACTCCTCCAAGCAGAATTGCGCGGGTGCATTTAGGTTTTAGATCCTACAGATCATGTGCGCATAGAAGCGCGTCTTGTAATATGCGGACCTGTAAGTACCAATGGACGAGGTGCTTTGGCAGACGGTGCCTTGTATGCTTTGACAATGCCCTCGATGTCAAATTCTCGAAAGGCGTTGCGAAAAGCCTGATTGCTCATCTTGAGTTTTTCCAAAATGAATAGGCGGATACATAGCTCTGTTGTGGGGTTGATTTTCCCCGGTTTGTTATTTGTTTTTTCCCAAGTCAAAACGGCTGCGTGGGTAACACCAAAATGTTTCCCGAAACTTTCGAGAGTCATCTCGAAATAGACGCGGATAAAGTGAATTTCATTTCCTGTAAGTGCCACAGGTTTGTGAGCGAGCGCTAGAAGAACTTCTTTTTGTAGTTTGTTATAATCAATTGCGGGAGTCCAGAGCTCTCTTTTTTTCACTAAAGGAACATCTGTCAAAACAATGGGAAATCCCAGACCCTCATACACGAATCGTTTTACTTTTTTTGTTTCCATATTCACTTCGTCCCAAGGAGAAATTGCAAGTCATTTACATTTTTTGAGTAAAGAAAAATTCGGCACTCATTGATCAGAGACGCATCACATCACCACTATACTCGTTGGGAATATAAGCGTAAACTGAACTGCTGTGGGAATCGCCTTGTCTGCAATAACCTCCATAGACCGAGAGTCTTCACTGAGAGGTCTTGAGCTTGCGTAGAGGTTATAGTCGTTTAAAATTTAGGTTTTTAATCTTGGTCTGTAGACGTTTCAGTGTTAATCTACAAGCCCTCCCCACCCTCTAACCTTAGCCATAATAATAAAAGTCCACAACAGGGTCGTGGGGATTGCCATTGGAAGGACATTGTCAGCGCCCAACGACAATCGCTTAGCAACTTCAGCGGTCCACATCGTAGCGATCAAGCTCTGTCCTTGGTAGGCACCCACATATAGAAGACCCCCCAATATCACATGTGACACACACCTGATTTGTTTGAGTTCCGAATCTTTTATTTCTGCAATCGCCCACGTTATAAAGTAACCAATCATTAGTGCGCGACACACATACGCTATTTTCTGAGCGTCTTGTTCACCTTGCCTCAAAGGATACTGGATACGACGTTGATCCAAGGGACAGGTCGGCTGCCTAGAAGCTTCGATCCACTTTTGTAAACACTGTTCGTGGGTAAAATGGATCCATTTCGACCCATTTTCAGATCGATGAGCCACGATCGGCTTTTCCTCGTATAGAGTCAATTGATCGTAACAAATCGGACATTCTGGACTCGACTCTAAGGGCACCCACAATGGCAATTGATTTGGAGAAATACGCTGAAACGACACGGTCATAAAATAGACCTAGTTAAGTGGTTTTTATTATAGTTATTTGTGCTGTTTTTTACAACAAAAACATTTATTTACGGTGATCGGCATTTTGAGGAATGCTTCTCCTAACTTTTATCTGTGACCAGCGAGTGTGTTGCATAACCAATTTTTTCTGTAATTATAAAGAAGAAATGACAGGATATTAGGATGGACAGGATGATTTTTTTGTTTTTTTCTTATCCTGTCCATCCTAATATCCTGTTATTTTTCTTCTTTGGCATTGCAGCATAAAGTTGTACAACACAGGACGCCTGCAAAGTCCAAAATCAACGATGGAAACGATATAACGATGTAACGATAAAAAAAGCCTTTTGCGCAGCGAAAGAGCGCCAAAGGCGCAATTCATTTCTATCGTTATATCGTTTCCATCGTTGATTTTGGACTTTGCAGGCGTCCTGGTTGTACAACACGTCCAGGGTATGTTGCACAACAAACAGAAGAAAACATGATAAGAAGGATATAATGATATGCATGATAGAAAAATAAAATAAATTTATTATCATGTATATCGTTATATCCTTCTTATCATGTTTTCTTCTGTTTGTTATGCAACACACTCGTGACCAGCGAGAATCGCTGTTGATATCCCACCTTATTTGTGCCATAATTGTCTTCGATAATTGCATAAGGTTGTCATTATATGACCATTACCCCCGCTCGAGGAGGATCTAGTAGGCAAGACGCCTCCTCTCAGACAAACAACTTCACAATGCAAGAATCTAGACCCCCAACCTTCCCTTCCTATCTCCACTACCTGACTCACAGTTTTGATTTAACACACAGAGCTTCCAGCCTGGGCCACACTATCTTATCAAAACTGAGTAAGTTTTTCACTCCAAACGGCAATGTCTATAAAGCCAATTTTTCAAATAGCGTAACATCAGGCAACGGAAAACTTACCTATATAGATGTCGGTGTCTATGAAGGCGATTTCTCAAATGATATAAAATCAGGCAAAGGAAAACTTACCTATACAGATGGCAGTGTCTATGAAGGCGATTTCTCAAATGGTGTACCATCAGGCAAAGGAAAACTTACCAAAGCAAATGACGATGTCTATGAAGGCGATTTCTCAAATGGTGTACCATCAGGCAAAGGAAAACTTACCACAACAAATGGCGTTGTCTATGAAGGCGATTTCTCAAATGGTGCAGCATCAGGCAACGGAAAACTTACCAAAGCAAATGACAGTGTCTATGAAGGCGATTTCTCAAATGGTGTACCATCAGGCAAAGGAAAACTTACCAAAGCAAATGGCGTTGTCTATGAAGGCGATTTCTCAAATGGTGCAGCATCAGGCAACGGAAAACTTACCTATGCAAATGGCAGTGTCTATGAAGGCGATTTCTTAAATGGTGTACCATCAGGCAACGGAAAACTTACCTATGCAAGTGGCGATATCTATGAAGGTGATTTCTTAAATGATGCAGCCTCAGGCAAAGGAAAACTTACCTATACAAATGGCGGTGTCTATGAAGGCGATTTCTCAAATGGTATAAAATCAGGCAAAGGAAAATTTACCCATGCAAATGACGATGTCTATGAAGGCGATTTCTCAAATGGTACAAGATCAGGCAACGGAAAACTTACCCAAGCAAATGGCGATGTCTATGAAGGCGATTTCTCAAATGGTGTACCATCAGGCAAAGGAAAACTTACCAAAGCAAATGGCGTTGTCTATGAAGGCGATTTCTCAAATGGTGCAGCATCAGGCAACGGAAAACTTACCTATGCAAATGGCAGTGTCTATGAAGGCGATTTCTTAAATGGTGTACCATCAGGCAACGGAAAACTTACCTATGCAAGTGGCGATATCTATGAAGGTGATTTCTTAAATGATGCAGCCTCAGGCAAAGGAAAACTTACCTATACAAATGGCGGTGTCTATGAAGGCGATTTCTCAAATGGTATAAAATCAGGCAAAGGAAAATTTACCCATGCAAATGACGATGTCTATGAAGGCGATTTCTCAAATGGTACAAGATCAGGCAACGGAAAACTTACCCAAGCAAATGGCGATGTCTATGAAGGCGATTTCTCAAATGGT
>Ga0206854_1091_pt1 | contig 25401 bp, 7 predicted proteins | sample Alteio_BWOrgCont_50_FD_152870 | JGI IMG/M metagenome (GOLD analysis project Ga0206854, IMG submission 152870) | Enriched cells from forest soil in Barre Woods Harvard Forest LTER site, Petersham, Massachusetts, United States -... | ecosystem: Environmental > Terrestrial > Soil > Temperate forest > O...
GTCTGATCAGTGTCGGCGGAAGTTTGATTTTGGCGGCAGATAGTGGTTCCTCGGGCAATCTAAATCTGAATAGCGGCGGCACTTTGGATGTCGGCGGCGCGAACGGACTTCAAGCTGGGACCGGCAGTTATAATGTCAACTTGGATGGCGGTACGCTCCAGGTTTCCGGGAGTGATTTGACGACCAGCACCATCGTGAATTTGGGCGCTTCCACGACTTCGACGATCAACACCGCTGGCTTTAATGCCGTGTCCACGGGCGGAATCGGTGGTGGCGGTGCGCTAATTAAAACTGGCAGCGGTACTCTCACCTTGGGCGGTAACAACACCTTTACGGGTGGCGCCACGGTGAGCAACGGCGCATTGGTGGTCAATGGCCTGGTTACCGCCAGCACCATCACGGTTTCCGGCAGCCACGCGGCGCTGGGTGGCAATGGCACGGTGAATAATGTGATCGTCACCAATGGCGCCACGCTCTCGCCCGGCTTGGCCAACTCGGTCAACAGTGGCACTGTTTCCGGTTTCAGCAGCCTTACCGTCTCGGGTAATTTAAGTTGGAATGCGGATGGCGCCTCGGCCAACGTCTGGCATTTGAGCACCGGCAAGTTGCCATCAACATTCATGGTCGAACCAGTGCCTGTGACAAGCACTGTACCCGTGGAGCCCGACACACCACCAAAATAGCCATTGTCTTCGGTCACCACTGCGGAATTTTGCAGAATCAATCCGGCATTATCGCCTGCACCCACTCCCAACGTGACGTCGGCGCCCGGATGGCTGATCGCACCGTTGGCAGTACCGTCCACAATCAAGGTGCCATTACTAACCCTGGTTCCACCTGCATAAGAACTACTGCCAGTAAGCGTTAAATTGCCATTGCCAGCCTTCGTGAGCGCACCGGTACCAGTGATGGCTCCAGCAAAGCTGCTGTCCGAGGTTTGATTGAACACCAGCGTGGCATTGTCAGTAATGCCCGCGCCAAGGTTGCTCGTGTTGCCGGTGAAAATCAGAGTGCCGTCATTGACCGTGGTGGCTCCCACATAAGTGTTGTTGCCGCTGAGGGTCAGGCTGCCGGTACCATTGTCGGTGAGCGAGCCAGCGCCGGAGAGATTTCCGCTATAGGTATTGCTGATGCTATTGGCCACGGTCAAGGCCACTGCGGCATTGGTCGTATTCGCCAATGCGAGATCTTGCGAGCCTTTCAAGCCGCCTAATGTAGCGCTGGTGAGCGTGCCAAAACTCAAGGTTCCGCCAAAGTTATTATAGTTGAGTGTGCTGTTTTGCAATGCAGCGGGGTTGTTGAGCACCAGGAAGCCATTGCCGATAATCGTGGCACCAGTGTAGGTGTCTGCGCCGGACAGCGTCAAATTGCCATTTCCTGTTTTAGTGAGCGTACCGGTACCTGCAATGACCCCACCAAAACTGCTATTTAGAGCCTGATTAAATACTAACGCAGCATTATCAATGATGCCTGCGCCAAGGTTGCTCGTATTACCGGTGAAGATTAGCGTGCCGTTATTGACTGTGGTAACCCCCGTATAGGTATTGTTGCCGGAAAGGGTCAGGTTGCCTGTGCCGTTATCGGTGAGTGAACCGGCGCCGGAAAGATTTCCGCTGTAAGCGTTGCTCAGGCTGTTGGCCACGGTCAAAGCCACCGCGGCGCTGGTGGTGTTTGCCAACACGAGGTCTTGCGAGCCTTTCAGTCCGCCCAAAGTAGCGCTCGTGAGCGTGCCAAAGCTCAAAGAGCCGCCGGAATTGTTGTAGTTAAGAGTGGTGTTTTGCAATGCGGCGGAGTTGTTGAGGACGAGGAAACCGTTGCCGATAAGCGTGTCACCGGTGTAGGTATTCGCGCCGGAGAGGGTGAGATTGCCGGAGCCAGTTTTTGTCAAACCGCCCACCCCGCCGTTACCGATGGCATTGGCAAACGTCACATTGTTTATATCGGTATCAATCGTGGCCTCACCGGAGCCAAAGGTAATGGTATGCGTGGACATATCAGTAGTCACGGTCGGTACGTACTGGAGCGTGCCATTGGCGAGAGTCAGGCCGCTGAAGCCAAACGTGCCGACAAAATTGAGCTGCAATATGGAGTTATTAACTGTGACTGGACCGGTGCCTGCGGCGCTGGTCCCGCCGAGCGAAACCGTGCCTCCATCAACAAAGGTGCCACCAGTATAGGTATTTGAATCCTCAAGCAGAACGTAGCCGGGCCCGTCCTTGATTAATTTACCTGCCCCACCACTAATCGTTCCGCTGATAAATAACTGCCCATTGCCCGTGCCCATTTGATGAATCATCACGGTGCTGCCACTCGCACCGTATTCGCCAGTGGAAAGCACGAATTGGGCATCGCCAATCATGAGTATGCCGCCGGTCGTGATCGTGAGAACGCGCGTAGAGCTGCTCAAGGCGAGCGAGCCCGAAGTTTCAGAAGTTGTATCCAGAATGAGCGAGTTTACCGAGTGATTGGTCGCCGTCATGGTAAAGCTTGAAAACGTTGAATAATTTGTGGTGGCTGAAGTACCACTGCTGGGCAAGCCGTTGGCATCGCCACTGGTAAATGGCACCAGATTCCCGCTCCCGTCGACCATGGCAAATCCGTAGTTGGTGCCGTCGTACACGGTGGCATAGCCCAGGATGCCGTTGGTAAGTGCAGGATTCGACGCGACACTCGCACCTGGAGCGGAAACATCAATAAACACCACCCCATTGTTTGACGTCCAAGTATTGCCCAAAGTAAGCGCTGTGCCGCTGCCGCCATTGCTGTTTACCACAATGCTGCTTCCAGTATTGGCCGAGAGTGTAACGCTTCCCAGCGTTTGCGTAGAGGACACGGTGTTGTTGCCCTGCACTACCAAAGTGCCACCACCCAAAGCCAGATTGCTGGCAGCGGAAACCACCCCGGTTGGATTGGTGGATAGGTCCAGCAAGAGGGTTCCCTCATTTACTGAAGTCGTGCCGGCGTAGGTATTGACCGCGCTAAGGGCCAGATTTCCCAAACCGGTCTTGGTCAATCCGCCGGTGCCACTATTGCCGATGGCGTTGGCAAAGCTTACGTTATTGCCGTTGGTGTCGATGGTGCCGCCGCCAGCAGCCAGAGTCACCGTGCGTGAGGAAATGTCCACGGTGCTGCCGGATGCATATTGCAGGGTGCCGCCACCAAAACTGAGACCGCCCGTGCCGAGATTACTGAGGGTAGAGAAATTTATGGTGCCAGCATTCAGATTAGTGTCACCGGAATAAGTGTTAGTGCCATTCAACGTCACCAAGCCCGTAGTGGTTTTGGTTGCGGCTCCCGAACCAGCCATTACTGCATTGTCCGCTTCGAAGCCCGATTGCAGCGCATAAGAAGTCGCCGTAAGGGTACCGTTGGCCAACGTGCCACCCGCCAAAGTAAACGTCCCGGCAGTAACCGTTGTTTGGCCATCCAAGTCCAAAACACCGCCGCTGATGGTCACGGCCGAAGTGCCATTGCCCAAAGTACCCGAACCGCTCAAGCGCAAGGTGCCGGCGTTGAGGGCGGTAGTGCCTGTATAGGTATTAGCCGCAGCCAAAGTTAGCGCGCCATTGCCGATTTTGGTCAACCCGCCCACCCCTGCATTGCCGATGGAGTTGGCGAAAGTCACATTGTTACCATTGGTATCGATGATGGCAGTGGAGCCAAACGTCACAGCCAGCGAGGAAATGTCCAAAGTGTTGCCGGGCGCATATTGCAACGTGCCACCGCCAAAGCTGATGCCGCCGGTGCCAAAATTATTTAAGGCAGAAAAATTGATGGTGCCGGCATTGAGGTTCGTGCCACCGGAATAAGTATTTGCTCCGGCAAGTGTCAAGAGACCCGTAGTCGTTTTGGTTAACGCGCTCGAGCCAGCCAGAATGGCGTTGGCACTTTCCGTGCCGCTTTGGAAGGCATAGGAGGTTCCAGTTAGAGTTCCATTAGAAAGCGTGCCACCAGTTAAGTTAACGGATCCGACAGAAACACCGGCAAACCCACCGAGATCCACGGCGCCACCACTGATGGTCAATGTACTGCTGGTGGATCCCAGCGCCCCGGCGTTGCCTAATAAGAGCGTGCCTGCGCTAATCGTGGTTCCCCCGGTGTAAGTGCCGGCTGCATCCAGGGCCAGGATGCCATTTCCAGCTTTGGTCAAGGGACCAGAGCCGTTGTTGCCAATGGAATTGGCTAAAGAGACATTATTGCCATTGGTATCAATCGTACCACCACCCGAACCAATCGTTATAGCGAGTGCAGAAATATCCGCAGTAACCCCGCTGCCAAATTGCAGCGTGCCGCCACTAAGGCTAATGCCGCCCGTCCCAAAATTGTTTATCGAAGAGAAATTGATCGTGCCAGCATTGATATTCGTGCCACCGGAATAAGTATTTGCACCAGCCAGTGTCAGTAGTCCCGTAGTGGTTTTGGTCAAGGCACTCGCGCCGGCTAGGATCGCATTGGCGCTTTCGGTACCACTTTGGAAGGCATAAGAGGTTCCAGTGAACGTACCATTAGCCAGAATACCACCACTCAATGTAAACGTCCCCACTGAAATCCCCGTGGAGCCACCCAAATCCAAGGTGCCGCCACTGAGGGTCAAGGCATTGCTGGAAGCACCCAAATTTCCGCTGCCGCTCAACTGCAGAGTGCCCGCACTGATAGTCGTTCCACCCGAGTAAGTGTTCGCAGCATTGAGCGTAACGGTACCGGCGGTGGTTTTACTCAATGCGCCCGTACCGGCCAGGATGGCGCTGTCGGTGCCGCCCTGGAGTGCAAATGTACCCGAGCTGGTCAAGGTACCGGTGCCAGTAATGCTGCCGCTTGAGAGCGTCAGGCTGCCCAAAGTATTGTTCAAGGTGCCCATCGCCAGTGTGCCACCCGAAACGGTGACAGCAGCCGTGGAAGCGAGCTGGTTGTTTGCGCTAACGGCCAGCGTACCACCGCTAATCGTGTAAATCAGGCTCGCGAGGGTGTTGTTCAACTGGAGCGTGCCGCCGCTGACTGTCGTTGTGCCAGTATACGTCTCGGCATCATTCAGGATCCACTGACCGGCTCCGCTCTTGGTCAAGCTGGTCTTGTTAGTGCTTTGGTCTGCAACTGCCGGGTCAAAAATATTGGTGCCAGCATTGCTGCCGGTGAGCGTCAGCGTGCGCGTGCCGGTGCCGCTGATGGTAACGCTGGAGGTGTTGCCTAAAGTGAGGTTGCCCGTTCCAGAGGAATCAAACGCGCCGCCACTGGTGCCCAGACTAAAGTCGCGATTCGTGGTCATATCAGTGGCGCCGGTAAACTGTAACGTACCACCATTGAGGACGAGGTTGGTCGCAGCCGCACTGGAAGACCCCACGCCGCTGTTGGAACCACCGTTGGTTAGATTGGCGACGCTGAGCGTGCCCGCGCTGATGGTCGTGATTCCGGAATAAGAATTCACGCCGTTGAGCGTCGCAGTGCCCGAGGTGGTTTTGTTCAAGGCGCCGGTACCAGCGAGGACTGCGCTGTCCGTGCCACTCTGTATCGCAAAAGTGCCGGCGCTGTTCACCGTCAAAATGCCTGAACCCGAAACAATACCACCGGAGAGCGTCAGACCGCCCAAGGTATTATTAAAGGTACTCATCGCCAACGTGCCGCCGGAAACAGTGACGGCAGCGGTGGACGCAAGCTGGTTGTTGTTACTGACAGCCAGATTGCCGCCATTGATGGTGTAGATCAGGCTCGCGAGGGTGTTGTTTAACTGGAGCGTGCCGCCACTTACGGTGGTCGTGCCCGTAAACGTTTCGGCCGTGTTCAAATTCCATTGGCCGGTGCCGCTCTTGGTCAAACTAGACTTGTTGGTGCTTTGGTCAGCCAACACCAAATCAAAATTATTACTGCCGGCATCATTACCAGTGAGCGTAAGCGTGCGCGTGCCGGTGCCGCTATTCACAATGCTCCCGCCATTGCTCAAAGTTAAGTTGCCGATGCCTGAGGCATCGAGCGCGCCGGCGGTGGCTCCTGTGCCCAGCGTGAAGAGACGATCCGTGGTTGTGTCAGTAGCGCCAGTATATTGCAGTGTGCCGCTGCTCAGGACGAGATTAGTCGCAACGGAAGTAGAGGCGCCCAAGCCACTATTGGAACCACCATTGGCAAAATTGGCGACGTTGAGCGTCCCGCCACTGATGGTATCTACTCCGGTGAAAGTATTGACACCGCCCAGCGTCACCGTGCCCGAGGTAGTTTTATTTAATGCGCCGGTACCAGCGAGAATCGCACTAATCGTGCCACTTTGAAGCGCGAAAGTGCCGGCGCTGTTTACCGTTAATACACTGGCTCCACCCGTTACATTGCCACCGGTGAGTGAAAGATTCGCGAATGTGTTATTAAACCCGCCCATGGCAAAGTTGCCGCCGGAAACAGCCAGGTTGCCCGTCGAAACCAACAGGCTGCTGCCGTTCAACGTCAAGGTGCCGGCGCTGACCGTGGTGTTACCCGTATAAGTCTCAGCGGTGTTTAAGATCCACTGGCCCGTTCCGCTCTTGGTCAAACTGGACTTGTTGGTGCTTTGGTCAGTTAGTAGCAAATCAAAATTATTGCTGCCGGAATCATTTCCGGTGAGCGTAAGCGTGCGCGTGCCGGTGCCGCTGTTCACGATACTCCCGGCATTGCTTAAGGTTAAATTGCCTACGCCTGAGGCATCGAGCGCACCGGCGGTGGCCCCAGTGCCCAGCGTAAAGAGACGATCGGTGGTCGCGTCAATAGCGCCAGTGTATTGCAGCGTGCCACTGCTGAGAACGAGGTTGGCCGCAGCAGAAGTTGAGGCACCCAGGCCACTGTTGGAACCGCCATTGGCAAAATTCGCGACATTGAGCGTGCCGCCACTAATCGAGGTTATTCCGGTGAAAGTATTGACGCCGCCCAGTGTCACCGTGCCCGAAGTAGTTTTGGTCAAGGCACCCGTACCAGAGAGAATGGCGCTGACCGTGCCGCTCTGGAGGGCATAAGAAGTTCCGGTCACCGTGCCGTTGGCGAGACTGCCTGCGCTTAACGTCACGGCCGCGACAGAAGCGTCGGTAAAACCGCCGAGGTCCAGTGTGCCACCGCTAATGTTCACCGGCAAAGTCCCGCCGGTGAAGGCGCCGGGGGCGCCAACCAATAATGTGCCCGCGCTGACATTAATACCGCCGGTGACACCAACCGGATTGGATAAAACCAATGTGCCAGTGCCGGATTGCTGGAGAACACCCGTGCCAGTGATATTGCCGGTGGGACTAATGGTACTGCTTGAAGCGAAAACAAGCGTACCGTTATCGATGATATTGCCGGAAGCCAACCCAGCACCGGTATTGAGTTGGAGCGTTCCGGCAGTGATAGTCGTGTTGCCGGTGTAAGTATTTAACCCTGAGAAGATCAGACTGCCCGGACCAAGCTTGGTCAGACCATAGTTATTGCCGCCGTCACCAATCGCGCCGCCGACGGTCAAGTTAGAGGCGGTCGTGGTAATGTTGACCGAATCGCTAGCCCCGAGAGTAACCGCACCAGTGCCTAAATTAAGGGACTTGGTCCCGACGTAGGAGAAACTCCCATTCCAATTCTGGGCATTGTTGGTGCCGAGGGTGATGTTGGAACTCGAGCCGCCCAGATTGCCACCACTAAGGGTGAAGGCGCCAGTTCCAATCGGGCTCGCAGTTGCGTTACCCGCGCTGCTAATCGAGAAATTACCTGCATTCAAAGTGAAGCCGCCACTGAACGTATTGGTGCTAGACAGAGTCAGCGTGCCGAGACCAATCTTGGTCAAACCACCGCTACCGGTGATATTCGAGCTGATGGTGGCGCTGAAACCATTGGTGTCTATGCTGGAAACAGTGCCGGGGGCGAGGACGGGTGCCACTGCAAATTTGGAACCGGAAAGGTTGTTATCGGCGATCTGGAGGATGCCGCCCGCCAAGGTTAAACTATGGGTACCGCTGCCGGTGGTAATGCCGAAGCCTCCATCAATCTGCAAGGTGCCGCTATTGATGACTATATTGCCAAAGCCTCCATCTTCGCCGAGATCCACAGTCGTGCCCGCGTTCACTTGGACGAGACCGCCATTGATATTCAGATCGCCCTCCGATCCATCCCCAATAATGAAGAAATTGCCCTGAACAGAAAGGGTGGCCCCGGTTCCAACGTTGACAATGGAATGACTGCCGCCGCCAAGAGTTAACTGCCCATCGGCATTCCAGATAGAGCCCGTGCCGGACAAATTAACGGTCGCTATTCCCACATTCGATTGGCCGCCACCCAAACCACCCAAATTCGAATCGGCAAAGATGCCACCTGCGACCGTCAGGTTGCCGCCATTGGAAATGGTGATCGTCCCATTGCCACCTCCATAGCCAACCGTAAGGCTGCCGACAACGACTTGGGACCCGGTGCCATTAATGGTCAGGTAGGAATCACCATATTGGTAACCAACAAAAAGTCCGCTTTGACTCAAGACATTGAGATGACCACCATTGTCAACGGTGAGGTTCGACTCGCCGATGAGACTCAATTCTATGGAATTGTCGTTCCAGGTGGAATTCGTGCCAGTGACCAAGACCGACGTGGGGAGGATCGACCCCATGTTATCAATCGTGCCGGAATAACCGGTATTAAAAGTGCCTCCATTCGAAACCGTGACACTGGCGCTGCCGTTGCCCCCGCTGCCGGTCGCATCAAAACCTGAAATGTTAGTTTCACCGATGAAATTGATTGTGGAATTGGCGCCGGTGACTACGACGGTGGCGGAAGAACCGTTGGCATTACCGAGCGTGATCAGGCCCGGCTCGTTACCCACGATGTATTGATAGGTCAGATTGCCACCATTGGAAACGGTAAGATGCGCCTGGCCAAAATAGCCGAGGGTGAAATCATACCCGGTAACCGCCAGGGTGGAACCGGCGCCGTCCACATTGATCGTGCCGTTCCCGGTGCTGGTAAAGCCGGCATAAATGCGCCCGGAATTGGAAGTCATCATGGCGCCATTCAGTACATTCAGAGTACCATTGCCATAGTAGCCAACGTAGACACTCGTCGCTGCATCATTGTCGAACGAAAAGAGGGAATTGGCGCCGGTGATAGTCAGCGTGCCGTTAACTCCAGGGCTATCGCCAATGGCAAACGACGTAAAGGTGGTGCTGAGCAAGGTGCCGCCATTGGAAACCGTGAGCGTGCCATCGCTGCCATCGCCAATATTCATCCCCCCGGTGTTCCAGATGGAATTCGGACCATCGATGACACCGGTACTCACGTCAGAGGCGCCGAGGCCAATGCTGGTAAAACCATTGGTGACATTGCCACCGTTGGTGATGGAAATACTGTTATTTGTTCCGCTTTCGCCGACAAAAATTCCGGCATTGTTGGTGTTCAGCAATGAACCAGCCCCATCCACGGAGATAGTGGCGCTATTGCTCAGTGTAACGCCCGGAATGTTGGCCGTACCGCCATTGGCCACCGACAAGGAAGATCCGCCATGCGCAAGATTGACATTCATATTCAAAATAGAAGTCGGACCAGTGACCGCGGTCAGTGAACTGAAATAGAAAGCAAAGGACTGCTGAATATTGAGTATGCCCCCCGTGATGGTAGTGGTGCCGGTGTAAAGCTCCACATTGTCAATGGTCCATTGGCCCGAACCCGATTTGACGATGTTGGTGAGATTGCTGGATGATGCATTTTGCACAACGAAATCAAAAATGTTGTTGCCCGTATTATTGCCGGACAAGGTGATCGTATAGTTGGCGGGAGAAGTCGCTGCGAGAAAACTGGGACCGAAGGTGGAGTTGGTAAAGTCGAGGTTGCCAGCGCCGGAGGCACTAATGGTCGCACCATTCACGCCCACGGTGAACGTGCGGTCGGTGCTGGTGTCGGCGGAGCCGGTGAATTTAAGAGTGCCACCATTTAAGATCAGGTTGGCCTCAGCGGAAGATGAAGCGCCAATGCTGCTGGCCACGCCGCCGTTGTTAAGATTGGGGGCGTTGAGAGTACCATCAGTAATATTGGTGACGCCCGTGTAAGTATTATTGCCGTTGAGCGTCACCGTGCTGTTGGTGGACTTGTTCAAGGGTGCAGTGCCGCCAAGAATGGCCGACACCGTGCCGCTCATGAGTTGAAAGCCGACATTGCTTGTCAGCGTGGAAGTGCCTGTGCCGGTAATCTGTCCATGACCGGCCAAGGTCACATTCCCCACGGTGTCATTGTGGTTGTTACCCAGATCAAACTGCGCCGTCGTGCCATTTACTATCAGGCTGCTGGAATTGGCCAGCAAGCCGTTGGCACTTTCTGCGATCGTGCCGGCATTGACCGTGGTGGTACCGGTGAAGGTGTTGCTGGCGTCGAGGATCAAGGTGCCCTCGCCGAGTTTGGTCAAGCCGTAGGCATGACCAGCATCGCCAATGATGCCACTGACGGTGAGGTTGCCGTTATCAATCGTGATTGAGCGGTTGCCGCCCAAGGTCACCGCGCCCGTACCCAAATCTAGGTCATTGGAGCCAAAAAAAGTGAAGTCGCCATTCCAAAGCTGAATATTATTGGTGAGGACGGTAATGGCGGTGTCATTAATGTTGGTATTGTCAATATTGCCACCGTTAATCACCAGCGGTCCGGTACCGAGGGCGGAGGTCGTCGTATTGCCACCGTTGTTAATATTGAGCGTGCCACCGTTAAGCGTCGTATTGCCTGTGGTAGAGCTGTTGCCCGAGAGGGTTACGGTGCCGTTATTAATCAAAAAGCCGCCGGAAAAAGTATTGTTGCCGGTAAGATTTAAATCGCCTGTGCCGATCTCAACCAACCCACCTGCGCCAGTAATGTTGCCGTCAATTTCGATGAATGCTCCATTGGTATCCAGAGTAAAATTCGCATTGCTGGGCAAATTCGGATCAATGCCCGCGTCGATGAAGGCAAAACTGTTACTTACCGCCTGCAAAGTACCATTGCCAAAGGTGAAATTGACACTGGAAGATGGAACACCGCCAAAAAGATTAATGTCTCCCGCCAATTGCAGAGTGCCAGAATTGATGATTAGAGAGCTTTCCAAAGTGCCGTTACCATCGGCCCCCACCAACATGTTCTGGGCCAAAACCGTGCCGCCATTCAAAGTCAAAACGCCGGGTGCAGCGGAACCGCCACCCAATAAAAATGCTGCGTCAGTAAGTACGGAAGCACCAGGCCCGACTGTCAGGCAGCCGGGACCGCCAAAGCCAATGCTCAATTGGCCGTCTAGATTCCAGACGGAGTTATTCCCCGTAACCAGGGCTGAACCGCCTGAACTGCTGGGTTGGGTACCCAAGGTCGCACCGTTGACGCTGTTGATCCTGCCGCCATTTGAAATGATTAAATTGCCTGCTCCTGCAAAACCGACGTCAAGTTGGCCTATGAAGACGCCGCCGTTCGTAACGGTCATATTGGCAGGAGAAATATAGCCAAGATATAGCATACCCGAATTGATCAAAGTGGAATTGACGCCATCTACCACGACATTGCCGATCCCGCCATTTAAGCCAACCAAAGTGGCACCCATGTTGAGATTACCGCCGTTGGTGACGGAAAGACTGCCATTCACCCCATTAGCGATCGTGAGACCATTCGGAGCGAGCAATTGCGATCCGGGGTTGTTTACTGCAACACTATTACTGTCGATGGTGCCAGTGACGCTAACCGTGCCGGCGTTGACTATGGTTGCGCCCGTATAAGTGCTGTTGCCAGCCAAAGTAAGGGTGCCATTGCCGAGTTTGGTCAGGCCATAGTTATTGCCGCCGTCGTCAATGTTGCCATCAACGGCAAGGGTATTACCACTGATCGTCACGGTGCGATTGCCACCCAAGATTACGGTGCCCGCCCCCAAGTCGAGATTTCCTGAGCCAATAAAAGTGAAATCCCCGTTCCATTCCTGCGCAGTATTCGTAGTGATGGCGACGTCTGCACCAGAGGTGTTGTCCAGATTGCCGCCGTTAATGATAAAGGTGCCATCACCCAAGGCGTCCGCACTATTAATATCAAGGGTACCGACATTGAGCGCGAGCGCGCCGGTAAAAGTGTTCGTCCCATTAAGGGTCAGTGTACCGTTGCTGGTTTTAGTCAGGTTGCCATTGCCGCTGAGGTTGCCGGACCAGGTGGCATTGAAGCCGTTCGTGTCAATTATCGAAGTCATTGAGTTTACCAGGGTGGCATTGATGGCGGTGGTAAAATCGCTGCCAATGACCTGTAGGGTACCGCCACCGAAGTTAAAGGAATAAGCTCCGCTACCACTGGCAATGCCGTTGGTCCCGCCGACTTCCAACGAGCCTCCATTGAGGTTGTAAGCACCGGTACCGGAACCAAACAGCAGTTGGTTGGTGACTCTGACAATTCCGTCGTTTTGCTTTACCGTGCCATTGCCACCTGAATTGGCGCCAAGGTCGAGATTACCCGTGACGGCTACGGTTCCGCCATTGGATACATTCACGGTGCCGAGCGCGCCGTAGCCGACATTTACAAAGCCATTGGCATTCCAAATGGAATTAGTTCCCGTCACATTGAAAGTGCCGTTGGCGCTGGCTTGCTGGCCGATATTCGCGCCCAGACTGGTCACATTGCCACCATTAGAAATCGTCAGATTACCCAGACCATCATAGCCATCGTACAAGATGTCCGTTAAGGTCCATTTCGAATTGGTTCCATTAATAGTTACCGTGCCAACGCCAAACGCAAGTTGGCCGAGATACGATAGTGCGCTATTGAGCGATCCCCCATTGGTAACCGTCAAGTTGGCCGTACCTTCGGAACCTAGTATAAATGTGGAAGACGTGCTAATCCATGCTGAACCGGCATCCGTGATCAACACGGTGCCATTGATGGTTTGAAGCACCCCAATTCCATCCCCCACTCCACTGCCGGAGCTATGCACAACGCCACCATTGGAAATTGTTAAACTGCCCGCGGAAGATCTACCGACGTCAATCGTACTTGCACTGCTCATGGAGGAATTCGCGCCATCCACAGTGACGACGCCCGAACCAACGACATTGCCAATCCTGATCGTGCTGCCACTAGAAACGTGACCACCATCGGAAATTGCCAGCGTGCCATTGCTGCCCAGGGCCACTTGCAGGCTACCGTTGCTAACCCAGGTGGAGTTCGCGCCCGTGACCGTTACACTTCCACTGCCCCCAGCGCCGTTGCCAATTATCGCCGAGGCGTCGGCGACATTGCCGCCGTTGGAAATCGTCAAATTGCCGACGCCAGATTGGCCAACCGCGAGCGTGTCATTAGTCGTCAAATTGGAATTCACGCCATCGACAATGACACTGCCATTGCTGCCGGAACTTTGGCCCAACGTGACAGCGCCATTGATAACAACCTGGCCACCATTGGTCACATTCAAAGCACCCTGCCCGCTTACACCCACATTGAGCGTTCCTGTGGCGGTCCAAATCGAATTCGTCCCCGTCACGTAGACGGTGCCATTACTACCGCTCTGCTCGCCGAGATTCGTGCCCAAGCTGGTCAAATTACCCCCGTTTGCGATGGTCATAGTACCATTGCCGAAGTTGCCTATGGTTAAAATGCCACTAATGCTCCACGCAGTGCTCGTGTCAGTAACGAGCACGAAGCCGGTGGAATCAGTCTGATTACCCAAGGTGGCGTTGCCTGTCGTGGTGAGCATCTGTCCACTCGAGATAGTCAACAAGGTGTTCGTACTGCTGCTGGAGTCATCCCCAATGACGATGTCGGCCGACGAAGCTGCGGCAGTCGAAATGGTCGGTTGATTGCCCGAATCAAGGTCGATGGTCACTGTAGTGAGCGAATCGGGGATCCCTGCAGACCAATTGGTTACATCGTTCCATTCGGTGCTCGTGCCGCCAAGCCACACGGTTTGGGCCGAGCTGCGCTGTGGGCATAGCATGGCCAACATGGACATTGCCAGCAAAAGACCCGGCGTGTGTAAAGAGCAACACGAATTGAGTAAACGATTTTTTATGGCAGCGAATGGGCAGAATGGCATGAAGAATCAGAGCAAAGGCGATAGGCCTAGTGGTCAAATTTACCCAAAGTGTTTTACCCAGACTATGCGACGCTAAAAAATAAAATCTTAACTATTCACACGCTTGTTACTAAAATCCTGATTTTTCAAAGGTAAAGCCCCTACAAATGAACGTTGGTTGCATGAAACTTTACTGCACATCATGAATTTTGCTAATTCTTATAAAATATAATTTATTAAATAATAAGCAGAGATAATTTACAATGAATAACCCTTCGCACGATGCGCTGAACTCGAAGCTCGAATTGACAATGGGGTGACGGAATTGACGTGATCTCGAATTTTGGGCACACTTTTTTGAATAAAAAAATAGCCACTCAATGTCACAGCATCGATAGACTTTTGAGCTCAGTACCACTCTACCCGGCTGCGTTAACATTTAACCGCGATTTAGGGTGCCAATTGGGGGTCAAGTGGTAGGTATATTGCTGCAATTTCGTGCAATCTGTTGCCGCGAGCTGCACTTTGCTAATTATTGAAGATGCGCATCTTACGAATTTTCAACAAGTTTCGAAAAACCCACTGACCGGGTTCAACTCCCTCCACCTCCACCCTTTCTCCCGTCCTGACCGACCAATCATTGAGCAAATCAAGTTTGAGTTTATAACTAATCTTGATCAGTCCATGAGTTAGAACTTCTACTTCTCGACGCCTCGTTTAACGTTAATATGACGTTTTTTCGATTGTTCAATGGAACTAACGGTGTTGAAATTAAGTCAACCGACCTAAGCAGGCCCCCACCTGCTCTTTTTATGAATCCGACTGACACCGCTCAGCCCACCCCACCCTCAACTCCTGATGCTACCGCTGATCAAACCATGCCCAAGGGCAAACCACCTTCCAGACGACCAGTATTATATGTCGTGCTGCTTGGTCTCGGTTTAGTCGCCGCCCTAGCTTATTTTTACTTTAAGGGTTCGAGCTCGGGTACGGGGAAAAATGAGCCGGGTTCCGCCAAAAGCGTGCCGGTGATGGCTACGGCCGCCAAAACGGGGAACATGCCGGTTTACCTTTATGGATTGGGGTCGGTTAGCGCACTCAATACTGACACGATGCAGGCACGGGTCAGTGGTGAATTGGTGAAGGTGGCGTACACCGAAGGACAGGAAGTGCACCAAGGAGATTTACTCTGTGAAATTGATCCCCAGCCTTTTCAGGTACAACTGACCCAGGCCGAAGGAACCCTGGCGCGCGACCAGGCAATGCTTCAAAACGCCCAACTGGAATTGGATCGCTATGAGCAAGCGAAGGAAGCCATCCCGGTGCAGACCATTGACACGCAAAGGGCCACCGTTTTGCAGGATGAAGGCGCGGTCAAAACCGACCAAGGGCAGGTGGATGCAACCAAGCTCAACCTGACTTACTGCGAAATTACCGCACCCATCAATGGTCGGGTGGGTTTACGGATGGTTGACGCCGGCAACCAGATCAGTGCCAACACCACTTTGGTCGTCATCACCCAACTGCAACCCATCACCGTGGTGTTCAGTCTGCCGGAAGATGACATCCCGGAAGTGCACGCGAAGATGCTGGCGAACCAAACCTTGCCCGTGGTGGCCTATAACCACGATCTCTCCAAAAAACTGGCCGACGGCACCTTGCTGGCGCTCGACAACCAAGTAAATCAAGGTTCGGGCACCTTCCAATTAAAAGCCATATTTCCGAATCAGGACGAATCATTGTTTCCCAACCAGTTTGTGAATGTCCGCCTCCTGCTGGACACCCAATCCAATGTCGTGATTGTGCCCACTGCTGCCGTACAAACAGGCCCGCAAAATTCCTTTGTTTATGTGGTCAAGCCCGACAAGACCATCGAACAACGCAAAGTTGAGCCGGGACACATAGAGGGCGACCAGGAAGTTATTACCAGCGGGGTGGCTGACGGAGAAATGGTGGTGACCGATGGTTTTGACAAGCTACAACCCGGCACGGTCGTGACAGTGACTAAACCCGACGCCAAAACCTCCCAAGCCAAGCCAGCCGAATGAGCCCCTCGCGGCAATTCATCCTGCGCCCCATTGCGACTTCGCTCCTGATGGTGGCGATCCTGCTGGGCGGCGCCGTGGCGTACGTGCAGCTGTCAGTGTCGGCATTGCCTGAGGTGGACTACCCCATCATCCAAGTCGTTACGTTCTATCCCGGTGCGAGTCCGCAAGTGATGGCATCTTCCATAACCGCACCGCTTGAGCGGCAATTTGGCGAAGTACCCGGACTGAACCAGATGACGTCATCCAGTTCAAACGGCAGCTCGATCATTACCCTCCAATTCTCACTGGATCTGGATATTGATGTGGCCGAGCAGGAAGTGCAGGCGGCCATTAATGCCTCCTCCAGTTATCTGCCTAGTGACCTACCCAATCCGCCGGTTTACAGCAAAGTCAACCCGGCCGATGCCCCGGTGTTAACCCTCGCACTGACCTCCGACACGCTGCCGCTCTCAAAGGTCGAAGATCTGGCCGATACGCGACTGGCGGGAAAAATTTCGCAACTGTCCGGGGTCGGGTTGGTCAGCATCAGCGGCGGTCAAAAGCCAGCGGTACGCATTCAGGCCAATCCCACTCTACTTTCTTCGCTAGGACTGAGCCTGGAAAATATCCGCTCGACCATCGCAGCGGCGAATGTGGACCAAGCCAAGGGCAATTTCAACGGCCCGAGCCAATCCTACACCATTGGAGCGAACGACCAGTTGCTTTCCAGCGACCAATACCGCCCGATCATCGTCGCCTACAGTAAAGGTCAACCCGTGAGACTCTCCGACGTGGCTACGGTGATTGATGGGACGGAAAATATCAATCAAGCCGCCTGGATGAATCAGGTTCCGGCCGTTATCGTCAATATCCAACGGCAACCCGGGGCCAACACGATCCAAGTCGTAGATCGAGTCAAAAAACTGCTCCCGCAATTACAGGCATCCCTCCCTTCAGCCATCTATCTTTCCGTCCTGACCGATCAAACGATCACCATTCGCGCCTCCGTGTCTGACGTGCAATTTGAACTGCTGCTGACGATCGCACTGGTCGTGATGGTAATCTTCCTCTTTCTGCGCAATATTCCCGCCACTATTATTCCGAGCGTCGCCGTGCCTTTGTCCCTGGTCGGCACCTTCGGGGTGATGTACATGCTCAATTATAGCCTGAACAATCTGACCCTGATGGCCCTGACCATCGCCACGGGTTTTGTGGTGGACGACGCGATTGTGATGATCGAAAACATCACCCGCTATGTGGAGGAAGGAATGAAGCCACTCGAGGCCGCCTTCAAGGGATCAGCGCAGATTGGCTTCACCATCGTCTCCCTGAGCATCACCCTCATCGCGGTGTTGATTCCCCTGCTTTTTATGGGCGATGTTGTCGGCCGGTTGTTTCGCGAATTTGCCATCACACTGGGGGTAACGATTGTCGTCTCCGCCTTTGTTTCTTTGACGCTTACGCCGATGATGTGTGCGCGCTTGCTGCATCACAAGCCGACCGAAAAACAAAGCCGGCTCTTTCGCGCTTCCGAACGCGCATTTCAGGCGGTGATTGATGCTTACGGACGAACGTTGACGTGGGTTTTGCGGCATCAAACCGCCACCCTCATTGTCGCAGCGGCAACCCTGGCCCTGACCGCCTATCTCTATCTGACCATCCCCAAGGGTTTTTTCCCGGTGCAAGACACCGGCGAAATTCTCGGCATCTCCGAAGCATCGCAGAGCATCTCGTTTACCGCCATGGCGGAGCGGCAGCAGGCGCTGGCTAAAATCATCTTGCAGGATCCCTCCGTCGATAACCTTTCCTCCTTCATTGGCATTGATGGCATTAATAACACGCTTAACAGCGGACGTATTCAAATCAACCTCAAGCCCATTGCGGAGCGCAAAATCAGCGCCAGCGATATCATCCGTCGCCTGCAACTCCGGCTGGCCGAAGTCTCCGGCATTACCCTGTATATGCAACCCGTGCAGGACCTGACCGTGGACGACCGCGTCAGCCGCACGCAATTCCAATACACCCTGGAAGACCCCAACACCGACGAATTAAACTCCTGGGTTAGTCGTTTTGTCGAAAAACTCCAGGCCCTGCCCGAGTTGCGCGATGTCGCCAGTGACCAACAAAACTTTGGCCTGCAGGTCCAACTGGTCATTGATCGCGACACGGCTTCGCGCCTGGGCATCACGCCCCAGGCGATTGATGCTGCGCTCTACGATGCATTCGGACAACGGGAGGTTTCCACCATTTTCACGCAGCTAAACCAATACCATGTGGTTCTCGAGGTGGATCCGCAGTTCCAGCGCAATCCGCAAAATTTGGATCAAATTTTCATTCAATCCGGCAGCGGCGGCTCCGTGCCACTGAGCACCATCGCGCACATCGAACATTCCAATGCGCCACTGACCGTCAACCATCAAGGCCAATTCCCGGTCGTGACCATCTCGTTTAATCTGGCCCCCAATGTATCATTGGGCGACGCCGTCAACAGCATTGGCAAACTCCAACGCGAGCTGGCGATGCCCGCCAGTATTGACGCTTCCTTTCAAGGCACGGCGGAAGCTTTTGAAGCTTCATTGACCAATGAGCCACTGTTGATTCTCGCCGCGCTGATTACGGTGTATCTGGTGCTCGGGGTGCTCTACGAAAGCTATATTCACCCCATCACCATTTTGTCCACCCTGCCCTCCGCGGCGGTCGGTGCATTGCTGGCCCTGCGCCTGACCGGCAATGATTTCAGCGTCATCGCCCTGATTGGTATTGTGCTGCTGATTGGCATCGTGGCGAAAAACGCGATTATGATGATCGACTTCGCCCTCGACGCCGAACGGCAGGAAGGAAAACCACCGCAGGAGGCGATTTATCAAGCCTGCTTGCTGCGCCTGCGTCCGATTTTGATGACCACCATGGCCGCGTTGTTGGCGGGTGTGCCCCTCGCGCTCGGCACGGGCATGGGTGCAGAACTGCGCCGCCCATTGGGCATTGCGATTGTGGGCGGCTTGATTTTCAGCCAGGTGCTCACGCTTTATACCACGCCGGTAATCTACCTCGCTTTTGACCGCGTTGGCCGGCGCCTGGGTCTCATCACTGATGCGAAGCCGGAGCCTGCCGACGAACTGGAACCTGCCGCCAAGCCCGCGCCGCCCTCGCCGGTTGCCTAGGTGTCATGAATATTTCCGCCCCATTTATTCGCCGGCCCATTGGCACCACGCTGCTGACCCTGTCGGTCGCGTTGGCGGGTTTTTTGGCGTATTTTCTATTGCCGGTTTCGCCGTTGCCCCAGGTGAATTTTCCCACGATCAGCGTGTCCGCCTCCCTGCCCGGGGCGAGTCCTGAAACCATGGCCTCCTCGGTGGCCACGCCTCTTGAGCGCCAGTTTACACGTATTGCCGGTGTCTCCGAAATGACTTCGACCAGTTATCTGGGGTCCACTTCGATCACGCTGCAATTCGATCTCGACCGCGATATTGATGCGGCGGCACGCGATGTGCAGGCGGCCATCAACGCGGCGGCAGGTAATTTGCCCGCCAACCTCCCCATCAAACCTACCTGGCGCAAAGTCAACCCCTCGGATGCTCCCATTCTGATTTTGGCCCTGACCTCTGATCTGTACAGCCCGATGCAAATGTATGACGCCGCGGATTCCATTTTGCAGCAAAAGCTCTCGCAAGTCGAAGGGGTTGGACAGGTAAATTTGGGTGGCGGCGCATTGCCCGCGGTGCGCGTTGACGTCAATCCGACCTTGCTCAATAGCGAAGGCTTGGGGCTGGAAAATGTGCGTACGGCCCTGGCCAGCGCGAATGCCAACACGCCCAAAGGCTCGCTCGCGGATGATCACCAGACCATTACGCTCAGTACGACAGATCAATTGCTCAAAGCGGCCCAATACCGCTCACTGATTGTGGCCTATAAGAACGGTGCGCCTGTCCGCCTGTCGGATGTGGCGACGGTGACGGACTCCGTGCAAGACATTCGTACAATCGGGCTGTCGAATGGCAAGCCAGCGGTGCTCGTTATCATCATGCGCCAGCCGAACGCCAACATCATAGACACTGTGGACCGCGTCCGAGCGCTCATTCCGGCACTGCAGGCCTCCATTCCTGCAGGCATTAAAATTTCGGTCGGAATGGATCGTACGCCGACCATCCGGGCTTCAGTAACGGACGTGCAATTGACGCTCCTTTGTTCGCTGATTTTAGTGGCGATGGTGGTGTTTATTTTTCTGCGCGATCTCCGCACCACTTTCATCCCCTGTATCGCGGTGCCGGTTTCACTGCTTGGCACCTTCGGCTTCATGTATCTGGCCGGATACACGATCGACAACCTCTCGCTTATGGCCATGACGATTGCGACCGGCTTCGTCGTGGACGATGCGATTGTGGTGATTGAAAACATCATCCGGCATATCGAGGAAGGCGTGGCGCCACGCGCCGCCGCGTTGCAAGGAGCACGCGAAATTGGCTTCACCATTCTGTCCATCAGCGTATCCCTCATTGCGGTCTTTATTCCAATCCTGCTGATGGGCGGCATCGTCGGCCGGCTCTTTCGTGAATTCGCCGTAACACTATCCGTGGCCATTGCGGTTTCAATGCTCGTCTCCCTGGCCACCACGCCGATGATGTGCGCCATTTTGCTCAAACCCAAGAGCGCCCAGAAACATGGCCGGCTCTACCAGGCCAGTGAGCGGTGTTTTGAAGCAATTCTGCGAGGATATGATCGAAGCCTCACCTGGGTGCTTCGCCACCAATTCCTGATGATTATCGTCACGCTGACCACCATTGGCGTCACCATCTTCCTCTATGTCATCGTGCCCAAAGGATTTTTTCCCCAGCAAGACACCGGCCGGCTGACGGGAAGCATCGTCGGCGACCAGAATATCTCTTTTCAGGCCATGAGCCAGTTGGTCAAACAGTTTTCTGCGGGCGTGGGACAAGACCCGGCGGTGGACACCGTTCTGGCCTTTGCCGGAGGAAATTCAGCCGTCAATTCCGGGAGGATGTTCGTGACCCTCAAGCCGCAAGGAGAACGCAAGCTGACCGCAGACCAGGTTATCGCCCGACTGCGTGGCAAGCTCGCGCATATTCCCGGAGCCACCTTGTATTTACAATCCGTGCAGGACTTGCGCGTCGGCGGCCGGGCGAGCAGCGCCCAGTACCAGTACACTTTGCAGGACGATGATCTGGCGGAACTCAGCACCTGGGCTCCACGAATGTTGGATCAAATGAAACACCTGCCCGGCTTGGTTGACGTTAACACCGACGAACAAGATAGCGGACTAGCGGCGCCGTTCACGGTGGATCGCGACACTGCCTCGCGCCTCGGGATTACTGCGCAGGCGGTGGACAACGCCCTCTATGACGCCTTTGGCCAGCGCGAAGTTTCCACCATGTACACCCCATTGAACCAGTATTTCGTGGTCATGGAAGTGGAGCCAAAATACTGGCAAAGTCCGGAAGGCCGAAAATACGTTTACGTTCAGGGGAAAAATAATTCACAAGTACCGCTGACGGCCATCACTCGATACGCGCCAAACACCACTTCGCTCGCGGTAAACCATTCCGGCCAGTTTCCTTCCGTCACGCTTTCGTTCAACCTGGCGCCGGGATTTTCACTCGGCACGGCAGTAACTGAACTCGCACAAGCCCAGCGCGACATGGGAGTGCCACCGACGTTGCGCGGCAAATTCTTTGGCACCGCCCAGGCCTACCAGGATTCCCTCGCGAATGAGCCCGTTCTCATCGCGGCCGCGCTGGTGAGCGTCTATATCGTGCTGGGCGTTCTCTACGAAAGCCTGATCCATCCGCTGACGATCCTGTCAACGCTGCCATCGGCGGGGGTGGGTGCGCTGCTTTCCCTGCTGCTCTTCAAGGTTGATTTGAGCATCATCGCTTTGATCGGCATTATTCTGCTCATCGGCATCGTCAAAAAGAACGCCATCATGATGATTGATTTTGCCTTGGAGGCGGAACGCCAGGGCGAAACGCCCGAGAAAGCCATCTATCAGGCCTGCTTGCGGCGGTTTCGTCCCATTATGATGACGACGATGGCCGCGATGCTCGGCGGCTTGCCGCTGGCACTGGGCGGCGGCACTGGCTCGGAGCTTCGCCAGCCCTTGGGCATTGCCATTGTCGGCGGGCTGCTCTTCAGCCAGATGCTTACTTTGTACACCACTCCCGTGGTGTATATTTACCTCGACCGCTTTCAAAGTTGGTGCCGTCGTTTGCGCCCGGCTCATCGTGAAGAAACTGCTCAATCTCCTACGGGAGTACCTTTGGCGCCCGGTTCTCATTCATAAATTTTTCATGAACGATCAACTCCATCGTCCTGCTCCTTCTTTGCGCCTGCTGGCGACTCTGTTCACCATGACCATGGCGAGTTGCTCGGTTGGGCCCGATTATCATCGGCCGGAAGTGCCAACCCCCGCGGCGTTTAAGAGCGCGACGCCGGCGGAAGCGGCTACTCCACAATTAGGCCACGATTGGTGGAAATTATTTAACGATCCAGCCTTGGACAAACTTGAAGACGAAGCCATTAAGGAAAACCAATCCATTCAGGGGGCCATGGCCAGCGTGGAAGCAGAACGCGCTGCGGCCAAGGGTGTCAAAAGCGCTTTCTATCCAGCCATTTCCTTCGACCCCTCAGTGACCCGCGAACATACCTCGGCCAACACCAACATCAATCCCAACAATTCCTCCAATGGCGCTACCTTTACCAATTACACGCTGCCCTTTGATTTGACTTACGAAGTGGACATTTGGGGGCAGGTCCGCCGGTCCGTCGAAGCCGCCAACGCCCAGGTGCAGGCGTCGCAGGCTGACTTAGAAGTCGTCCGGCAAACCCTCGAAGCCGACCTCGCCCAGGATTATTTCACCCTCCGCTCCTACGACGCCCAATATAAAACGCTGACGGACACCGTCGCCACCTACCAAAAGCAACTGGATTTAACGAATGTGCAGTTTCGCGCCGGCTTGGAAAGCGCGAGCGACGTCGCTTCGGCGGAAGCGTTGCTCGACAGCACCCAAACCCAGCAACTAGAAATTGGCCGCCAGCGTGATGAGGAAGAATATGCCATCGCCATCCTGCTGAACCGCGCACCCTCGGACTTTACCCTCACGGCCGGTTCAACCAGCGTGGACCCGCCCATCATCCCCGCAGGATTACCCGCCGATCTACTGCGCCGCCGACCGGACGTAGCCGCCGCCGAGGCCAACCTCGCCGCCGCCAGCGCGCAAATCGGGATGGCCGTATCCGAGTTCTATCCGCAATTATCGCTCACCGGCGACGCGGGTTTTGAAAGCATCAGAAGTTCCAATCTCCTGGATTGGAGCAGCCGAATCTGGTCATTGGGCCCCAGCGTCAGCTTTCCGCTCTTTAATGGCGGCAAATTGTCGGCCAACCTTGAGCAGCAACAGGCGGCTTATAAGGAATTGCTGGCCCAGTACCGCATTCAAGTGCTCTCAGCTTATCAGGATGTGGAAAATTCACTGACCGATTTACACTCCCGGGCAGATCAAGCCAAGGCTCAGGCTACAGCGGTGGCGGCATCGCAGGATTACTTTCGCCTGGCCCAGTTGCAGTACCAGCAGGGACTGGTGGACTACTTAACAGTTATTGATGCTGATCGGACGTTGCTGTCTAACCAACTCATCGCGGAACAGATTCTAAACGAACGCCTGGTATCAACAGTGCTTTTGATGAAGGCCCTCGGCGGCGGCTGGGATGGTAACAGCCCGCCGCCTATTCATTAGCGAAGTTCATGACGGTGTTTTACCGAATCAATTGGCCGTAATCCCAGAACCAATATTTTATTCGCGCCAAGTTTTGACGACCACGCCGTCCTTGAACGCGACCGCATCAGTTTGGGTTGTATGGGTTCGATCCAGCGCCACATAGAAAATCATAAAGGTTTTTGCGGCAGTTTTGGTTTCGTCGTAATTCCACCGCCAAACCTCGCGACCGTTGTCCTCGGTGGTTTTCATGGCTGGATTGCCCAGCAGATCGACGACAAAGTCCTTGGTTTTGCCGGGTTGGATTTGGGCAAACACCTCATCCGGGATGTTTTTTCCAGCGATGTTGACATTGGAGCTGTTGGTGGCAAACAGCCGGTCAAGCCGAGGCCCAGCAGGCTGGCGGCGAAGAATGGAATGGCTCGGTAGCAATGTTGTAATTTCATAATATTGGTTGATCCAGTCGAAGGTTTCAGTCGTGGGGAGATCAGGTTGAATGCGTCGGAGTGTAGTTACTATTTTGGCGGATTGTAAGTAAAAGGTGACATTAAGGTAATGGGGTGAACACCCACCCTCTTTTTGTTTGGCCAGGGATTGACTGGCTGGAACAAAGCGTTAGGACTCAGATTAAGCGAAAACCATTCTATTGGAGTTACCATTTCGTAACTTTAGACTTTGGAAAACTTCAATCCCTCAAATCCATGTGTGCTGCACAAACTGGATCCGAATACCTGCTTGCCTATGGGGCCGTGGTCATTACCGGCGCTTCTTCTGGAATCGGCGAGGAATTTATCAAGGCCATCACGGCCCTGAACGCCAAGGCAAAGTTTTTCAATCTCTCCCGCACCTCGCCCGATGATTCCTTGGCGGCCGGACAGCTCCACCATTGTCCTGCTGACTTATCCAGTGCGGCTGGTCAGGAGGCCGCCATTACCGCAGTGGAAGCATGGCTGGATGGAGCAGGCCAGGATGGCAGCATCCTGCTCATCAACAATAGCGGTTTTGGTTCCTTTGGTTTTTTTCCCGAGCCCTCACTGGAGCGCAGCCTGCAAATGATCGATTTAAACATCCGTGCGCCGGTGATGCTCACGAGCCGGTTGCTCTCCCGCCTGAAGGAGCGCGGGGGTGCGGTCATCAACATTTCCTCGACCGCCGCTTTTCAACCCACTCCCTTTTTTGCCATTTATGGCGGCACCAAGGCGTTTCTCATGAATTGGAGCCTGGCTTTGTGGCGGGAATTGCGCGACACCCCAGTGCATGTGCTATGCGTATGCCCAGGTCCGACCAACACTAATTTTTTCCGCGCGGCCGGTTTTTCGAAGCCGCCCGTGTCGGAGAAAATGTGCCGGACCCCCGCCCAAGTCGTGCAAGAATCCTTGCAGGCGCTCACATCCCGTCGACCGCTGGTGGTCTGTGGTTGGTCCAATAAACTGGCGGTGATGATCAGCAGTCGCATCCCGCGCGTCTGGGTCACCATGCTGACCTACCTGACTTTGAAAAAGTTGCAAACCGATCCCGTGACCAAAAGCAAATTGACCAGCGACCTGGATCCACTAACTTCAAAACCTGCCTTGCAACAGTTTTCCCGCAAATGATCCGGTGAAAGAGCTATAATTAAAGATGCCGCTGCCCCCGGATATCTCCACCCCTCACCTCATCGGTCATTTACTGCTCGCCTGGGCGGTCATCATTCTCG
>Ga0206854_1092_pt1 | contig 25250 bp, 27 predicted proteins | sample Alteio_BWOrgCont_50_FD_152870 | JGI IMG/M metagenome (GOLD analysis project Ga0206854, IMG submission 152870) | Enriched cells from forest soil in Barre Woods Harvard Forest LTER site, Petersham, Massachusetts, United States -... | ecosystem: Environmental > Terrestrial > Soil > Temperate forest >...
TGGTAATAGCGGTTGTTGCCTCCTCATCATTTGGCATCTCAACAAAAGCGTAGCATTTGCTTCTGCCGGTCTCGCGGTCCATAATTAAGTTAACTGATGCTACTTCGCCGTAAGGGGCAAATAATTCAGTAATGTCAGCCTCCTGAAATTGATACGGAAGCTTAGCTACAAAGATTTTCATTTAGTAAGATGTTGTTAAGTTCAAACAATAATAAGCATTATAATTATCAAAATGTTTGGGCTTACAAAATAATTATATTTTTTAACTAAATGATAACCCGCTGTAAACAAGCAATATGGTTTGTTAATGCTAAAAAGAGGAGGGGAATTATAGTAAACTGTTAACTTTTTCAACAAGCTCATTTAAATCAAATGGCTTATTCATAACAGCATCACAACCATACGCAAATATCTCGTCCTGATGGTTAATATAGGCCGAAAATATAATAACAGGTGTATTTTTAAAGTCAGGATGATTTTTAATTTGACGGCAAAGTTCGCCGCCATTGGTGCCGGCCACACGGTAATCCAATATCACAAGGTCCGGGTTAAATTCTTCAACCATCGGGATAACATCCGCGCTTTCGCTGATACTTTTTACATCAAAACGTTCGTAGGTTAACGTTTCATGTACAATCTCCAGTATATCTTGATTATCGTCTAATACTAAAATGCGCTTTGACATAAACTTGATCTAAAAACGACGAAAAAGCAATTAAAGTATCTTAGCAAATGCGCTTTGGTGGTTAATAATTGTAAAGGTATTGGCTATATTTCTTCGTTCATAACAAATATAGAATATATTATGATAATGTATGCAGCTTATGAAAAATTTATTTAGTATGACAAAGGGTTAATTAATAGTAAACAATAGCCTTCGCCAAATAGCATTTAGCAAGATTTTTGCAGTATTTATTTAATATTATTTATACGATCTAATGAAATAATAAACTTAAATGCAATCTGTTTATCAGTTATTTTATAACAGCAGAAGTAAGTATAGCTTATAACAGGCGGATATATTTACAATAAAATCATAATAGCCGTAACCATACCTAACCTCAAAAACCGATATTTGCAAACCTTTTACAAGGGCAAATTTGTCTATGACCAAACAACGTTATTTTTTTACCGTGCTGATACTTGGATCGCTTACCGCGCTGGGTCCGTTTTCTATTGATATGTATCTACCCGGTTTTCCGGCCATTGCCAAATCGTTTCATACCACTACTTCCCAGGTCTCCTTATCATTATCCAGCTTTTTTGTGGGGATAGCCATTGGTCAACTTTTATATGGCCCATTGTTAGATAGATTCGGACGTAAAAAACCACTTTATGCAGGCCTGGCTGTCTATATTATCACTTCAATTGGGTGCTATTTCTCAACATCAATTGAAATGCTGATACTATTACGTTTTATACAGGCAATAGGCAGTTGCGCCGCAGGCGTAGCGTCAATGGCAATGGTACGCGATATTTTCCCGGTAGAAGACAATGCTAAAATATTCGCCTTTCTCATATTGATACTGGGTGCATCGCCAATGATAGCCCCAACTGTTGGTGGCTATGTTACCGCTGCCTGGGATTGGCACTTAATATTCGTGATCCTTACCGGTCTGGCAGTATTAATATTACTGGCTGTAATTTTCGGCCTGCCCGAAAGCTATAAACCTGACCCAACTTACTCCTTAAAACCCAAACCCATAATTAATAACTTTTTCCTGGTATTTAAAGAGCCGCAGTTTTATACCTACGCCCTTGCAGGTTCATTTGCCTTTGCCGGATTGTTTGTATATGTCGCTGGTTCGCCGTTGGTTTTCATGGAAGTATTTAAAGTAAGCGCCAAAACTTACGGATGGATATTTGCCGGTCTTTCCATTGGCTTTATTGGCTCAAGCCAGGTAAATAACCTGCTCATGAGAAGGTTTAAAAGTGAACAAATTGTGTTTGTAGCACTAACCGTGCAATTGATCATTACCATAATATTTATAATCGGTGCATTCAACAATTGGTTTGGCTTGGCAAGTACCATAGTAATGATTTTTGGTTTACTATGCTGTGTAGGTACCATTAGCCCCAATTCTTCGGCACTTTGCCTGGCACCATTCTCTAAAAGCGCCGGCACAGCATCCGCTTTAATGGGTGCACTACAATTAGGCATCGGTGCGTTGGCATCATTCAGCGTTAGCTTTTTCGACAGCCGTAGCGCAGCTCCAATGGCAGGCATTATGGCGGGGTCAACTATTGTTGCTTTTATAATTCTTTTTATAGGAAGAAAAAAGATAGTAGCACCCGTTGAAGCAGTAGGTGGGGTGGTTGCAGGGCATTAAGATTATTTAAGAGTTATCTCTTAATTGTTTTATCTGCTCAAGCGCCAATACGTCTATCTGATCTTTTGGACGATTCACCACTTTTTTATTTTCTATTAACTGATTGATATGCAGAAAAGGAACATTTACATTTTCAATATCTGCAACTGAAGCCATTTCTAGGCATTCATCAAAAGAATATCCTTCTAATCCTTTCATATCAATTAGAATATCCAGCCGCATGTTATTATTTAAATGAAAATCAGTCCAGCCGGGTACAAACTGCATACGCTCAATCATCGGGAAATCGCCCATGCCACAACTTGCAAAAGCTTTACGCAATCGTTTCCTGTTTTCTAAGGTATCTTTAAGCCAGATATCCAAGTCTCCGGTGAAGCGTTGGTAGCCATGTAAATTTATAGCATAGCCGCCAACCATAATATATTGCACGCTATGCTCTTGAAGGGATTTCCAGAAATTTAATATTTCTTCATCAAAAATGTCCACAAACTATTTGCTGAGGTATGGTTTATGAATAATGGTGGCTTTATTCATGGTTTGTTGTATTTTAAACAAACGTGTAGCCATTTCAAAACGCTCTTTATAAGTGCGTTTCAAGCCCTCTTTTAAAAGTTCTATTTCAGCCTGGTCGAACGTTTGCTTATTTTTTTCCACGAGATATTGATATTTAATATCATACCAAATTTAAACAAAACCTAACCATTAACCAACAACAATCATTTCCTTTTATACCAACACCTCATCAATTATCCCAAACTCTTTGGCTTCGCCGGCTGTCATCCAGTAATCGCGGTCCGATACATCGTGCACTTTTTGATAAGGCTGGCCGCTATGTTTAGCTACTATTTCATACAATTCTGTTTTTATCTTTAATACCTGCCTGGCGGTAATTTCAATGTCCGATGCCTGGCCTTGTACACCACCCAATGGTTGGTGTAACATTACCCGCGAATGGCTCAATGCTGCCCGCTTACCAGCTGCGCCTGCGCATAATAATATCGAACCCATTGATAGCGCCATACCGGTACAAATGGTAGCCACATCAGGACTAATAAAATGCATGGTATCATAAATACCAAACCCCGCGTACACAGAACCGCCCGGCGAGTTAATATACATCTGTATATCTTTTTTCGGATCTGTCGATTGCAGGAACAACAACTGAGCTTGTATAATATTAGCTACGTTATCGTCGACTGCCGTACCCAAAAATATAATACGGTCCATCATCAGGCGCGAAAAAACATCCATTTGTGCTACGCGCATTTCACGTTCTTCGGTAATATAAGGCGTCATCGCTATCGGTAAATTTGTACTGCTGATGCCGGTTATATATTGGTCAACTACCTGGTTTTTGACATGGCAATGCCCTGCCGCAAATTTGCGGAACTCTTTTTGGTCGATATTCATAAAAAATATTTAGTGGTTTATAAAAAAGGATCGTATTTTTTGGCTGAAACTTCGATGTTCAGTTTTAGTAAACAATTGCTGATGTACGGCTTCAATTTCTTGTTTTAATTGTCTACGGCCATAATGTTGTATCAAATTATAAGTTTGGCGTTGCCATATTACCTTGTCCTGTAATGAGGGCTCAAGTATTAGTTTGGCTTCAAATAATAATTTTTCACCAGCATCGGCAGAGCCCGAGATATAGGCCTCTATCTGTTCAGTTTCATTCCATGAAGTCGTCATACGCCAATGCTTTTTCTTTAATGGTTTCTCTTACTTTTTCTAAACACTTATACTTCTGCACAGTTGCCGATCGCACACCAGAATAGCCAAACTTGTCTGCTATTTCTGTTAATGGTAATTGCTCATAATAAAATCCGGACAATAGCTCCATGCACTTCTTCCCGGCAGTTTCCAAAAACCGTATCAACCGCGTAGTTGATGGCAGAGTTTCCTCTTCCTCAACAGAAATATCAACATTATCTAAAGATGTGTTATGCTCATTTTTGCGATACCTTTTCACCCATAAATTCTTTGCTACCGCTACCAAATAGGCAATATCATTATCAGGTTGTGATTTGGCAGATATCGACTTTTCATAATAAACGATCAACGCATCATGAAAAACATCCTTCGCTTCGTCAAACGAGCCACCCATGCGGCTTATGTATTTAGCCACAACCGGGAAAGCCTTTTTATAAAGGCCTATAAAAAACTCTTCGCGCTTTGTGGTTGAATTATTCATACTGTTAATGCCCGGCATAAACTATGCTCTTTATTACTATGTGCAAAATAGGAGGGAAGTATCACCTTTTTTAGTGAAAAATATTTTTATTTCTTATTACTTCAAATAATGAAGCCCCAAAGCTCCTGATTTAAAAACCTTAGAATCAACCAATTTTAAATTTAATTTATCTTGAAGCCCCATGTCATCAAACAACCGTTTTCCTTCACCAACAATAATTGGGTGTACAACAAAATAAAACTCATCAATCAAGCCTGTAGGCATCAGTTGTGAAAATAAATTTACCCCACCTATTGATATTTTTTTGCCGGGTTGCTGTTTCAGTTTACGTATTTCGTCCTCCGGGTTTTCACGCACAATCCTTGTGTTTCCTTCCACGCTGTCCAGTGTTTTAGAAAAAACAACTTTGTCTACGGAAGTAAGTATTTCAGCAAATTCATTTACTGGTTTTGTGCCTGACTTGGCTTTTGCAACCTCGGGCCAGTAAGGAACCATTAACTCATACGTTTTACGTCCATAAACAACTGTGTCAAGCTCCTTCAGGTAATCGGTAAAAAACTCAAAAATTTCCTCATCAGGATTGAAATGAGTGTGGTCGCAGTAGCCATCTACACTGATGTTCATACTGAAAGTTACGTTTCTCATTCTATTAGTTTTTAATGTCGCTTTCTTATCTATTCTATCAATTATTGCTTCACAGCAGTAACCCTTGTCGCTTCGTCGCCTTTAGTTTCAAAAAGGATGGTTTTATCCTTTAACTCTATAACATAAAACGGAAACTCACGAGTTTGGCCGCCATCAAGTACCTGGTTAAACTGTATCTTATCGCCGTCTATTCTAAATTTTCCATGTGCCAGCACTTCGCCGCCCCAAACCATTATCAGGTCGTTGCTTCTTGTAAACTCTATGGTTGGCGACTGTATCTTCAACTTCCAGTCGGGCATGGCTGATGGTGGGTTGAAGTTTGTGTTTTCCAGCTTAATGTATTTCCATTTGCCGTACAGGTCTTCGGGAGCAATAGAGGGTTTGCACGCGGCTATAAACAGCAATGCGAACAGGCAGATGTATACGGTAAATTTTTTCATGAACAGCTATTTGAATAAGTTAAAATTATAAAATTACAATCGTATTCAAATAAAAAAGGACCGCCTTGTTTTGTGGCGATCCTTTTTTGTTAAAGATGATGTTTTAGTGCTTTCCTCGTGCGGGTCTCAGCTTTTTTTACCTCATCCTTTTCACTAAGTGGCAAATCAGTTTTAAGCTCTTTTGTTTGCTGAGGTTCAACGGTCTTAGTGTGTTTAGTTCCTTCTGTGTGCGTTTTCATAACCGGGTTATTATCTTAAGTTATAACCTGCGCCTGTTAAAAATGTTTGTATTTAAAAAACTATTAAAGATAGTTAAAATTACAACCTTACAATAATTTCAACCTCTGCAACTATTTCTTATTCGCTTTCTTTATACTATCAGCCTTTGCTTTTTCTCTGTCCTTGAAGAAACCACGTAAAAGAAAATTACTTTGTGCGGCTTTCAGATCTTCATCTAACAATGCCGAACCTTTTTGAATGTTGTCGATAGCGCTTCGCAATTGTGCAGCCGCTTTTGGGTCATTGGTCATAACGCCAATAACATTATTATCGCTTTTTAACCTGTCGCTAACCTGGTTAAGGTTATCGGCAAAGGTTTTGGCGCTGTTTGCGGCTTGTTGTAATTGCGCTACCGATGCTCTTACCTTATTAAAGGTTACGGTATCGGTAAATATATTATCGGCAAGGCCGCCTTTGGTATTTACCTTTTTGCCAAAGGCCTCTAATTGTGCCGATGTACGTGCTGCACTCGCGGTAGTAGCAGCCAGATTGGCCATAACGGCACGCAATTGTACGCCCATTAAGCTATCCGCCAATAATGTACCAACGGTGCCTTTGCCCTGTAATATTTTTCGGCTTAACAATTTAAAATCGCCGGTTATTGACAATAGATTCTGATTGTTTTGCTGCAGGGTTTTTAGCATATCGTCGGTTGATACCAATTTGGCTGCCTGTAATATATCGCCGTCCTGCACAATAGGGACCTGCGGGCTGCCGCCATCTATGACAATTATTTTATTCCCTATCAATCCATCAGAACTTATACGGGCGCTGGCATTACGGTGTATAAATTGTTGGCTTGTTTCATCAACCCGCATCCTTACATCAACCTGGGCGGGGCCAATGAAGCGAACGCTGCTTATAGTGCCAACCTTAACGCCCGAAAACCAAACATTATTACCTGCCTTTAACCCCTGTACGTCATCAAACACTGCGCTGATATGAATGCTTTTTGAAAAAGTTTTCTGCTGCCCGCCTAAAAACAATACACCAAATATAAATATGACAAGGCCAAGGACTAAGAAAAGTCCAACCAGTATAGCCCGTTTATTGTTTTTTGTATCCATTGTTTATTGGTTTAAAGCTACTGTATAAAGTTGTAATCATAAAAAGGTTTTACACGGTCGTCATTTGTATCAAAAACTTCTTCAAATGTACCTGTGCGTTGAAATTGTCCGTCAAGCAACATAGCTATCCTGTCGCCTGTTTCTTTGGCGCAGGTAAGATCATGCGTAATTATTATAGACGATGTTTTAAAGCGTTGCTGCACCTCGTTTATCAATTCATTGATCTCGATGCAGGTAATTGGGTCAAGTCCGGCAGTGGGCTCGTCATAAAGCATTATTTCGGGGTTGAGTATAAGCGTGCGGGCTATGCCTATACGTTTACGCTGCCCGCCCGAAAGTTCAGACGGCATTTGGTTAATGGTTTTTAAAAGCCCAACCGCATCCAATACTGTTTCAACCGAATTATCTATTTCCCCGCGCGTCAAATTCTTCTTGTTTCTAACTAATGGAAACTCCAGGTTTTCGCGCACGGTCATACTATCATATAGTGCGCTGTTTTGAAAAGAGAACCCTATCCGTATACGTAGATCTTGTAATTCGCGGTCAGTTATTTTGTCCAACCTGCATCCAAGTACTTCAACTGAACCTGCATCGGGCGTTAATAAGCCAGATATGATCTTTATCAAAACAGATTTACCCGTTCCCGAACGCCCAAGCACCACTAAATTTTCGCCCTGGTACAGATCAAGGTCAATACCACGAAGCACGGCGTAATCTTCGAAGGATTTTTTCAATCCCCGTATTTTGATCACTTCGTTTTTATAGTCTATATGTGCTTTTGGTTTTTCCATCTCTGTTATCTAAACCAACCGGCTATCTGTACAATTAATATCTCTTCAACAAAAATTAAAAACATGGCAGTAACCACCGCGCCGTTTGCAGCCTTACCCACACCTTCCGTGCCACGGCTTGCATTATATCCCTGGTAGCAACCTACTATACCTATGGTAAACCCAAACACAATTGCTTTAGCTAATGAAGCTATAAAGTCCACAAAAGTCAACGGGTCAAATACCTGTTGTATAAAAGTTGAGTAGCTTGTACCCTCGTTTGTATATACATTTAAAAAGCCGCCTATCAAGGCAATAAAACCGGTGTAGGTAGCTAAAATAGGTATAGTTAAAGTAGTGGCAATTACACGCGTACAAACCAAAAATTTAAAGGGTTTGGTACCAGATACTTCCATCGCATCTATCTGTTCGGTTACCCGCATGGAGCCTAATTCGGCGCCAATACTAGAACCAACTTTGCCTGCGGCGATTAGCGCTGTTACTAACGGTGCAAGCGCACGCATAATAGCAATTGACACTAGCGACGGTAACCATGACGATGCGCCAAATTGTAATAATGATGGCCGGGATTGTTTAGTGAAGATAACACCCACAATAAACCCGGTAAGGGTTATCAGTGTAAATGAGCGCACGCCAACTTCGTAACATTGACGCATGATTTCTTTAAACTCAAATGGTGGTAAAAATGCTTCTTTAAAAAAACGGAAAATGAACTTATTGACCGTATAGATCATTACAAAAAAATCAGATACGCGCTTTTTGAGTCTCGCGCCTCTTTTTTGTACAACTGGGTTTGTGCTGTCTACGGTATTCATTTAAATTGCGACAAAGGTATTACTTATAAGATATAATACTGACTAATATCTGCAAAAAGTTAGTATTGTTGTTTTATATGACTTTGAATTAATATTCCTTACTAAAACAAAAGATTAAAAACGACACAATTAAATTATGTTATTTTAGTAATATTAATTATGGCTATTTATCAAATCATATCTGGTCTCGTTTTTTTAGCTGCTGTTTTTGCTTATGTAAATGATCGCCTAATAAAATGGCCTCCAACCATTGGGATAATGGTGCTTTCATTATTGTCATCAGTATTGATAGCAGTGTTGGGCAATATTATTCCATCCCTATCATCAAAAATACTGTTATTGGTATCAAACATAAATTTCGAGCAGGTATTAATGAAAATAATGCTTAGTTTTTTATTGTTTGCCGGCGCCTTACACATTGACGCCAACAAGCTAAATAAAGAGAAATGGCCGGTGCTAATACTGGCAACCGTTGGTACTTTTATATCAACCTTTTTGGTGAGCATTGCGGCTTATTACTTGTTCGCGGTTTTTGATCTAAACGTTCCTTATATCTATTGCCTTTTATTTGGAGGACTAATATCGCCTACAGATCCTATTGCAGTAATGGGCATATTAAAACAGGCTGGTATTCCTCAATCATTAGAATTAAAAATTTCGGGCGAATCGCTTTTTAACGATGGGGTAGGCGTCGTAATTTTTTTAACCATAATGGAAGTAGCTGTTAATGGCATAGATAAATTTTCAGCAAGCAATACCGCTTTGCTTTTTTTAAGAGAGGCAGGAGGAGGGTTAATATTTGGCGGAGTATTAGGTTACCTGGCTTATTTGTTAATACGGTCTATTGACAATTACAGGGTTGAGGTATTAATAACGCTTACCGTTGTAATGTGTGGCTATGCCGTTGCCGATAAACTGCATGTATCCGGCCCCTTAGCAATAATAGTTGCCGGCATATTTATTGGAACCAAAGGCAGGCACGCCGAAAGCTTATCGGCAACCTCAAGAGATTATCTCACAAAGTTTTGGGATTTGATAGATGAAATATTTAACGCTATTCTTTTTCTGTTAATTGGCTTGGAGATGTTTGTTATTAAGGCAAATGTAACTATCATGCTAATAGGGTTTGCAATGATAATACTGGTTTTGGTGGTGCGGTATTTATCGATTGCTATTCCGGTGCTGTTTTTAAAATTGAGGATAAAATTTGAAAAAAATGCCGTATTGATACTTACATGGGGAGGCTTGCGGGGCGGTATATCAGTAGCTTTAGCTTTGTCGCTGCCTCAAAAAATGTATCATGACGAACTGGTACTAATAACCTACGTTATTGTTGTGTTTTCAATAGTAGTACAGGGGCTTACAATTGGTAAGGTGGCAAAATTTAAGCGCTAACAACAGGTTTATAAAAACCATTCCTGCTTCAATTCCTTTTATATCTAAAAGAAGTATGATGAATGCCTATCAACAAAAATGGTTGGAACTTTTACAAGCTGCCAACTTGCAGGGCTGGAAAGTAAGCGCACTTGGTAATGATATTTATGTAGACATGCCCTTGGTTACCAACTTAAAATTAATAAGAGATAACCTGCCGCAAACACTGGCATTAATGTCGCTGGATATTACCGTCTCCAAATCGCGCCTCAAATTTATTATTCATAACGGATATGAAAACTTCGAATATATCTTAAATCCGCACGAAGAAGATTTGAACGAGGAATAATTAGCAGTCGCCGCCTATTTCGCAATTGTCGCCTTCAATAATGGTTAAAGGCTTTTCCTGTTGCCATTCGGCATAGGCTTTTTCTAAAGTCTCGGTAAATACAGGTACCATTTGCGCACCTGATACAGCATATTTTCTGTTTATTACAAAAAACGGTACGCCGCGTATGCCTAAATAACCGGCTTCGGCTACGTCATGTTTAACCTCATCGGCATATTGTTCCGTTTCTAAAACTTGTTTGGCTTCGGTTTCGTCAAGGCCCATTTCTACACCCAATTCAACCAGTGTTTCATGGTCGGCTATATTTCTGCCTTCGGTAAAATAGGCTTTAAACAATGCTTCTTCGGCAGCATCGCCCAAACCATGTTTCTTAGCAAAGTGCGCAAAGCGGTGTGCATCAAAACTATTAGCTACAATAGCCCTGTCAAAATCATAAGTCAGGCCAACTCCGGCTGCCATCTCTGTAACCTGGTTGTTTAGTTGCTGTGCATGTTCCAATGTCCAGCCCTTTATATCGGCTAAATATTGATTGATATTTATCGACGGGTCGGTTTTCAGGTCAGGATTAAGCTGAAAGCTTTTCCATTCTATCTCCACCTTATCCTTATGCTCAAAGTTCTCTAAAGCCTCCTCAAACCTGCGCTTGCCTATATAACAAAAAGGGCACATCACATCCGACCATATCTCTATTTTCATATCTTATATCTTGATAATGCAAAGCTACTATATGGCTATAAAACTCAAATCATTACAAAGTAAAAAGCCTTCTCCGTATGGGGAAGGCTTTATTATTTTACTATTCAATTACTGTTGCTTAATTAGTAACCCGTTTAAGTGTGGTGTGAAACTTATTGTCGTTTATTATGGCGTCAACACCAATCGAGTCGCCGTAATATTTACCAATGTTTGATATCGCAGTTCCGTTAAAGTCTACTTTAAACGAAAAATCAGAACCATTTACTTTACCATCGCTTATGGGTATTTCGCCTTGAGGCGATTGTATTGCACCGGTTAAATTTGTGCCATCAACTTTAAATACATAAGTCAACGGAAACAAGGTGCCATCCGGGGTTTTAACATTACCCGTCCATTTACCGGTTAGGTCAGCAAAAAATGCGAAGCCTATCATCGCACTGCACATTAGCAGTATAACGATCGAGAAAAATTTTGTTTTCATATTGAGGTTTTTAAGTATCTAAAAGTATAATCTTTATTTTAATAAATTATACCTTAATTATTAACTATTTGTTTGTTACCAACAATAATTACTACGGCGATTTATAATAATAAATGGGTGCGAATACGCCTTCGCTGGTGGTATAATATCCTGTACCGTCAAGTGTAAATCCAATGGCTTCACCTTGTTTTTCAGGTTGATATGGAAGCTCCGCTGGTTTCCTTTGTACGGTCTGCCATATAGGCTCCTTTCCGATTCGACGCCAATAGTATACTTTTTCGTAGTTTTTTATAAGTATCTGTTGTCCATCTCTGGATATATCTCCGGCGGTAATCCATTTTAAAGGTTTTATACCCTCGAAAAACAATTTACAGCGCTTAGTTAAAACTACGGTGTCATTCGGTTTATATTTTAATGGCGTGGTATAAACGCCCACCGTATCGCCACGTTTCGAAACAATATAAAGCAGTTTTTCAATCGGGTCCAGCATCAGCGTTTCGGCATCTTTGGGCCCGTCAGGGTATTTTAAATGCAGCGGAACGGATGCCGCTTTTATTAAACTATCTTTTGCCCATGCCGGCTGCTCTTCAATACGGTATATGGTAATATACTTTCTTACCGCGTTGTTATCACCAATATCGCCCATGTAAATATAGCTTTTACCTGCGGCGGGGCCTATACCAACCGCTATATCTTCACAGTCTTTTACACCCAGTTTTATAGTCGCGTCGCCTTTAAAATAAATCGTGTTTTTTAGTTTGCCTTCAGGCGATATAGAGAACACGCGGCTGGTGTCGTCGCTGTCATTATGAATATAATAAATATCCTTAAATATACCAGAGGCAGCTATCCCCGATATTTCATTCAGCTGTTTATTTTGCAGCCGCCCAACTATATCAATTCCCTTGACAACAAACCTGTGCCGTGCGTACGATCCAAAGAACAAGATCAATATAATAACTATCAGTAAATTTCTTTTTCGTACGCGATTCATTAATGGGGCATATTATAAATAGCAATGCAAATTTAACTATATAACGTTAAAATCAGGTTAATCATCTAATTAAACAAATAAGAAGGGCCTCTTTCGAGGCCCTTCTGTATAGTTAGTTTAGTTAGTTAATTGCATTTCCACGTCGGGTTTTGACACATCGGTCAACGCTACTTTGCCGCGCTCTTTTCTTAATATCCGGTTAAATAAGGAGATCTCCCTGTCAAACAAAAAGCGGAAGAATAGTTTTGTCCACGATTTATGGTAGTATAAGGTATCGTAATATTCAGGTGCAGTCTTTTTAATTTCAGGCAATTTATTCCATGGGATAGATGGAAAATCATGATGCTCATTGTGAAAACCTACGTTAAAGGCAACTTTGTTCAATCCGCCGTAATAGCTGTAAGTTTCCTGCTCAACGCTATGGGTTAGGTAATGCTCCTGTACCCAGCGTGCACCAAGAGGGTGCAGGCCAACAGAGAACGAGAAGCTTAATAACAAATAAGCAACAGCATGCCAGCCCATAAAATAAGAGATAGCTACCGTGAAAATAATTTGTGCTAATAAGTTAAAAACTATCCAGATATCAAACGTTTGAATTTCTCTTAACCTTGAAAGGCGGAAAACCTGGAACAATGGGTAAAACAAAAGCCATAACGCTTTACCTAAAAACGAATTGTTGATCAATTTGGCTTCCCACTTGTTAGGCAGGTCGGCATCCAGTTCATGCACACCCTGGAAAGAGTGGTGCTTAATATGGTAACGTTCAAACGAAATAGAACTTGGGAAAATTTGAGGCAAATTGGCAAATATGCCCGCCCAACGGTTAGCCGACCGGTTTTTAAATAATAATTGGTGCGCACATTCATGTATCATTACAAACAGTGCGTGGTCTGCAAAAGCACCAACCAAATAAGCAACACCAAATACCCACCACCAGTTTTGGTCGCGTAAAAACCACGCTAAAGCAACCTGTAAAGTTACTAAACCAATTATAGCAAAAATGGTATTGGGGTTTTTGCCTATCAGGTTCCTCAAGTTTGGAAACTGCTTTAAAATTTGCTTTGTACGTACACGGTGCGGCTCAGAAACCTGCGAATAAACAAAATCAGTCCTTTTAATCATAAAATTTTATGAAGATCAATAGTGGTTAAATTATTAATAGGGGTAATAATTTAACTTAAATTTAAATAAGTTAATCTTCAATAATACTTATTTTTTTTTGAATGTCAATATTAAATTTACTGTGGCTTGTAAACCAGCACTTTAAAAGAGTTGGGTTGTACCTTGCGGGCCGCATCGTAAGTTGCTACGGTCAAATAAATTTTATGGGTCTTAGTATCTAAAGCCATTGTTTTGGCGCGATTTTGAGTTGTAAGCGTTTGCACCACACTGTATTTGTCCGCGCTTTCCTGTTTAATAATAGTGGTGGTTCCATCGCCATTTGAGCAAAACACCAGTTTTGTTTCAGGATCATAAGCTACGGCGTCAACACCTGCTCCAATGGGTACAGTCGCTACTACTTTACCGTTGGTAATATCTACAACTTCCATTCCCTTGTTTGTACGACAAACAGAAAAAGTACGCTTGTTTTTTTCGTCTAAAGCTATACCTGTCGGGCCACCACCGGGAGCTAACGGATAGTTTTTTATAACCTTTAATGTTTTTGCATCTATTACATTCAGGCTGTTTTTATCTTCAAGGTTATTGTAGATCAATCCTTTTCCGTCAGGCACAGCAAACTCCGGACCGCCGCCCAAAGCAATGGTACCAACTTGTTTCATAGTATTAGGATCAACAACCGATGAATTATTGCTTTCGCCGTTAAAACTAAATACACGATCGCTATATGGATCGTACATTATGGCATCAGGGCCATTAGCGCCTTCCAACGGAATAGTACCTATTGTTTTTAAAGTTTTCAGATCAAAAGCTACCATAGCGTTTGCCTTACCATCGCTTATAAAACCTTTGTTGGCTTTATTGTCAATAGCAATACCGTGCACGCCTTTCATGTTCTCAATTACGCCTATTTGTTTTTCGGTAGCCAAATCAACCACGTTCACCATAGTGCCGTGCGAAGCATATAAACGGTTATTTACCTTGTCAATAGAAACATAATCATAACCACCATCGCCGGTAAGATCAATGGTTTTATCCATTACATAAGTTTGCGCATTCACTATTTGCGGAGCGATGCTAATTAAAAGCAATCCGGTTAGCGTTAAAAAAGTCTTTTTCATTCGAGTGTTTTTTTATTTAATAGTTATTATTGGTCGCTTGTCAATTACTCACCCGGACTTTGCTTCGCTCGTCCACCCTCTCTTCGCCTGCGGCGGAAAGAGGGTATTTCTAATTTATTCCCAACCCTCTTTTCCGCTTGCGGAAGAGAGGGGCGCCCAGCGAAGCGTCGGCGGGGTGAGTTATCGCCGACGTTTTAATCAGCTAAATATCTCTAATAATTCTGTATAAAACCTGTGCTATACAGTAGTTGGTTCATTTAATTTTTCCTCAGGACTTATACCACTGTTACGATATAAAATCCGTAGCATACTTGGTAAAACAATAAGCAGTAAAGGTAGCGCTACCAAAAATCCGCCAATAACGGCTATAGCTAATGGCTGATGTAGTTGCGCGCCAGCGCCAATACCTAATGCCAGTGGCATTAAAGCTATGATGGCACCTAAAGCAGTCATTAATTTTGGCCGTAAACGGGTAGATATGGAATAAACTATTGCCTCGTCCACCGATTTTTCCAGCGCACTTTCTTTAAATTGAAGGAAGGTAAATATGGCGTTTTCGCCTATGATACCTACTATCATAATTAACCCGGTATAACTGCCCACGTTTAGCGGCGTATGTGTTATAAACAAGGCGAGGAAGCTTCCGGATATACCTAAAACAGCGATTACCAATATTAGCAAAGCTATCCTGAATTGTTTGAACAGGAACAGTATCACCCCAAAAACCAATAAGCTGGCAACTATTAATATGATCAGCAACTCTTTAAACGATTGCTGTTGCTCGGCATAAGCGCCGCCATATTCCACGTGGTAACCCTGCGGCATATTTACATTTTTGGCTATGTTTTTTTGAATAGCAGGAATAACCGTACCCAGATCGCTATTCTCTAAACGCGCGGTAATAACGCCCATTGATTGCAGGTCCTGCCGGTTTATTTCCGCATCACCCGGATGCAATTCAACCGATGCTAACTGGTCAATTGGCATCAGCTTACCGCCCGGCAAAAATACATTCAGGTTTTTAATACCGTTAATATTTAACCCGCGATTGCCCGGATAAACCATGCGGATATTAGGCAACTGTTGCGGCTCATATAAATTACCTACCACGTTACCCTCTAAAGCGGTTTGCGCCTGGAACTGTAAGTTTGCAGGGGTAATATTGTATTGCGCCAACAAGCTATAATTAGGCACAATACTTACCGATGGCCCGGCAATAACTATCCCGTTAAAAACATCAGCGGTACCTTTTACTGCTGATATTTGTGCAGCAATTTGTTTTGAAAGGTTTTGCAATACCTGCTGATCCTCGCCAAAAACCTTTACTTCGATTGGTTGGGATGATTCCATTAAATCGCCAAGCATATCGGTAATTACTTGCCCAAAATCAATGGTCAGGGCCGGCTGGGTTGATGATACTTTTTTGCGGATATCGCTGATAACCTCTTCGGTTGTTTGCTTATGATCTTTCTTTAATTGTATCAGGTAATCACCACGGTTAGGTTCGGTAATAAAGAAACCCATTTGCGTGCCTGTACGGCGCGAATATGCCTCAACATCCGGTTCTTTAACTATAATTTTCTCTACTTCGCGCAACATACGGTCGGTTTCCTCCAATGAAGTTCCCGGCGGCGAGTTATAATCAAATACAATACTTCCTTCATCCATATCCGGCAGGAAACCTGTTTCAAGCATAGGCGGTATCAGTACAATTGCAGCTATGGCAGCTATTACAATAATAATGCTCATAAAAGGGCGGAGTATAAAGAACGACACCCATCGCTGCCGTTTCACTTCTTCTTTTTTAACCGGTTTATGGCTGTGCTCTTTGCGGGTAAGCATTAAATAAATAACCGGCAAACCTATCCACGTCACAAAAAACGAGCATACCAGCGTAATGATCATGGTATTGGTCATCACTTTAAAATAAGCGCCCGCAACACCTGTCATCAATAAAAACGGAATAAAAATAACAATGGTGCTTATGGAAGATCCTACCATTGCCGGGAATAAATAATCTATCGCTCGTTTTAAAAGCCTGCGTGTAGGTTCATTCGGGTGCTCTTCGTGAGTACGGTGTATTTGTTCAACAACAACAATCGCATCATCTATAATTAAGCCTATGGCGGCCGCAATGGCGCCAATGGTCATAATATTAAATGTATAACCTATGGCATATAGCACTATCAGCGTCAGGAATAAAGTAACCGGTATAGTTATCAATATAGTAGCGCTTGCCTTTGCCGACCTTAAGAAAATTACCGCAACCACAATAGCTAATAATAAACCTATCCAAACGCTATCGGTAACGCTTTTTATCGAATCGTTTACAAAATCAGCCTGTACATAATATGGCCTTATCGTAACGTCCTTTGGCAATAGCTTTTTAAGCGTTTCTATCTTTTTCTCCATATCGTCTGATAGGGAGATCAAATTGGTATTAGGCTGCTTAATTACCGCTATCAGCACACCATCATGCCCGTTAGCGTTTATTTTAGTGTATTCAATGCCCTCGCTTATTTGTACATCGGCAATATCTTTTAGTTGGATAACTCTTTTGCGGTTATTGCTGATGATGAGATTTTCCAGCTGTTGTTTGTTGTTAACAGTGGCATCAGTAACTGTTAAATACAGCATTTTATAATCTGACAAATAACCTTCCGATTTAATAAAGTTAGTAGCACTTAAGGCAGTATTGATCATATCCGGCGTAAGCGATAACTCGCTCATTTTGGCCTTGTTCAACACCAGCCAGTATTCCTTGGTTTTGCCGCCAATAACCCTTATTTCTGATACGCCAGCTACCTGCGACAAAAACGGTTTTACCGTAAACGTGGCTATCTGCTTTAATTCAATGGGCGATTTGGTATGGCTCTCCAGCGTATAGCCGCTAACGGGTAGGATAGAGGGGTTCATTTTCTCTACCGATATACTCACATCGGCAGGCATATCGCCTCGTATTTTTGCTATTTGCGATTCAATTTGTTCTTTGCTCAGGTCAATATCCGCATCCCAGCTCATATAGGCCGATATTTCGGCACTGCCGCGGCTGGTGGTACTTCTAACTACCTGTAGGTCGGGCACTTGTTTGATAGCATCTTCTAACGGCTTGGTAACCGTTATCATCATTTTATTTACCGGCTGCAAACCCTCGTCGGCAATGATCTTTATTTTAGGAAAGGTTATCTCCGGAAATAACGAGGTCTGCAATTTGGTATAACAAAATGCCCCGCCTAAAATAATAAGAAACAGCACTAGCATTAACGGTTTGCGGTGCGAAATGAAAAAATTTTCGGCTTTATCTATACGGTCTACCTTGGCCATTATTTCATTATTTTAACTTTAGCCGTATCTGCTAAACCATAATTACCTGTTACCACTATTTTATCCTGCGGCGAAAACTTGGGCGATAGTATTTCCACCCGGTCGCCTGCTTCAATTCCTTTTTTTACCGGCACTTTTACTGCTGTTGTAGCATCGGTTAGTTTCATTACCCAAAATTCTGTTTGTGTTTCGTTTGATAAAATAGCCGATTTAGGTAACGAAGTAGTATTGCTTTTTGCCGATTTAATAATGCGAGCTTTAGCGACTAAATTTTCGGGTATCTGTTTATCGCTGTTTATTTTTAATACGATGCTTTGCGTTTGCGCAACCGTATCGACTGATGGCATGGAGGACGTTGCAATTCCGGTCATTTTGGTTCCGTCGGGTAGGGTAAGTTGTACATCCTGTCCGTTGTGCACATAGGCCCGTAACTCATAGGGTAGTTGTAACAAGAATACAAAGCTCGCGCGGTCGCTTATTACAGCCAATTGCTCGCCGTCCTGCACGTAATCGCCTTGTTGGTGGCTCAATGCCGTAACATAACCATGTTGATTAGCTTTTATCTTATTCTCGCCCGAAAACTTGAACGTAGTATCTAAAATATTAATGCTATTCCCAATGCTTTGCGCCTCTTTTGTTTTAATGGTGAAAAGCACATCGCCGGTATTTACAAAATGCCCTATTTGCGCGTTTACTTTTTGCAGGTAACCGTTGGCATTTGCCTTCACAAAACCCCGTTGTAAAAACGACGACGTAGCATTTAGGTCAATATAATCAACCATGGCGCTATCATTTACAGATGTAACCGTAACCGGGGTCTGTGCCTTTACGGCAGCGTCTTCGTCATCACCGGCAGCTTTATCGGCCCCGCCTTTGCATGAAAAAAGTAAAACGCAAACGCCCATAACAAAATATAAAGGCGTAGCGCGTAGTTTGGATATGAGGGACATCTTCATCATTATTTGTTCCAGTAATTTAACTGATTGATCAACTGTAACCTGCTTATAGTGGTTTGGGTAAGCAGGTTTTTAACAGCCAGGTAATTATTAACAGCCAGTATCAAGTCGGCAATTTTTACATCGCCTGTTTGCAGCAATTGCGTGTCAACTTTTATAAGACTCTCGTTATACTTTATTTGCTCCTTTATCTGGGCCAGCAGATTCTCGTTTTCACTTATTTGTTGGTTAAGCTGCGCTATTTGTTGCTTATACTGCGTATCAAAAAACGATTTATAATACCTGCGTGTATCTTCCTCTATGGAAAGTTTGCGGTAAACCAGTTTCTTCTGTCCGCCGTCAAAAATGGGTACGGTAACACTAAAACCAAAACTGGTACCAAAGTTCTTATAAGGCTGGTAGGTAAAATCTGTATTGTAACCGCCATCTGCAAAAATATTGGCTTTTGGTTTATAGCTCAGGTCAAGCAACTTGCGGTTGTTGAGTAACCGCAGGCTATCAATTTTATACTTGGTAAAAAATATGCTGCTACTAATATCCGCAGGCAACGTTTTTTGTATGCCCGGGTCAGCGAGCTCTATCATACTGGTATCCGCTATTCCCGACAAGTAATTTAATGTTGTATAATCATTTTTATACTGAAGCCTTGCCTGTAATACCAGTAATTGTTGTTGTTTTAATGTAACCAAAAAGGTTAAATAATCGGCCTGTTTATAGGTGTTGGTACGGGTCAGGTTTTTTAATAACCCTTCTTCCTGGGTGAGCAGGTCAACAACTTCTTTTGAAAATTTATACTGTTGCAGGCTACCGTAAGCGGTAATGTATTGCGCAGTAACGGCTCTTCGCAAATCTTGTTCCGACAGCTGTACCGAGTTGGTCAACGAATCTTTTACCAAACTAATGGCAGCAAATTGTGTGTTTAAATTTTCTTTGGTGATGATCGCCTTATTCACACCCACCAACGCGTTAAATGTTTGTACGTTGGTAATGGCGCCTGCATAGCCAAATCCGCCAATAACAGGCGCATATAGCCCTGCACTGCTGCCATTTACCTGTGCCTTTAAGCTCGCCCGTAACCGCATGCTGTCTATTTGACTTAATGTCGATTGATTTTTAAGGTCTTTTAATAAAGGACTGGTTGTTTTGGCTGTTTCTAAATAATGGTCAAGCGAATAGGTTTGCGCCAGCGATGCAGAACAAATAAGTGTGCATAGAATTATGCCGAATATGCATTTCATTCAGGTGGTAAAATAGCTTTGTTTTGTACGCTAAAATATGATTAAATTCTGTATTAATTCCGAAGAAGATAAAACGTGCGGTTCTAAATTCGATGATGTGGCGTTATGGCAATGTTTTTAAAACCTTAATTTAAATTCAGATTTAATTCAGCATTCCCGCGCACTTTTGCCCCAAATTGTCGAGCTGAATTTTATGAAGAATTATTTTTTTTTGATTTTATTAATTATTTGCGGAGTAAGGGGTAATGCACAGAATACGGTAACCACAGGTAAAATTACCGGTAAGGTTATTGATGCCGAAACCAAACAAGTGGTTGATTATGCAACCATAAGCATTTTTAAAAGCGGGAGCACCAGCCCGTTTAACGGAGTGGTTTCTGATACAAAGGGTAACTTTACCATAAATAATATTGCTATTGGCGAATATTCAATAAAGGTTGATTTTGTAGGCTATAAACCTTATATCATCAATAATATCAGCATAACAAATACCGTGCATAACATTACCATACCCACGGTTTTACTTACGCCGGTTCAAAATCAGCTGCAAAGTGTAAATGTTGTTGGTAAAACGCCTATTGTAGAAAATAAAATTGATAAGTTGGTTTATAATGCCGCTAATGATCTTACCTCGCAAGGTGGCGTTGCGCTTGACGTATTAAAAAAGGTGCCTATGGTAACCGTTGATATTGACGGTAACGTAGAGTTACAGGGCGATGCCAATATTCGTTTCCTGATAAATGGTAAACCATCCAGTATTTTTGGAGCCAGCCTTACCGATGCGCTGCAATCTATACCCGCCAGCCAGATAAAAAGTATCGAGGTGGTAACCAGCCCCGGTGCTAAGTACGATGCCAACGGCACAGGTGGTATCATTAATATTATTTTAAAAGATAGCAAAGTGCAGGGTGTTAACGGTAGTATCAACCTCTCCGCAGGAACACGTTTAGAAAATAGCTCATTTAACTTAAACGTGCGTAACGGCAACTTTGGCGTTAACGCGTTTTTTAGCGGTAATGACCAGCTCAACAGTACTTCTATCAACACAACCGACAGGCTATCATACAACAACACACGCGATACCATTACCCATTTAAACCAAAAGGGCGATAACTCTTTTGTGCGAAGCGGCTATCAGTCGGGTTTTAACTTTAACTGGAGCATTACTTCAAAAGATGAATTAACAGCCGGAATTGGTTTTAATCACTTTAGCAATCATAATACTGGGCTTACCGCGCAAGAGCAGCAGCAAATGTTGCTATCGGGTAATGTTTTTTCTGATATACTTAGTTCACGCAGTTCCGACTCGCGCAGCAGTTCTGACGCTACGGATTGGAACATCGCCTATAAAAAAACCTTTAAGCAAAAAGACCAGGAACTGGACGTATTGTATACATCAACGTCAGGAAAAAACACTAACCAGGTTTTTCAGCAGCAGGATTATTTAAGCGGTGGCTACCCATCGTCGGGTTCTATGAGCAACAACCCCGGCAAGGATAAAGAAACAGATATATCTATCGACTATACACAACCCGTAACCAAAGACTTTACCATTGAAACCGGCGCGAAAACTGTATTGGAAAACCTAAATAATACCGTTGTTACTGATACGCTCGCAGGAAAAGTATTTGTGCCCAACAACGGGCAAACCTACGGGTTTAATTATAGCCGTCAAGTTTTTGCTTACTACTTGTCTGCCAGCTTTTCGTTATTTAATTTTATTGAGGGTAAAGCAGGTTTAAGAGATGAGTACACGCACACTTCTGCCGATTTCCCGAATACCAACATACCTGGCTATAACATACTGTCACCATCATTTACACTTTTACATAAGCTGGATAAAACGCAATCTATCAAGTTCAGTTACTCATACCGTATTGAACGCCCCAATTACGGCGACCTGAACCCGTTTTACAATATCAGCGATCCGCATAATATCAGCACGGGTAATCCTAACTTACGACCCGAGATAGGCCATAATTTTGAGATGGGCTACAATAAATCTTTTGATGGAGGCGGCAATATCTACGTCGCGGCCACTTATCGTTATAATACCGATGATGTGCAGTCACTAACTACTTTTACGCCGGTATTGGTAATTGGAGGAGCCAGCTATTCAAACGTGTTTTTAAGCGAACGTTACAACATAGGGCGCCAAACTGCCGAAGGTGTTAACATATCGGGTTCATTGCCCGTAGGCGATAAATTAAATTTGAGAACCAATATCCAGTTAGGCGCGCGCACCAATGAAAGCCCCGGTTTTGCAACTGTTACCGGATTTACGGCACGTACCAACTTAAATGTAACTTACCAATTTAATCCAAACCTTACTGCCGAGGCTTTTGGTAATTATAATTCATCACAAAAAAACATACAGGGATTAAGGCCGGCCTTTTATTCATATAATTTCGCGGCACGCCAACAGCTATTTAAAAAGAAGGCAAGTATAGGCCTAACCGCTGCAGATCCGTTTAATCAGTTTATTAATCAGCGCTCAACTACTAACGGGGCAAACTTTAATCAAACCAATTTACGCCAGGTACCTTTCCGCACTTTTGGCATTAGCTTAAGCTATAAATTTGGTAAGTTAGAGTTTAAAAAAGAGAAAGAAAAAGACGACAATACTCCTGGTTTACAGGCTCCTCCCGAAAATTAACGACATTTGGCGATACAATTTTTACACAGAATCAGGCTTTAGCTTAGATAGAAAAATTACACACATGAAAAAGAAATTAGTATTTGCATTTATAGGCTTGGCTGCCGCGATAACCGTTAAGGCACAGGACCTGAAAACTAAAAATGTGCCTGATATTGTTAAAACATCATTATCCAAAAAATATCCCGAGGCTACCAAAGTAAGCTGGGAAAAAGAAAAGGGTAATTATGAAGCCAATTGGGGTGGTAAGTCGGGCGAGGATAATTCGGCCTCGTTTACACCTTCGGGTGCATTTGTTGAAATTGTAAAGGCTATTAAAATAAGCGAATTACCTGCAACCGTTGCACCTTATGTAGCAGCACACTACAAAGGCGCAAAAATAAAAGAGGCCGGTAAAGTAACCGACGCCATGGGCAAAACAACTTACGAAGCCGAAATAAAAGGCGGTGATCTGATATTCGACGAAAAAGGGAACTTCCTTAAAAAAGATTAATTTTATCCGGCGTTAAGCCGGATATTACTTTGACACATCAATTAGCTAAATCTCCAAAACAGCTGCGTATAGGCAATGCTGTTTTTTTCTTTATATCGGGCTTTGGGTATGCTACCTGGGCCTCACGTATCCCTACTATACAATACCAGCTACATTTAAACGAAGCGCAGTTAGGCGCGGTTTTGTTTGCCCTGCCCATTGGTTTAATATTTATGTTGCCCATAACCGCGCGGTTATTAAGCACTTACAGTAGTAAGGCAGTATTGTTGTTCGGTGCGTTATTTATAAACGTGGTACTTGTTTTTATTGGCTTTGCCGATAATATATGGCAGCTGGCAATCACTTTATTCTGCCTCGGTGCCGCCCGAAACCTGTTAAACATATCCAACAACGCACAGGCGGTAGGCGTGCAAAAGCTATACGATAAGTCTATCATGGCAACCTTTCACGGTGTTTGGAGCCTTTCCGGGTTTGCAGGTGCCGCAGTGGGTTATGTGGCCGTATTGTATAATATAGCACCCAAATATCACTTTTTAGCAGTAAGTGTTTTGTTGCTCATCTTCTCATTTTGGTTCTTTGGTCATACACTTTACGAAGAGCCAATTCCTCAGCCTAAAAAGAAATTATACTCATTTCCTGAAAAGGCACTTTTGAATTTCGCCTTTATCTGCTTCGCTTCAATGGCCTGTGAAAATACCATGTATGATTGGAGCGGTATTTATTTTGAAAAAGTAGTTCATTTAACCAAATCAACAGCCACCATCGGCTTTGTAGTTTATATGGTTTCGATGACTTGCGGGCGATTGGTTGGCGACTGGTTCATCAACCGTTTCGGCATAAAGATTCTATTGAAATTCAGCGGCATATTTATTTTAACGGGTTTGCTATTAGCTGCCGCGTTTCCTAATGTAATTATTGCTTCCCTTGGTTTTATAATGGTGGGGTTAGGCGTTTCTTGTATTGTGCCTATGATATTTCAAATAGCCGGGCGGTCAAGCAAAACCAATACCGGATCAACATTAGCATCAATATCTACCATTAGCTATTTGGGATTTTTATTGGTGCCGCCATTTGTAGGTTTTGTGGCGCAGGCTACCAGTTTACGCCTCTCGTTTGGTATAATAGCTCTATTTGGCGGGTTGATAGTTTTATTGGTCCGTAAGCTTGACGATAAGCAATAATCCCGCAAACTATTTAAGCTAAATCCTGTTTATTATATAAGATTTAGCCCCAAACCATCATGGAAGCCGCCGACAAACATTATAAATTCATTAACAGCAAAACCGGGTATGCCATTTTCTATCATACGTTAAAAAGTGATTTGACTGCCGATAAGATAAAAGAAGAACTGGAAAAAGTTAAAGCGCAGGTAGCTGTAAAAAACAATATTTTTGCCGATACACTGTACTGGGAAGAAATAAAAGAGGAAGAAAGTAAGCCGTAGCTTAAAACCTTCTTCCTATTATCAGTTTGATGATTGATCTGTCGGCAGTTTGTGACCCTATGCCGTAACCAAAATTAACCTCCCAGTTAGGGTCAAAGTTTAAATCGCCGGCAACAAATATCTGGTGGTCCTGCTGTTTAACCGGGTCGGGCATAAAGAACGGACCGGTGCTGCCATAATATTCAAAACCTAATGCCACCACTTTAGTAACATCATAGCTCATCTTTAAATTTGGCGACCATATCAAACCTTTATTTTGATCGGGGCCTTTGAAGCTTTGCTCTAAAGTTGGGTTAAATGCAATATAAGTCTTATCTATTTTTTTATCCAATATAGGCCGTATTTCTAAGGTTGTAGTATTAGGATCATAACCTGCTTTTTGAAAACCAAACTCCAATGATACACTTACGCCAACCGGCCATTTCCAGGCTTCAGGTGCGGCAA
>Ga0206854_1093_pt1 | contig 25034 bp, 24 predicted proteins | sample Alteio_BWOrgCont_50_FD_152870 | JGI IMG/M metagenome (GOLD analysis project Ga0206854, IMG submission 152870) | Enriched cells from forest soil in Barre Woods Harvard Forest LTER site, Petersham, Massachusetts, United States -... | ecosystem: Environmental > Terrestrial > Soil > Temperate forest >...
AACAGTGATGTGATAGCTGAACATGTCGACGTCATCGCGCTCCCACTTGACGCGTTCGCCTTTGGGTGTGGTGATGATGATGCCGGTGGAATTGATGATGGGGCCGGTGGGACCGTGCTCGCCGGGAATCCACTCGGGGTAGACGAGGGTCATGGCACCGGGCGTGACGGGGATGGTTTCAGTGGCGCGGAGGATTTTGCGCGGAGCGTCGGTGAGATCGACAGAGAGAGTGATGGGTGTCTGGGCGGCTGCGAAAGCGGCCGAGGCAAGCGAGGCAAGGACGAGGAAGCGGCTAAGACGCATTGCTGAAACTCCTGAAATAGGGTGGCAACAGTGTACGCGGAAGAAAGGACGTTGGTGATGCGGGCTGGAAGCCGCTAGAATTGGCGCACTCATGAATCTCTACGCGATCGTTCTGGGCATTATTGTGGTGACGCTGCTGGGCGTAAGCCTGGCCCGGCTGGGCAAGGTGAAAACCAAGGCGGACTACCTGGTCGCCGGGCGCAGCCTGCCGGCGTTTGTGCTGGTGTTCACGCTGCTGTCGAGCTGGATTGGCTCGGGCAGTTTGCTGGGTGGAGCAGAGAACGCGTACAAGCATGGGTTCTATGCGTTATGGCAGGGTGGCGGCGGATGGGCTGGGCTGGCGCTGATTTATTTCATCGCGCCAAGAGCGCGGAAGTTTGCGCAATTTACGATTCCCGATTTGCTGGAGAGCCGATACAACCAGACTGCGCGCGTGCTCGGAGTGATTGCTGTGTTGTTCGCTTACACCGCGATTACGAGCTATCAGTTCATCGGTGGCGGCGACATTCTGCACCTGATCTTTCCGCAGGTGAGCGCGGTGGCGGGAGCATGCATCCTGGCGGCGTTTGTGATCGTGTTTACGGCGATAGCCGGGATGGGCTCTGTTGCGTACATGGATGTGGTGATCGGGATGCTGGCGACGGTCACGATGATTGCAGCACTGCCGGTGCTGATCCATACCGCCGGAGGATGGAGCGCGGTGCACGCGGCGCTGCCGGCGACGCACTTTACTGTGTTCGGCGATATGAAGCCGATCAATGCGCTGGAACTGTTTTTGCCGACGTGTCTGCTGATGCTTGGCAATCAATCGATGTATCAGAAATTTTTCTCGGCGAAGAGCGAGAAAGATGCAACGCGCGCTACGGTTGGCTGGATTATTGGAACGGTGATTCTGGAAACGGTGATCGTGGCGCTCGCGGTGGTGGGGTCGGCGATTTTCCGTACAGGTGAGGTTGCGGAGCGGCCGCGAGAAATTCTGGCCTATAGCGCGACGCATGCGTTCAACGGATCGATGGCGCTGCAGTTGCTGGGAGCGCTGCTGGTTGGCGCGATTTTTGCCAAGGTGGTGAGCACGGCAAATAACTATCTGTTTAGTCCGGCGACGAACCTGGTGAACGATGTGTTTGTGCGGTACATCACTCCGGGTGCTTCCAATAAATCTGTTCTGCTGGTGAGCCGCTTGATGGTGGTACTGCTCGGATGCTGGGCACTGGTGCAGGCATTGCGCATCAAGAGCGTGCTGGCGATGAGTCTGTATGCGTACACGATTTACGCGGCGGCGCTGACGCCGGTGATTCTGGCGGCGTTCTTCTGGAAGCGTGCGACAGCAAAGGGCGCAGTGGCGAGCATTGCTGCGGGAACGGTGGTGACGGTGGGATGGGATTACCTGACGCCACATCTGCCAGCGGCGATTGCAGCACGCGATGCAATTCTGCCTGCGCTGGTTGCGTCTTTAATTTGTTTAATTTTGGTGAGTTTGATGACCACGAAGCCGAGCGCAGAACAACTTGCGCCATTCGCAGGCTGATAAGAAGCCCAATCGAAACTTCAAGCATCCAATCCAGTATCCGGAGAAATCCGTATGCCAAAAGAGTGCTGCGTTTGCCGAATGAACCTCGCTGGATGAGGGTTTGGCAATGCCTTTTGCACACGCGGCAGGAGGAGAACTAACGCGATGCTGCTACTGGAAGTTGTGGCTGCGATGATGGCCGTCTCTGCAGTGGTTCCGGCGTTGCTGTTTGCGCTGAATATGCGGCGGTATCGTTTACCCAAGTTTGGCGCTGAGTCCAAGTCGCCTGTCGCTGTGTTGATTCCGGCGCGCGATGAAGAGATAAATATCCGTGGCTGCCTGGAGAGTGTGCTCGCGAGCCGCGAGGTCGATCTTGAAGTGTTTGTGCTGGACGATGACTCCGCCGACCGTACTGCAAATCTTGTGCTGGATGTTGCCGCGCGCGATAGCCGCGTGAAGCTGCTGCAATCGAGCCGGTTGCCGGCTGGGTGGAATGGCAAGCAGCATGCGTGCTGGCAGCTCGCGCAGGCTGCGAATGCTCCGGTGATGCTGTTTCTGGATGCGGACGTGCGTGTACAGCCGTGGGCAATTGCGCGCAGTGTGGCGGCGCTGCGAAAGAAGAAAGTGTCGCTGCTTTCCGGATTCCCGCGTCCTGTTGCAACGAGCGCGCTGGGCACAATGTTTCTGGCGCTGCGGCAATATCTGCTGCTCTCGTTCCTGCCGTTTGGACGCATGCAAAAGACAGCCAAGCCGGCTTATGCGGCGGGCTCAGGCCAGTTCATGCTCGTAGATCGCGAAGCTTACATGGCGAGTGGCGGGCATGAGGCGATTCGCGAGACGCGGCTGGATGGCGTGATGTTGCCGAGGCTGTTCCGCGAACATGGCTTTCGCACGAGCCTGGTGGACCTGAACACACTGGCGGAGGCGCAGATGTTCCGCGCGCGCAGTGTGGGCCTGGCGAAATCCATGGTGGATGGCATGGGAGCTGAAGAATATATTGTGACGTTCTCCACGGTGCTTCTGCTGGGACAGATTCTTCCGGCATTCGTCGCCTTCTGGTGGCTGCTGAAGGGCGTGAGCATGATCGCGGCAGGTGGCGCCGTGGAAGATCCCGCTGGACTGGCGACGGTGAGCCTGTTGCTCTTGATTGCGCTGGTGGCAAGCTATGTGCCACGGCTGGTGGCGGCACGGCGCTTCAAGCAGTCGATGGGATCTGCGCTGCTACATCCGCTGGAGATGCTGGTAATGCTGGCTGTGCAGTGGGCGGCCTTTGCACGGACGGCAATGGGACGGCCGGTGACGTGGCGCGCACGGCAGTACCCAGGGCGGGTCTAAATACAAACAAAGATTTTTTGAAGAGCTATTCGCTGTAGCGAGCGAAGCTGGTGTCGGTCTCGTAGACCGTGCAATCTTTTACGCGTACGCGACCGGTGGTCATTGCGTGCAACTGTTCGGCGGTGCGGTCAAAGAAATATTTGGCGAGATTTTCAGCCGAGGGGTTGACGGTGGTGAAGGGCTCGAGATCGTTGATCATGCGGTGGTCGAGATAGTCGACGGTGGGACGCAGGATTTGCTTGAGCAATTTGAAGTCGAGCAGAAGGCCGGTTTCGTCCAGCTCTTCGCCGGCGAGCGTGACGAGCACACGATAATTGTGGCCGTGCGGATTCTCGCACTTGCCGTGATAGTTGCGGAGAAAATGGCCGGAAGAAAAACCGGCCTGGACGGTTACCTCGAACATAGCTTTATTGTAGTGGTTAGTGGTTAGTGGTTAGTGGTTAGTGGCGACGGGCCCGTTTTTGGCGGCGCTCGTCAGCGGCGCGGCGCTCGGCTTGCTCGAAGAGCGCAGAGAGTACGCCGAGCAGAGCGACGAAGAGACCGATGCATATGAGAGCATAGCCGGTCATGCGCCAGAGTGCGGCATCGCCGGGTGAGCCGAGCTGGTGCGCGACGCCGGTGAAGGAAAGCACGAAGGAGACGACGGCGAAAAAGCCGAGCGTGGCAGCGAGGATGTAGAGGTTGCGTCCCATGGTGCTGACCTTAGGATACTAGGCGCGACTGCGAAATGCAGGGATCCTTCGACTGCGCCGCTTCACGGCTCCGCTCAGGATGACGGCTATTTTAACGTTCGGTCGAGATGATGTTGTGGCGGGTTAAGCGAAGAATTTCTCAACGTCGGTGATGTCGTCGGTGCGGCGATAAGCGGGCAGGGAGTTGAGGAAGGTGGCGCCGTAGCGCGTGGTGCGGATGCGCGGATCTAAAAGGACAAGCACGCCGCGGTCTGAAAGTGAGCGGATGAGGCGGCCGAAGCCTTGCTTGAGAGCGAGGACGGCTTGCGGGACCTGGAGATCCTGAAAGGCGTTGCCGCCGGCGGCGGCGATGGCATCGGTGCGCGCCTTCATGATGGGGTCGGATGGAACGGCGAAGGGGAGTTTGTCGACGATGACGCAGGAGAGCTGTTCGCCTTGCACGTCGACACCTTGCCAGAAGGAGGATGTGCCGAAGAGAACGGCGTTTGGGGTTTCGCGAAATTGTTGCAGAAGAATGTGGCGGGGGGCACTACCCTGCATGAGGAGCGGGAAGGGCAGCTCGGCGAGAAGGCGGTCATGCAGCTCGCGCATTTGCGAGTAGCTGGTGAAGAGACAGAAGGCGCGACCGCGAGTGATCTCGAGAACGCGGCGAATTTTTTCGGTGGCTTGCGTGACGAAATCGGGATGGCGCGGCTCGGGCATGGTGGGCGGGAGGTAGAGCAGCGCCTGCTTGGCGTAGTCGAAGTGTGAGGGGACGATGAGCTCTTTGGGGAAGGGAATGCCGAGGCGTTTTTTGAGATGCGAGAAGCCGGGTTTGCCGTCGGATTCGGCGACGGTGAGCGTGGCCGAGGTGAGAATGACGCTGGGGTAATGCATGAAGAGCGTGTCGGCGAGAAGTTGTGAGACGTCGATGGGTGTGGCCTGGAGGTGGGTGGTGAAGGCGAGGCTTTGTGCTGATTTTGAGGAAGGCACCCCACCCTGCCCGGCGATAAGGCTGCCGGTCGAGGATGGGGCACCCGATCGTGCAAAATTACGGAGGTTCATCATGGCGCGGCGCTCGATCCAGAAGACATTGTTGGGGTCGTCGGACTCGAGCAGGAATTTCATGTGGTTGCGGATGTCGGCGGCGCGCTTGCGCAGGCCGGCAGCTTCTTCGACGTCACGGAGGCGATCGAGCTCGGATTCGAGATGCACGAGAGAGTTTGAGGCGGCGATGTAAGCGTCGCCGCGATCTTCGAGGAAGTCGGAGCGATCAGAGAATTCCATGCGGCCGATGGCGCTGCCGGTGGGCGAAGGATTGCTGGGCAGAGAGCTGAAGAACATGCGCGAGCGCTCGCGGATGTTGAGTGTGGCGCTTTCGATGGCGGGAGTACTAACGCCTTTGGCGCGGAGCATGGATTCGGTGTCGCGGGCGAGCTCGTCGAAGCGATGGTTGGATAGAGCGACACCGAAATATTGCGAGGCGACATCTTCGAGCTCGTGGGCTTCGTCGAAGATGACGGCGGCGGCTTCAGGAAGGATGCCGGCATCGGGAGCGCCGGCGGCTTGCTGCTTGATGCTGAGATCGGCGAAGAAGAGATGGTGGTTGACGATGACGATGTCGCTCTCAAGCGCCTTGCGACGCATGGCGGTGATGTAGCAAGGCTCCCAGTTGGGGCAGGTTTGGCCGAGGCAGACTTCGCTGCGCGCGTCGAGCTTGTGCCAGAGCGCGGAGTGTTCGGGGAGGGTGTTGATCTCGGCGCGGTCGCCGGTTTCGGTGGATCGCTCCCATTGCAGGATGTGGTGGAACTGATCGATCTCTTCGAGGCCGGAGAGAATCGGGTTATCACGTAGAGCGTAGAGCTTTTGCTTGCAGAGATAATTGGCGCGGCCTTTCATGTAGCAGACGCGCAATGGGCCAAGGAGCGACTCGAGGAAGGGAACGTCTTTGAAGAAGAGCTGTTCCTGAAGATTTTTTGTGCCGGTGGAGATGATGATGCGCTGCTTGTGCTCGCGGGCGCGGCGCAGGGCGGGCAGCAGGTAGGCGAGGGTTTTGCCGGTGCCGGTGCCGGCTTCGACGATGAGATGGCGATGTGCGTCAAAACTCGCCTCAATGGCCTGGGCCATTTGATATTGGCCCGGGCGATGCTCGAAGGCGAGCGAAGATTGCGCGAGGATGCCGCCGGGGTGGAAGAACTCATAGAGCGTGGTGAGCTTCTGCTCGGCATGCACTTCGGAATGGGTGGTGGCGGGCATCGGCTCAGTTGATGATATCGCCTTTTATTCGCCATGCCGTGCAACGTGCGACCATGGAAGAGACGAGGTATTCGTAATGGCACCGAAGAGCGGCAAGAAGCGGCTGGGGAAAAAGCACCGGCAGGCGAGTACACGACCGAAGATGGGACGGTCGGCTCCGCGCGCGACGGCGACGACCGGTGCGGTTGCACCGAAGAAGCGCAAAGAATTGGCGGCGAAGAAGGCTGCGGCGGCGAAGAAGGCGCGGACTCCGACGCGTAGCCCGGAATTTGAGCACCGGCGCACAATTGCAACGGATCATGGATTTGCGAAAGAGAAGCAGGATTTTCGCGCAGAGCAGGAAGACAGACACCTTCTGCGCGGAGGTGCGGGCAGCGCGCATGAAGAACGCGATTGGAAAGAGGCAGAGAAGCTGGCGGGAGCGCTGACGCTGGCGGAGTCGCCGAGAGCAGATGAGCATTTGCCGCTGGTGGCGATTTGCGGGCGGCCGAACGTGGGCAAGAGCACATTGTTCAATCGGCTGACGGAGACGCGACGGTCGATTGTCGGCGATGAGCCGGGGATTACGCGCGACCGCATCTACGGCGAAGTGGAGTGGGGCGGGCGCGATGTGCGGCTGGTGGATACCGGTGGCGTTGTGCCTGATGATGAAGCGCTGATCCCGGCGGAGATTTTTCGGCAGGCGAAGGTGGGCCTGGAAGAAGCGGATGCCATCATCATGGTGGTGGATGGACGCACGGAACTTGCTGCGCCGGATGTTGAACTGGCTCGGCTACTGTTGCGCGGCGGTAAGCCGGTGTTCCTGGCGGTGAACAAAATGGATTCGGCGGAGATGTTTGCCGCGGCGGAGAATTTTCGCAGGCTTGGATTCAAGAATGTGGTGCCGATTTCTGCCGAGCACGGGAATGGCATTGGAGATCTGCTGGATGAGGTTTGGGCGGTGCTGCCGAAGGAGGGTGCGGCTGCCGCGAATTCCGAAAAGCAGGTCCTTCGCGATGCTCAGGATGACAAGTTTGAAATAGATGACGCGTCTGAAAATCTCGATGAATTCACTGAAGAGGGTGAAGAGGCGACTCCCGGGCGCAGGCTGCGGTCGCATGGCGAGCATGTGGCGCGGGAGACGAAGATTGCGATTATTGGCAGGCCGAATGTTGGCAAATCAACTTTGCTGAATGCACTGACGGGGACGGACCGCGCGATTGTTTCGCCGATTGCGGGAACGACACGCGATGCGGTGGACGAAGTTGTGGAGCGCGATGGGCACAGTTTCAGGTTCATCGATACCGCGGGTATCCGGCGCAAGGGCAAGACGAAGCTGATGGCGGAAAAGCTGAGCGTGATTATGAGCCGCAAGCACCTGGAGGCGGCTGATGTGGCGCTGCTGGTGATCGATGCGCACGAGGGTGTGGCGGCGGCGGATGCGAACATTGGCGGCTATGCGCATGAGAGTGGGCGAAGCGTGATCATCGTGGTGAACAAGTGGGACCTGATGACGACGGCGCGCACGGACGGCAAACCGCCGGCAGACAAGAAAATTTACGAGCAGCAATTGCGCGACTCGATGAAGTTCCTGGATTATGCGCCGATTATTTTTGTCTCTGCGTCAGAAGGCAAGAATGTGGATGAGGTGTTCAAGAAAGTCGAACTGGTGGCGCGGGAGCGTCGCAAGAGAATTTCAACGGGAGCAATGAACCGCTTCCTGGACAAGATCGACTTTCAGCGAGCCAGCGTGCCGATGAAGAAGCGCGTGAAGATCTATTACATGACGCAGGCGGCGGTGGCTCCGCCGACGTTTGTGCTGTTCACAGACCGCGACGTGAAGCTGCACTTCAGTTACGAGCGGTTCCTGGCGAATGAGATTCGCGGGACGTTCAAATTTATCGGGTCGCCGATCTGGTTCAAGGTGAAGGCGAGAAATAAAAAGGCAGACAGTAAACAGTAGTGGGTAGACAGTAGAAAACTGTCTACCCACCAAGGTCTTATTCCACACAGCAATTGTGGAAGCTTAGGCTGTGGGTGGATCGAACGCCGGTGGGGCCGGTGGTGTGGGTGGTGGCTCGTAGACGGGCGGCGGTACGGGAAAATGAGTCCGCGGCCAGAATGGTGCGAGGTACTGGCCGAGGAGCGGGTAGCGTCCACCGAGGAAATAGAGCGCGTACGCCTGAATGAAGGTGTAGACGTAGCCGGTGAGAATGATGGCTCCGATGATGATGAGCGCCACGAAGAGAACACCCAGCACCACCCAGACCATGATCATGGCGATGTGGCCGCCGGTGCCAGCGCCTTTGAGCACGAAATAATCCAGCACAGCGACAATGCCAAAGGGGATACAGGAGATCATGATCCCGATGAAGAGAAGGATGTTTGAGCACAGGCTGCCGCAGAACCCGAGCACGAAACGCATGACGAGGTAGAGCAGCACTTGCAGGGGCTCGGCGCGGAACATGTTCCAGACGCGGCGGACTGTTTCTCCCATGGTGGTGCTTTCAAGCGCCATGGAAGGCAGGCCGAAATCGTGCAGCAGCGAATAGAGCACGGCGACGAAGATGGCGATCAAGATAATGGTGCCGATGAAGCCGAGCATGGTGCCGATGAAGGCCGCTGGATTGTCGATGCTGCCGTTATGCGTGCTGGCTGCGACATTGTGCACGAAGGCGATGATGACGGGAATCAGGAATGGAGCGCAGACGGCGAAGCAGGCGATGAAGAAAAGGAGCTTCAAGCCAATCCAACGCCAGGTAGCTGCGCCGTAACGACGCCAGATGGGAGCGACTGTGGTGTCGCTGCGCAGTACGACCTCAAAGAGCACGAACTGCAGGCGCGAGCCGAGATAGAAGAGCGCCAGGCTGAAGAGCAGCGCGAAGATGGCAATAAAAACAATGGCTCCGACCAGCGCAGCGAGAACGGCCGGGTGCGGGAAGCCGGTGGAGTTGTGAGTGCCGTTGCCAAAGCCGTTATTGAAGGAGCCGGAGTTGAAGTTGGCTCCGCCGAGCTGGGCGAAGACGGCGACGGCGCCGATCTTGAGCATGAGACGCCAGTTGCGCGGGTGCCAGAGAAGGCGGCGGGTGTGATTCCAGGCTGGGCTGATGGCGTCGATGGCGGAAAGTGGATGCATGATGGCAACCTCAAAAGAATTTCGTGTGCAGGAAGGCTATCGCATTCGGGCGATTGTGCAACATAAAATTGCTTCCGGTGGGGCTTATTGTGCGGATTTTACGGCTATTCCCATGACTTCAAAGCGTGCTCCGAACAGCAGAGGACCGGAGCCGAGAAATGCTCTTGCCGGCAACGGACCGCTGAAAAAGGTACGGTAAACCGCATTGAATTGTTCCCAGAGCGATACATCCGGGCAGAAGATCTGCAAGCTGACGAGGTCATCGAGGGTCATACCGGCGTCGTGCAGAACGGAGCGCAGATCTTCCATGAGGTAGACGATTTCCTGGTCGACGCTCTCCGGTATCTGCATGGTGCCGGGTATGCGGCCGAGGCGACCGGAGATGTAGAGAGTGCGGCCGTCGACAAGGACGGCATCGCTGAAGGGGAGAGCGGGATTGCGCGTGATGTGCTGGCGGCTCATAGAGATTCGTTTGGGGGTGTGGCATAAGCCAGATAGTTGGGTGGTGGAGTCATTGGCTCTGATGGCGGCGTGGAGCGGTCAAGAAGATCGCCGAGGAGAGGATAGCGTCCACCGAGGAAGTAGAGGGCATAGGACTCAGTGAGAGTGTAGAGGGTTCCGCTGGCGAAAAACGTTCCGTAAAAGATAGTGGAGATATAGAGCAGAAATCCGACGGCTATTGCCAGCCCAACCATGACTTCGCGGGGCACGTGAAGCAGGTGAAGGATGAAATATCCGACGAAACCGAGAATTGAAGCGACGAGTACAACAACGAAGAGAAAGATATAAAAGAAAATCGCTGAGGCCATTCCGCCAACAAGAAAGACCACGGCTTTCATAAGTGCGTAGACGAAGACTGCGCCGGGCTCATTGCGCACAAGCCGGCCTGCACGGCGAAAGGCTTCGGCGAGCGAAGTATCTTCAAGCGCAAGCGAAGGTACAACAAAGTCGGAGAGCAGAGAATTCGCTAGTGCAAAAAGACCAATAACGATGTAGACGAGGAAGAGCGTGCCATAGATGGTAAAGAGAGCCGCGGCAAATGCCGGTGACGGATCTTGGCCGTTGAAGGGCTGGGTTTTGTCGAAGACAACGAAGAAGTGCCTTATTAAGGGGATGAGTGGAATTGCCAGCAAGACGAATAAGAATGTGCCGAGGGCGATCTTGAAGAGCGTCCACTTGCGCGATTGCGATCCGTATTTTCTCCACGCGGGCGCTACAAACTCGCCGCGATTGAGGACTATGTCAAAAAAAGCAAAACGCAGGCGCGAGCAAAGATAAAAAATGAATATATAGATGCCCATCATTACCGCTACGGCTGAGCAGATGATGGCTGCTCCAGAGCCCGCAGGATGGTCGTGCCAGACGATGGGAATAAAAGCCAAATAAACCAGGGGAAGAGGAAGAAACGTAGAGGCACTGCCACTGAGGTAACCGGTCGCCGCAAGTTTCCAGGTGCGGCCGAGGCGGAAGGGTTTGAAGAGAATGAGTTTGGTGCGGGCGATGGCGGGCGAGATAGCTTCAGTGGCGCTCAAGATTCGCATATCGGGTTACGGGGAGGGTAGCACGAGGCTCAGGCTGGAGCGAGAGATTTTGCCAGCCATGCATCCCATGCGGCGAGGGCGCGTTCGCATTGAATGCGGTGGCGCTCTTTCTTGTCGCGGATTTTTTTGCGCAGCTCTTCTTCGAGGGGAAGCAGAAGATCGAAGGTGATGTTGGCGGGCTGAAAGCGTTTGGCGTCGGCGTGCGTGATGTAGTGCGTGAGCGAGCCGTTGGCGGAGAGACGCGGTGCGGGCTCGGGTTGGCGGCCATGCGCGAGAGCGGCGGCGAAGCGTCCGGCAAGCAGACCGCTGGCGATGGATTCGGTATAGCCCTCGACGCCGGAAAGCTGGCCGGCGATGAGGATGTGCGGGTGTTGTTTGAGCTGCAGTGTTTCTGTGAGTAGCGAGGGTGCGTTGATGTACGTGTTGCGATGGATCTGGCCGTAGCGCAGAAACTTTGCGTTCTCGAGGCCGGGAATCATGCGCAGGATGCGTGCCTGCTCGCCGAAGCGGAGAGAATTCTGGAAGCCGACGAGGTTGTAGCTGTCGGCGCGAAGATTTTCCTGGCGGAGTTGCACGCAGGCGTAGGGCCAGCGGCCGGTGCGGGGGTCGGTGAGGCCGGCGGGCTTCATGGGGCCGAAGCGGAGAGTGTCGCGGCCGCGGCGTGCGGTTTCTTCGATGGGAAGGCAGCCTTCGAAGTACGAGGGGGTAAAAGACGAGCTTGTGGTTGAAAGGTTCTCGGCGGGTGTGGATGGTTGAGCACCATCGGGGTCCTTCGACTGCGTAGCTTCGCTACTTCGCTCAGGATGACAAGCATTTGAAGTGGGGATTTGTTCCCAGGATTTGTGCTCGATTTTTTCTGCGGCAGTGAGGGCGTCGATGAAGGCGTCGTATTCTTCGCGAGTGAAGGGACAGTTGATGTAGTCTGCGGTACCTTTGTCCCAGCGCGCGGCGAGGTAGCAGCGCGACATGTCGATGGTAGAGGCGTCGACGATGGGAGAGATGCTGTCGTAAAAGGCGAGATGCGAGGCGCCGGTGAGTTGCTGCAACGACTGCGCGAGTGGAGAGCTGGTGAGCGGGCCACTGGCGAGGATGGTGATGGTTCCGTCGGTTTGTGTGGGTAAGGTGGAGATTTCTTCGCGGCGGATGGTGATGCGTGGCTGCTGCTCGATGAGTGCGGCGACACGCTGCGAAAAGATTTCGCGGTCGACGGCGAGTGCGTGGCCGGCTGGAACGGCAGAGGCGTCGGCGGCTTGTAGCAGAAAGGAGTTGGCGCGGCGCATCTCCTGCTTGAGCAGCCAGGGTGCGGAGTTTTCGGATTCGGATTTGAGAGAGTTGGAGCAGACGAGTTCGGCGAAGTCGGAGGTCTGATGCGCTTCGGTGGAGCGCAGCGGGCGCATTTCTGAGAGTGTGACTTCGCAGCCGAGCGCGGCGGCTTGCAGTGCGGCTTCCGGGCCGGCGAGGCCACCGCCGATGATGTGAATTTTCTTCATTGACTCAAGGATACGTGGTGCTCAGGCTTGAGACTCAATGCGGGCGATTTCGCGGTTGTGGAGTTTGCTCATGAGCAGGAGAGCCAGGGTTGCGCCGATGAGGCAACTAAACATGTCCCATTGCGTGTCCCAGGGATCGCCTTGTGTGCCGAGAAACTGATCGGCGCCACTTTTCAGGATTTCCGCAGTAGCCCATTCGAGCAGTTCGTAGCAGGCACTGATGGCCATGCAGACGCAAAGGACGAGGAAAGCGGTCCAACCCGCTGTAGAGACGACACGGCGGCGAATGAGGATTTCGCGCGCGATGATGGCAGGGACGAAGCCCTGCGTGACATGCCCGAGGCGATCGTAATCGTTACGAGCGAGGTGGAAGTGATCGCGGATCCAGTTGAAGAGCGGAACGTGTTCGTAGGTGTAGTGCGCGCCGATAAGAAGAATGATTGCGTGGTAGGTGATGAGAATGTAGGCGAGACGGGTCAGTGGGAAGTTGCGCGCTGTTGCAAAGACGACGGGAAGAGCGAGGAAGATGGGAAAGGCTTCCAGCCACCAGGTGGTGCGGTCGGCAGGGGCGATCCATGACCAGATCATGACGCCGCCGAGAATGGCGAGTAGAAGGTAATGCAGGCGGCGGTCGCGATGAAGTGTCATGTGTGGAGATCAGAATACTCGCAACGCTGAAAAATGCGCGGCAATGTGAAAGGGGAATGCGTTAGATTGGTAGCCGCTGATTTGATGAGAAGACTGGAGGCCGATATGAAATGTTTCGTGCTCGCAGTAGCGCTGTGGGTGGCTGTTCCGATGGCGGTGTGCCAGGCGGTGCCGGAGATTCCGTTTGATTCAGTGCCGAATTTTTTGAAGCTGCCGCCGAATTTGTACCTGGGTGAGGCTTCGGGCGTGGCGGTGAACTCGAAGGGACATGTGTTCGTGTTCTCGCGCGGCAACAGCACCGGGGCGGCGTATGGAGCGAGCGCGGCGCAGCTGCTGGAGTTCGCGCCGGATGGAACTTATCTGCGCGAGATTGGGCACAACCTGTATGCGTGGTCGTTTGCGCATGCAGTGCGAGTGGATAGGGAAGACAACATCTGGGCGATGGACAAAGGCTCAGACATGGTGATCAAGTTCAACCCGGCGGGGCGAGTGGTGATGGTGTTTGGGCGCAAGCAGGAGGCATCGGACGAAGGCACTGCGCCGCTGAAGCATCCTAAGCCGCCGCTGCCTCCTGTGGACGGGATGTTCCGGCAGGTAACGGACGTGGCGTGGGACGCGGAGGGCAATGCGTACATCAGCGATGGATATATCAACTCGCGCATTGCGAAGGTGGACAAGAACGGCAGATGGCTGGCGTCGTTTGGCGAGCCGGGCAGCGGGCCGGGGCAGTTCAATACGCCGCACAGCATTGCGGCCGATGCGCAGGGAAATATCTATGTGGCCGACCGCGGCAACGGGCGCATTCAAGTGCTGGATGGCAATGGAAAATTTTTGCGCGAGATCAAGATTAATGTGCCCTTCGATTATGCGAGCGCGAAGCCGGCAATCGGGAACAAGCCTGCGCAGGATGCCAAGGGAACGATGGGCGCTGGTTCTCCGTGGGCGGTGTGTATTACGCCGGGGCCGCACCAGGTGTTGTACGCGTCGGATGCGTTTCCGGGGCGTATCTACAAGCTGAGCCTGGATGGCAAAGTGCTGAGTGTGCTGGGAGAATCCGGCAAGCAACTGAAGCAGTTTGGATGGATCCACGAGATTGCGTGCCCGAGCGAGAACGAATTGTATGTTGCGGAGCTGCTGAACTGGCGCGTGCAGAAGCTGGTGCTGCATCCGGAGAAGCAGAAGTAAGGTCAGCGTGAGTTGGCGAGTGTGGTGAGAGCGTCATCTGAAAGACGCATGATGCGCCATTCGGTAAGGATGTGTGCGCCGATGCGTTCGTAGACGGCAATGGCTGGCGCATTCCATTCGAGGACATCCCACTCAAGACGCGGGCAGCCTTGCTCGACGGCGATTTGCGCGAGACGAACGAGCAACGCTTTGCCGATTCCTTTGCCGCGCAGTGCAGGCGTGACGTAGAGGTCTTCGAGGCGAATGCCGTGATGACCGCGCCAGGTGGAATAGCTGGTGAAGTAGAGTGCGAAGCCGGCGGGAGTGCCGTTGAACTCGGCGATGAGTGACCAGAAGCGCGGTGTGGGAGCATGCGCGAGCGGCGTCGCGCCATCCGGCGCGAGACCGAAGCCATCGCGGAGAAGATCGGCTTCGGTGGCGACGACGGCGTCAGGTTCGCGCTCGTAGGTGGCGAGTTCGCGGATGAAGCGCAGGATGACGGGGATGTCGGCGGGAATGGCGGGACGGATGTTGAGCATAGGCAAGGAGTAGTGAGTAAGGAGTAAGGAGTAGAAAAATGCGCGTCTGCATCAAGGCTTGGATGGGGAGGCTCCGGAGCTGGTGTGCAATGGGATTTCAAAATTTTGCAGGACGCGGTTGCTGGTGGTCAGACGCACCTGGCGAAGCTGGAGATAGGCCTTGGCAAGCGGTGGTGTGGGCAGGTCGGTCATGTCGTAGTAGAGATAACCGGCGACAGTGGTGTGTGGGGCGATGGTGGTGGTCTTGAAACCGAAGTCGTCATCGTCCTGCTGGATTTTTTTCTGGAAATCTTTTTTGCCGACGGTAATGGGGATAGGCAGATCGAGCGGGAGTTTGGTGCCGGTGGCGGATTTGACGGTGAAGAAGCGGCGCTCCATGTCGTCGGGAGTGGCGGCCGGAACGGTGGTGTCGTCGGCGGCGATGAAGTGGATGCGGGCGTCGTCGAGACTGACGGACTCTGCGGAATCATTGGTGACGATGACGCGGATGGGCAGCAGGCCGTGCTCGAAGTAGTCGAGGCGAGTGTCGGGGCGGGTGTCTTTGGTGTCGCCGGGTTCGGCGGCGATAGTGACGCCGTCATGCTCAACATGCATGGGATATTGCGCGGCGGGCAGCGGTGGTTTGGGCTTGTGTGCGGCGTGCGCGAAGGGCGCAAGAAGCAGAGCCAGTATTACGAGCGTCAGGCGGCGAGGCATACGCATCGATTATCCTCTGGGCTGTATGTCTCTAGCAAAAAATCGGTGTGGCAAAGTTTGCCGGCGAGGCTGGCCGGGATGCTGATGCTGCTCTACAGTGCTCTGCTGACGATGGTGATCGCGGTGCTGGCGCTGCGTTCGTCGGTATGGCTGCTGCGGCATCCGCCAGCCCGCGAAGGGATGGATGAGCGGTTTGGGCGAGTGCGGCCGGAGCTGGTGGCAACGGTAGCTGGGCGCAAGGTGATCTGGGTGCATGCCGTTAGCGTGGGCGAGGTGCTGGCGGCGACGCGACTGGTGAGCGATCTGCGCGATGCACTGGGTGAGGGATGGGAGATCGTGGTTTCTACGACAACGCTTACCGGGCAGGCGCTGGCGCGCAAGAGGTTTGGAGCAGAGCGCGTATTTCCCATGCCGATCGATTTTGGATTTTCGATGCGGGCATATTTGAATGCGCTGAAGCCGGCGGCGATTGTGTTGATTGAGAGTGAAGTGTGGCCGCGCATGATGCACGAGTGCCGCAAGCGCGGAATCCCAGTGGTGGTAGTGAATGCGCGGGTGAGCGACAAGTCGTTCAAGCGGTCGCTGAAGGTGCGCTGGATATGGTCGCGGGTGCTGCGGCGCGCAACGCTGTGGCTGGCACAGAGCGATGAAGATGCGCGCAGGTTAGTGGAGATGGGTGCTCCTGCCGAAGCGGTGAAGGTGGGCGGAAATTTGAAGTATGACGTGAGAGCTCCGAAGGAGTCGCGGATAGCGGAGCTGATTAAGGAGGCTGCGGCGGGTCGGCCGACCGTGGTGGCGGGGAGCACGGTGAATTCGCTCACGAAGAATGATCCAGATGAAGAAGAACTCATCATCAGGTCGTGGAAGAATTTGATGGGTTTGATGACGAAAAACGGCGAGCGAACCAACGCACTCCTTGTTCTTGCACCCCGGCATCCGGAGAGATTTGAAGCAGTTCAGCGGATGGCGGAAGATGGCGCCAAGGTAAGCATCGCGACAAAGCTGCTGATGGGCTCTGAAGATACTCTGCGGCCTGACATTATTCTGCTCAATACAGTTGGAGATCTTGCTGCGGTTTATGGAGTGGCCGATATTGCATTCGTTGGTGGAAGCTTAATCCGGCGAGGCGGTCACAACCCCCTGGAGCCCGCGCAATTTGGAGTTCCGGTCGTAGTGGGACCTTCGTATGAGAATTTTCGTGATGTTGTAGAGAAGATGCGAGCGGCAGAGGGAATTCTCATCACAAATAATACGGATGAATTTGAGGCGACACTGCTCAAGCTTCTAATGGATCCGGCATGGACAAGCGGTTGGGGCGAGCGCGGGCGCAAGGTGTTTGAAGAGCAACAGGGAGCGACGAAGCGCGCGGTGGATGCGATTTTCGAGTTGGTGAAGCCATGAGTGTGCGCAGGCCCTGGGCGTGGCCGCTGGTCCCGGTGTATCGCGCGGTGCTGGCCGCGAAGGAGGCACTGCGCGGCGAGCCGAAACGGCTGCAGTGGCCGGTGGTGAGTGTGGGGAGTTTGTCGGCTGGGGGAGCAGGGAAGACTCCTGTGGTGATTGCGCTGGCGCAGATGCTGAAGGCGCGAGGGTGGAGCGTGGATGTGCTCTCGCGTGGATATGGGCGGAGCGGCAGAGGCGTGGAGTTGGTTGAAGGCACGGACACGGCACGGTTCGGCGATGAGCCAGTGCTGATTGCACAGCGCGCAGAGGTTCCGGTATGGGTGGGAGCGGACAGGTTTGCAGCGGGTACGCAAGCAGAGAATGCGAAAAAAAATCGCGCAGTGCATCTGCTGGATGACGGCATGCAACACAGGCAGTTGGCGCGGGCTGTGGATGTAGTGCTGGTGACTGCGGACGATCTGGATGATGCGTTGCTGCCAGCGGGGAATTTGCGTGAGCCGCTGCGTGGGCTGGCGCGCGCGGATTTTGTTGCGGTGCGTGAAGAGGAGATGAATTATGTTGCGCCGCGGCTGAAACAGTTTGTGCGTGAGGGCGCGCTGATCTGGACGGTGCGGCGCAAGCTGCGTTTTCCGGCGCCGTTGTTCGTGCTGGGAGCAGGGTTGCGGCCGATGGCGTTGTGCGCGATTGCGCGGCCGGAAGGTTTTGAGGCAATGCTGAAAGAAGCCGGCTGCGGCATCGTGGATACGATTTATTTCCGCGATCATCACGCGTATGACATGACAGACATGGAGCGTGTCGTAGAGTTGGCGACGAAGATGAATGCGACAGGATTTGTGACTACGGAAAAAGATGCGGTGAAGCTGACGGCGGAGATGCGTGCGAAGCTCGAAACACTGGGCCCGGTGATGGTGGTCGCTCTGGATGTGGAGTTTGTGTTTCCGGAGCGCGTGGCGCGAGAGCTGGAAGAAAGAATCGGCAGGAAGCAGGAAAAAGTTTGAGCGAGCGGATGAAGATTCTGGTGGTGCGCGTGGGAGCGCTGGGCGATGTGCTGCATGCACTGCCGGCGGTGGCTGCGCTCAAACGAGCGCGTCCACAGTGGCGCGTGGATTGGGCAGTCGATCCGCGCTGGGCTCCACTATTGGTCGGCGACGATGAGCGTGGGCCTACGGTGGATATGGTGCACCTGACGCCGGCAAAGGAATGGTCGCGGGCACCGCTTTCGCCTGCGACGCTGCGGTCAATATTCACATTGCGCAAACGCCTGCGCGAAGAGCACTACGACCTGGTGGTGGACATGCAGGGAACGCTGCGGTCGGCGGTGATTGGGAAGATGGCTGGAGCAAGAGATTTTGCCGGATACAACGATCCACGCGAAAGTGTGGCGGCAAGTTTTTATAAGCGGAAGATTGTGCGTCGTGGAGTGCATGTGGTGGAGCAAGGCGCTGCGCTGCTGGGCGATGCCTGCGGAGTTTCGCTGCAGCCGGGTGTGGTGGAGATTCCTCATGCGCAGTGGGCGGAAAACTGGGCTGAGCAGGAAGCAGTATTGAGGCGGCCAATGTGTGTGCTGGCCGTGGGCGGCGGATGGGGGGCGAAACAGTGGCCGGCGGAGCGCCACGGCGCGCTGGCAGTGGAGTTGAAGCGGATGGGATTCGATGTGGTGGTGAATGCGCCGATCAAAGATGACAAGATCGCATCGCGAGTGGTGGAGGCGAGCGAAGGTGCGGCGCGGATTGTGGTGTGCAATGTGACCGGGATGATTTCGCTGATGCGCCGCGCGGATTTGCTGGTGGGCGGCGACTCCGGACCGACGCACCTGGCGGCGGCGATGGGAGTTCCTGTGGTTGCACTGTTTGGGCCGACGTCTCCGGAGCGAAACGGGCCGTGGGGACCGGGAGAGATACGCGTGCTGCGCGATGCGGCGAGTGTGACTTCGTATAAAAAACGCGCGGAGACAGATGCCGGGCTGATGAACCTGAGCGTCACGACGGTGGTGGGAGCGGTGAAGGAATTAGTTCGGTAGAGAAGAAGTTTGCCGTTGCCAGGTGTTATTGCGATTCAGGTCTGCGGAAGTCACCGCTTTTGCCTCCGCTCTTTTCAAGCAGAACGATTTCGCGGATGCGTATGGATTTGTCGAGCGCCTTGGTCATGTCATAGACGGTGAGCGCAGCGATGGAAGCGGCGGTGAGCGCTTCCATTTCTACACCGGTGGCAGCGGTGGTGGCAGCGGTGGCGCGAATCTGCACGCCTCCGGTGACGATGGCGGCTTCGACATCGACGAAACTGAGCGGCAGCGGGTGACACATGGGGATAAGCTCGCTGGTGCGCTTGGCGGCCTGGATACCGGCGAAACGCGCGACTTCGAGCGGATTGCCTTTGGGGTTCTGGGGCAGCGCAGCGAGCACGGCGTCGCTGAGTTCAACGAATGCAGATGCGACGGCTTCGCGGCGCGTTGCGGATTTGCCGCTGACGTCAACCATGCGCGCGTTGCCGGAGGAATCGAAATGGGAGAGCTTGTCAGTCATTTTGATTGCCTTCAGCAGGCTCTTCTCTGCTCCCATAGGATGCCATCCAAATTCCGATTGCAACCAGAGCGGCGGGCAGCACAGCGATGGCGATAAATATGCGTGGCCTGGAGTAGCCAAGAATGAACATGCGACTCAGCATCCACCAGATCCAAAGACCGAAGGCATAGGCGCTCAGGCCGAGGCCGGTGAGAATGCCGCCTGCGAATACGGTTTTGGAACGGAGTGTGAGCACAGCCGCAATGTTAACGCAGTAGCACGCGAACCGTCTCGCCGGCGGCGAAGTCTGCAGTGTGTGGAGGCAGAACGCAGTAGCAGTTGGCGCGAGCGTTGGCAGCAAGGTCTCCTGAGCCCTGCCAGCCGATGAGGCGAATTGTGGCGGAATCGACGCTACTGGTGAGTTCTGCGGGAAGGAAGCGGGTGAGATCGGGGTTAGCGCGTGTGGGTTCGGCAAGATGTGCTTCAGCAAAGCGCGGAGTGATTTCGGTTTCGCCGGAGAGCGCGCGCAATAGCGGAGCGACGAAGAGATGAAAGCAGACCTGCGTGGAGATGGGATTGCCGGGCAGGCCGAAGAAGTAAACGCCGTGGGAAAGGCGTCCGAAGACGATGGGCTTGCCGGGCTGAATTTTTGCGCCGGTGAAAAAGAACTCGGCGCCAGCCTCATTGAGCACCTGCTCGACGAGATCGAATTTGCCGGCAGAGACGCCGCCGGAGAAGAGCACGAGATCGGAGTTCCGGGCAGCGGTGAGCCGGTCGCGGAGATCGTTGAGATTATCGCGGGCAATGGAGAGACGATGTGGCTCGGCTCCATTTTGTTTAACGAGAGCGGCGAGCGCGTAGCTGTTGGAGTTGTAAATCTGCCATGGCTCCGTGTGCTCGCCGAGTTCAACTAATTCATCCCCGGTAGCGATGATGGAGACTTTTGGCTGAGCGAAGACGTGGAGCTGCGCACAGCCGCAGCTTGCAGCGACGGCAATCTCAGCAGCGTCGAGGCGGCGGCCTGCGGAGAGCACGGTATTGCCGGCATGAGCTTCCGAGCCGCGTGCAACGATGTGATCCCCTGCAGCGATGTTGCGTGGTTGGGCGAGACGAATCGTTTCGCCATCGACGGTGACGTGCTCGAGCATGACCACGGCGTCTGCGCCTGTGGGCAAAGGAGCTCCGGTCATGATTTCGATGGCCTGACCGGCGGCTAGTGGTGGGCCGAGCCAGGATTCGCCGGCGCGCACAGCGCCGATCAACCGCAGGGATTGTCCGGCGCTAAAGTCTTCGGCGCGGATAGCGTAGCCATCACGGGTGGAACGGTCGAAGGGCGGCTGATCGCGGGGCGTGGCAATGGGTGCGGCGAGAACGCGACCATGAGCGGCGAGCAAGTCGAGGTGTTGCTGTTCGCGAGGCGCGGCAAGAATGCGCGCGTGCTGAAGGACTTCTGCAAGTGCCTGCTCGAAGCTGAGAACGCGTTCGGCCATGGGTGCCTTCAGTTTCTCACTCTGTCAGACGTACAAAGCCCCGGCGACGAATTCGTGCCGGGGCTTTGTACGTGGTGGAAGTTACTTCTTTTTAGGAGCCGTAGGCGCCTTGTAGTTGGCGTCCATCTTTACATTGAGGCTGGCGAGCAGCTCTTTGGTCTGCGCAACGCGGGCATCGGTGGGAGGCGCCAGCGAGACGAAGGCCTGATAAGCGTCCAGGCAGCCCGGAGGCAGAACCGGGAGCTGTGTTTTGGGATCAATCGTGGCTTTGCCAATCAGCGATTGCCCCTTGATGTAGTACGGGTCAGCGCGAGTGGGATCGGCGGCAATGGCTTTGTCCGCTGCGGCGATAGCACCGTCAGCCTGGCTGGCCTTGTACAGCACGATGGCTTCATTGCTGTAGTACATGCCGGCGCGCGTGGGGTCCTGCTTGACGGCGTTGTCGTAGGCTGCCGCAGCTTCAGGCACCTTGCCGAGTTTGCCATCGATATTACCGATAGCGTTGTAGGCGATGGCTTGGTCGGCGGGTGTCGGTTTTTTGGAGGCAGCATTGATGTCAACACCCTTTTGGTAAGCAGCGATGGAGTCCGTATAGAGCTTGACTACAACATCGTCCGAAGCGAAGGGCTTTCCAGCCTTCTGATCGTCAGCGGCGAGGTGGTCGGCCTGGCCGAGCAGGGCTTCGCCATAAACGATCCAGAGCACACTCTCATCGGGCTTGGCATCTGTTGCAGCCTTCATGTCCGAGACGTCTTTGCTGACGTCGGCCTTAGTGGCCGTAGCCGCCGCCAGATCGGTACGTACAGCTGCCAGTGTCTTGTTGAGGTTGTTGATCACCTTGTTGGCTGAGATTGCCGCTGCAGCGTTTTTCTTGTATTCCTCAATTTCCTTCTTGCGCTCCGGCGAAAGATCCTTCATGTAGCGCTCACTGGTCATGTCGAAGTCGAGCGTCGCATTTTCACCGGGCTTGACGATGAAATCCTGCATGTCTGTGCTGATGTCGTTCTGGTAGACGTAGATGAAATATTCGCCAGGCAGAACGTTCTTCGTCTCATAGTTGCCATTGGCATCAACGGGTGTGACGTAGATCATCTTCTGTTCTTTTTGGGTTGAGTGTATGTCTTTGGTAAAACGAATCTCACCTTTAGTGACCGGCACACCGGCCGGGTCCGTGACGTGACCCTTAATGGTGCTGCCGCCAACGCCGGGTCCCTGTGCGAGGACAGTGGTGGCGCCAGCGAGCGCGAAGGCCGCGAGCGCGGCAAGAGATTTCATTCTGAGTGTTTTCATCGTGTTCCCCTTCTTTCCAAAACTGCCCTGCAAGGCTGTTCATTTCCGGAGCGGGCCATGCATCTCTCTGCCGTTCAGGCTCCGTGTTCCGGCTGCCCGGACTCTCAATCCAGCCGGCAGCAGAATCAAAGTTACATGGATTGGCGCATCGGCTTCAACTGGTAGCGCCGGCTCAGCCTTGAGGCGTCGATTCCCCGGCAATTTCCGCGGCGGTTACGTCTTCGAGCGATTCGGGAGTATTTTCGGCGGAATTCAGCAGTTCGCGGGCGGCGGATTCATCTTCAGCACGGACCTTGAGCTGCGATTCAAAGGCAACAGGAATCAGGTTGTTGGCATTTTCTCCGCTGAGAAAGACGGGGATGCCGGCAGACTCGAGGACGCTGCGCGCCAGGCTGGCTTCGGCGGGCTCGGGAAAAGTAGCGATGGTGACGAGAGGGCCGTTGTAGGGCGTTTCGTTCGGCTGTTCAGTGCTCATGGGAATTTCCGCTTTCCTGTTGCGGTTATTTGAATTCGACGGACTGCAGGTGAAAGGTGATGGTGCCCCAGAAGAGCCTGGCCTGAATCTGGACTGGAAGGTGGCGAGCGTCATCGGTGTACCAGATCCAGATGTGGCCGCGATTTTTTACCACGCCTTCATCGGCTGTCGCTTCTACTTTGATGGTCTGGAAGGTGCCTGCGGGTGTTTTGATCTCTTCGCGAGTCTCGGCTTTCATGCCTACGGTGACGGTGCGCATGGAATCGGCGAGGGGGAAATAGGTGGTCTGGCCGGGATTAATGGGCTGCGATTGCTCGTAGAAGATGGCGGAGAGAGAATCGGTAACGCAGGCCGGAACGTTGGCCTCTTTGCGCGTGGCTGTGCCTTTGACCAGATTGCGCTCGTACTGGGATTGCTTGCCGTGCTGATAGTCGAAGGTGAGCTCACTGGCGATCTTGCGGCGGCCTTCCTGGATCTGCTTGTTGAAGCCGGTAGAGCAGCCGGAGTGCACGTCGAAGCCGGATTGGAAGCGGTCGACGACGGGAAAAATCATGTTGACGGCGCCAATGGAGTCGGCAGTAGCGGAGACGCGCTCGACCGTGCCGCTCTGATCAAGCTGAAAGACAGCCGTACCGGCGGTGAAGACACGCCAATCCACGGTAAAGGTGAGGGTCTGATGCTGGGGATAGGCGAAGCCGACGACCGGCGCGGCGAGTACAGGAATGGGCCGCTGCGGCGGCGGAGCAGGCTTGGTGCCGGAGAAAATCTGCGCTGTTGCCGCGCTGCCGATGCATGCAAGCCCCAGCAACGGGACGATACAGGATGCAAGCTTCAAATTCACTCTCTCCCTTATCCCGAGACCTGCGTTAGAGCTTGTGCCCCAGCCACATTCGCAGCGCCAGAGCCGCATAAATCGCGGCTGCGCCGATAGCAGCATTGTACTCGCGATGATGGAGGTAACGTTCCGGAGCAAAGCGGCCTTCCTGTTGGTTGGACGCAGAAGAGTGGGCTGGAGTCAGTCGCGGCAGGAGGCGGGGAACTCGCTGTGCATAAGCGTCAAAATCGGGGAAGGTGGCGCGGAGGAATGCCTCCTCCGAGAGAATGGTGGGGATGTAGATAGCCAGGAACATGGCAATGAGGAGAACCACCAGCCACCAGCGGCCGGCTGCGACGGCAAAACCAGCTGCAAGCGCCATAGAGCCCAGATAGAGTGGGTTGCGGGTATAGGCGTAGGGGCCGGTCTGGGTGAGCTCGGAGTTCTTTTTTACGTATCCGGCGGCGTAGCCACGCAGCCAGAGGCCGACAAGAACCAGCGGCACACTCCAGGCGAGCGAGCGCAGGCTCGGCGAAGCAGAGACCATGAAAATGGCTGCGACAACGAAGCCCAGAGGAACGCGGATGCGGCGCGCGATCTTCTGCCAACGGGTTTTTGAGGGATCGCTCACTGAGGAAATGTTCAGGGGACATTCTCTCAGATTGTGCCGTGGCAAAAACGCAGGGCAGATTAGGAAGCTGTGGCGAGTGTGACGGAGAAGAAGCCGGCAGGATCCTGAAATGTGCGTGCAGGGGTGAAGCCGGACCGCGCCAGCAGTGTGAGCAGGGCTTCGGCGGTGAATTTGTAGCTGTTTTCGGTGTGAATGGTTTCACCATCGGCGAAGTGAATGCTGTGGCCGCCGAGATGAATGGTCTGCTCGCCATCGCTTACCAGATGCATCTCAATGCGCGAATGAGCGGCGTTCCAGACAGCGCGATGCAGGAAGCGAGTGGTATCGAAGTTCGAGCCGAGAGTGTGATTGAGATGTGTGAGGATGTTGCGATTGAAGGCAGCAGTTACGCCGGCTGCATCGTCATAGGCGGAAAGCAATGTAGCGACAGATTTGTGGCTGTGGCCGTTGCCATTGTTGTTCGTCGCGCCGGGTACAGGCGCCATGTCCACTCCAAGGAGAAGGGTGTCGCCGGGCTGCAGTTGCGCGTGCAGCTTACGCAGAATGGAGACTTGATCGGCGGGTAGAAAATTTCCGATGCTGGAGCCGATGTAGAGCGCAAGAACCTTATGCCCGGCAGGCCGTTCAATGCTGAAGCTTTCAGTGATGTAATTGGCGACCAGCGGCGCGATGAGTACGCCGGGAATCTCCGTGCTGAGCATCTCCGCGGCTTCGCGCAACGCTGAGGCGCTGACATCAATCGGTTGGTAGGGAACCTGCGTTTGTGAGCGCAGAGCGGCGCGCAGCAGAAGGCCGGTCTTGGCGGCGGTTCCGGCTCCTAGTTCAACGAGCGTGACGGGTAATGTAAGCTGGGCGATGATTTCGTCCGCATGCACGACGAAGATAGAGCGTTCGGTGCGGGTGAGGTAATACTCCGGCAACTGGGTGATCTGCTCAAAGAGGCTGGAGCCGCGATCGTCATAGAAGAGCCAGGCAGGAAGTGATTTCTGTTCGCCAGCGGACTTGACCAAGCCGGCAAGAGCTTCGCGAAGGACATTGTCCCGATAAGCGGCTGCATGATCGGGCAGAGAGACAGCGGAGTCGATAGTGGCTCGCATCATGAGGAGAGGTGGCCTCTTTGCCTGCGGTTACATTCTAAGTGTATCCAGAGCTTCGATGAGAGTG
>Ga0206854_1094_pt1 | contig 24908 bp, 18 predicted proteins | sample Alteio_BWOrgCont_50_FD_152870 | JGI IMG/M metagenome (GOLD analysis project Ga0206854, IMG submission 152870) | Enriched cells from forest soil in Barre Woods Harvard Forest LTER site, Petersham, Massachusetts, United States -... | ecosystem: Environmental > Terrestrial > Soil > Temperate forest >...
GGGAATAGCGTCCACAGAAAAAGAAAAGGCAGTTCCGGTTCGTTTTTTAGACGGAGCCAGCCGCCTTTCGTCGCATTCGCAATCGCGGAGGGCAGGAAAAACGTCCATGGCAAAAATCCGGCGGTCAGAATGGCCGAAAAATACCACCAGGGTTGGTTGCGGTGTTCGGTGCCCGGATCGGTGAAGCGCAGGAAGTGTTCACGCACGAAATAGTACCAGAGGAAGCCCTGGTCATACCAGCTCTTGGAAAAAAAGTGGGCCCAGTTCCAGCCGCCAGCGGGCGGGTTGGCGCGGGCGGCGGCGATGTGCCACGGCAGCGAAAGCACGAGGAGAATGACGAGTCCGGAAAACAGATGGGCCTGGCGCAGTTCTCGCCATTTATTCAGGAACAAGAGCCAGAGGAAAATAATGGCGAGCGGGATGACGAGGCCGATGAGCCCCTTCGTCATCAGCGCTAGAGCCATGCTGGCATAAAGCGCCCAGCACCAGCCGCGGCGGTGCGGACCAGGCGGTGCGCGCACCGCGAGCATAAAGGCGCACAGCGCCCAGGTGAGAAACACCGACACCGCCATGTCGAGGAGGACTATTTGCCCAATCGCGTAATAGAGCAGACTGCTGGCGAGAATGAGGGCCGACCACCAACCGGCGGCGCGACCCCACAAGGCGCGACCAGTGCCATAAATGGCGGCGCAACCGAGTAATGAAAGGGCAATGGGCCAAAAGCGCAGTACCCACAGATTTTGCCCGCCGATGGATTCCGCGCCGGCTTCGAGCCAGTAAAAGAGTGGCGGTTTTTCAAAAAACAACACGCCGTTGAGCCGGGGCGAAATATAGTCGCCAGTGACGGCCATCTCGCGGGCGATTTCGGTGTAACGGCCCTCGTCGGGATTGGTGAGCGGGCGGAAACCCGAGGGAATGAAATAAACGAGCGCAAACAGCAGACACAAGAGTATGAGATCGCGGGCGGCGGAAGGCGCGCGGGGCGAGTCGGCAGCAGATGAGTCGGAAGGGGCCAAGCTGAGTTTGTTTATAACGCCGAATGCCGGACGCTCAACGCTGAATGCTGAAGAGCGACTGAGGGCTGCGTGAAAATAATATTTTCAGCGGGCAATTTACCCAAACATAATCCCGAGCGACATCAGTCCGGCCCAGAGGGCGAGGAATTGCGCGGATTGGGCGAGGAGTTTGTTAAAACGCAAGCCGTCGCCGTCTGGCGTGGCGGCGAGAAAGCGCGCCAGGAGCAGGCCCAGGGGCAATTCAGCCAGCGCAACGAGCACCAAGGGGTTGAAACCAGCGATTAAGAAAAACACCGGAGTGGCGAGCGCGGTGGCTACATTAAAGGCATACAGGCGATGGGCGAATTGACGGCCAAAACGCACCACGAGCGTGCGTTTGCCGGCGCGGGCATCACTGGCAAAGTCGCGCACGTTATTGACGAGCAGGATATTCGCAGCGAGCAGGCCGCAGGCGGTGGCCGCGAGCCACGCAACGGGTGGCAACGGCGACCCGGCCTGTACATAAAAAGTGCCGAGGACGGCGACGTAGCCGAAGAAAACCAGCGCAGCCACTTCGCCCAGACCATGGTAGGCGAGCGGAAAGGGCCCGCCTGTGTACGCGAGCGCGGCCAGTAAACTAACGACACCGAGCAGGATAATAACCCAGCCGCCGTAGGTGATGAGCGCGCAACCGAAGATGGCGGCCAGGGCGAGAACCAGGAATGTTGCTCCGAGCATGGCGCGGGGAGAAATCAAACCACTGGCAACGGCGCGGGTGGGGCCGAGGCGGCCGGGAGCGTCAGCCCCGCGGCGGAAGTCAAAATAATCGTTGGCGAAGTTGGCACCAATTTGCGCGAGCAGGGCGAAAGCGGCGCAGAGCAGCGCAGGGGCGGGCTGGAAAGCGTGCTGGTGGGCGGCGAGCGCGCTGCCGAGGACGATGGGTGCAATGGCGGCGGGCAGGGTGCGCGGGCGGGACGCCAGGAGCCAGCGGGAGAAGACGGAGATTTCCCGGCTCATGGCCTTTAGATTAACCGCAAAAATTATTCACCGCAAGCGCGCAAAGAATTTATCCACGAATGAACACGAAACTTTATGAAAAATAAAAGGCATTTTTATTCGTGGCAATTCGTGGATAAAAATAGGCCTTAAAACCAACTCAGTGCGGCTTGACGAGCAACGGAATGCGCTGGGTGAAAGTCCGGCCGAATTTTTGGAGAAACTGCGGCCAGGTCATCCCCTGCGGCAATGCGCCATTATTTTGCTGAAGGTAGGTCAGTCCGTCATCGGTCATGATGGTAATGGTGATATCCGCAAAGGCCAGACTGAGAAAGACCGGCGGGCTGCTGGCTTTGTTGAGTCCGTCCAGATAGCCGGCGCTGGCGGTCGGGTTGGTTGCGCCGCCATAGAAAATTGAAGGCGGATCGTTCTTGTTGACGGAGGTTTGGGGATAGACCTGGGTGGGCATGGGGTCAGCTTGAGAGCCTTGTCCCGTGAAGTAGAGAAAGACGGTGAATTGGGCCACGTTGTCCAGCAGCGTGCTGGCCGTGGAATACGCGCCGTAAATGGGAACGTTGAGAACTGACGGGCCTTGTCCGCCGTAGGGAATGGCCACGACGGGCGTCCTGTTAGCGTAGGGGGCGGCGCCAGCGGCGGCATGGGCCGGCAGGTCAACGGCACCGTCAAAAACAGCGGTCAATGTGGGTGGCTGGGTGTTGGCATTCAGGCCCATGACGGAAAGGTTATTGATACCGTAAAAAGTCGTAACAGGGTCAAGGACGACCCGGTGCAAGGAAAAGGTCTTGGTCGTGGTTGTGGCGCCCGGGGCGGGGGTGGTGCCAAAAGGGTCGGCATAAACGACGCGGTATTCGACCGAGCAAATATCGCCGGCGATGGACTTCCCCACGGCGCCGGGAGAGGAAAAATCCTTGGATAGATGCAGCGGGGTGTTGGTGAAGAAAATCAAGCGGGAATCAGCGACCGCTGGAATGGGGCTGCCGACGGGTGGCGTTTCAGTGGTAAGCGAGAGCCATTGGTTGCCATCGCTGCGCAGAATGCAGCCTTGGAGATCTTGTGAAATGGTGTCAAAGACCGCGCGGGCGTTGGTGCTGTAGGTCAGGTCGTCGCTGGAATGATTCCACGCGGACATGACCTGGCTGAGGATGACCATCACCAGGGAGACAATGAGAGCCATGATGGCCGTGGCCGTCAGGATTTCGACCAGCGTAAAGCCTGTGGCCGGGCGGCGGGCAGGCTGGGAGAGCGGGGCGGAAGGGGCGCGCGGCGGAGCGATGCGGGTGGCCGGAGGCATATGTAAAAATGCGGATGAAAAAATGGAGGGCAAAACCGGTTAACGCAATTTGGCGGTGGTATAAGTGAACAAGCGGTTGGTCAGGGTCAAAGAGGTGTTAAGTTGGGCTTCGGCGACGGAAACCCCGCCAACGGTCTGTAGATTACTGATGGAGACACTGAAGCATTGGATATAGATGGGTAGGTAGGCTTCGGGGAATGGCGTTTGGGTGGAGAAGCCATCCGGGTCGGCCAGGAAGGAGCCAAAATTGGTATCGGAAAAAAGGCCGTTGAGCACGCCCTGAGCAGGGGCGATGTAAAAGCCGCGCTCATCGAGGCCGGCGTAAGGGCCGGCGGTGGCGGCGGTGGCGGGAAAGTGTTGGGCGAGCGCCGAGAGCGAGAGGGTCATGGCAATGACCGGGCCGCTGATGCGGGATTCGTTTACCGCGGTGAGGAAGTGATCCATCGTGTCGAAGAGCGGGAACCGGTTACTGTTCGGATCCGGGACGTTAACGGCCATCTGGGCGAGCGGGGTATTGATGCTGCCGGTGGCGTCGGCGTTGAACCGGACCACGCGCTGCACAGGGGTGTTGTCGGGCACGCCATTCGCACCATTGGGGATTTCGTCGTAAAAGAGAAAAACGGTGGGGGAATTGGAATGGGACTCGGCGACCCAAACCCAGACGGTTTCGCCGCTGGCGGTGGATTGACTGTTCCAAAAGGGCGCGGATTCGATGAGGCTGTTCATCTTGGCGATGCAAGCAGTGCCGGAATTGAGATCCTGGGTGTAGCTGACTTCGCTGAGGGTCGGGGCAATGAGGCCAAGGATGGAGACGATGGCGATGCCCATGATGCCGAGCGAGAGAATGACTTCGATCAGGGAAAAGCCGGAAGCGCGGCGGCGCAGCGGGGGAAAATAGGCGGGAAGGGGCATGGCGGGCGAAAGGTGGTGGAAAAGCAAAAGATGGCAGGCGTCAGCGGCGGGGTCTTAATTGCCGGGGTTATCGAAATCTTCCGGGCCGCGGAAGGGAGCGGGGCCGCCCAGCGCGCGGAGCTGGACACCGCTGAACATCAGGTTGGGATTGGATCCGGTGCCGAGAAAAGTAATGGAGCTGTCGGAGGCGGCTTGCGCGGTGCCGATGATGACATTGTTGTTCCCGTTGGTGTTGTAGTAAAAGCCGTCGGGGGTGAATTCGATGAAGTAATACCAGTCGCCAGTGGAGTCGCCCTCGAGGGCTTCGTTCAGCGGAAAGCTAATTTGCATGATGCCCGTGGTGATGCCGGTGCCATGGATGTCGTAGGAAGCGTAGCCGGGGGCGCCGCCGGCGGCGGACTGGCCGATGCTGTAATCGCCTAAAGAGTCATCTATGGCACTCGTCTTGGCCGTGGAAAAACTGGGGACATCGGAAACATAGCTGCTGGATTTGGAGGGGACGAAATAAATGCCGTTGGGCAGGTAGTCGCCATTGGTGGCGGCCGTCCAGGTCAGAAAAGGCTTCCCCGGAGAGGTCGCGCTTTTGGGCGGGGCGTGGGGATCATCCGACTCAGCATATATCACGCCGTAGTAGCGGAGGATTTTGGAGTTGATGACCTCCGAATTGGCCGCTTCGCCGGGTACCGCATTTCTGTCGGCGTAAACGATCAGGCGGGCGCGGGTATGCTGGATTGTGGCGCCGGCCCGGGCCGCTTGAATGGCGGCGAGCACGTTGCGCTGCGCATTGCCGAGGGCCATGCCCTGGCCGCCGCCTTCGATGGAAAATCCAATGACCGTCGCTAGGATGCCAATGAGGGCCACGACGACCATGAGTTCCACCAACGTAAAAGCCCGCCGGTGACCAGTCAGGCCGTGGGTGGACCCGGCCGGAAAACTGGGCAGGGAGTGGATTCGACGCTGGGGAGAGTCGAACGATTGGGGAGGGCAATGAGCGCCGGGGTCAGGCATGGAGGCGAGGGCTGAAGATGCGGATTCAGGTCTAAACTGTCAATGGCAAGAATTGATGGTAGCGATGGTCTTGGGTACTTTTCCTATCGCTTGGCGGCGGGGGCTGCACGGCAACACGCGACCAGCGGGACAAAAACAAAACACCCGTTGGGCTTGGAGCCCAACGGGTGTGAAAGCGAAACGAGTTCGCGAAGGACAGAGGCTCTTAGGCTCCGGGAGCCGCCGGAGCGCCACTAGCCGCAGGAGCAGCATCACCGGCAGGAGCACCGGCTCCACCAGGGGCACCTGCACCACCGCGACGACCACCACGACCGGCACCGCCGGCACCAGCGCCGCCAGGACCGCCCGCACGGGCACCACCACCAAATGGGGCAGGAATCGGATTCCAGTTCGGGTTGGCATCAATGATCTTCTTGGCATCCGGATCGGCCTTGCCAATCAGGTCTTTCAGAACGCTGTTGATCTTGGCGAGGTCAGCAGTTTGGAGTTGGGCCGGAGCCATACCACCACCGCCACGACGACCAGCGCCGCCACCGGCACCAGCAGCACCACGACCGCCACCACCGCCGCCGCCATTGCCACCAGCGGGCGCAGCCATCGGAGGAGGAGGAGGGGGGGGAGGAGGCGCGGAGGGCGCGCTTGAGGGGGCAGCGTCTTGGGCGAAAGACACCGCGGTAGCAGCCAGCAAGCTGGCCGCGATAGTTGCGATAATTTTAGGATTTTTCATAGGTTTATAAAAACAGGAAGCGAAGAAATATACACCCCGCAAAGGGGTATGAGTTGCAAGTAAAAGCAAAATCGTCAGGTTGTGGCGCTCGGCGGTACCGTGTTGTGGAGCTACTTGGTTGTCAAAAAGATAACGCCCGCCGGCTTGGAAGCACGGCGGGCGTCATAACAAGTGTATTACACTCGGATTGGATGGATAACTGGCTTACTGAGCAGCCGGGGCTGCACCGCCGCCGCCTTGACCACCGCCGCCGCCGCCAGGAGCGCCACCGCCGCCACGACGACCTTGGCCGCCGCCGCCGGGGCCACCACGACCGCCACCACCGAAGGGGGCAGGAATCGGATTCCAGTTCGGGTTGGCATCAATGATCTTCTTGGCGTCCGGATCGGCTTTGCCGATGAGGTCTTTCAAGACGCTGTTAATCTTGGCGAGGTCAGCCGTCGGGAGCGCAGGAGCGGGCGTGAAGGCACCGAAGCCACCACCGCCACCTTGGCCGCGACCACCACCGCCACCGCCGCCGTTACCGCCGCCACCCATTGCAGGTGCCGCAGGAGGAGGAGGGGGGGGAGGGGGAGGAGCGCTCTGGGCAAACGCCGGGAGCGAAGCGGCCAGTGCACTGGCCGCGAACAACACTTTCAGGGAGTTTTTCATAGGGAGATAAGGGGTGTAACCAACGAGACAAACACTAACCCCGTCATTAGGCGTTTGGTTGCAAGGTATTGCAAGCACGAAAAGGACGCGGCTATTTCGCCGGGCGCTGAATCAGCTCAATTTCGTAGCCTTCCGGGGCGTCAATAAAGGCAAAAATCGAGCCGGTGCCAGTGACAGTAGGGCCATCGGAAAACTTTACCCCCTTCGCCGCCAGTTCCTGACCCACGGCAGCCAAGTCATCGACTTCAAAGGCCAGATGCATCAGATCCGGTTGAACGACGACGGGGCCGGAGCCAGGGTAGTAGGTGATTTCCAACAGTTCCTCGCTATTCGGGGTGCGCAGGAAAACGAGTTCGGAGCCGCGGGGCGACTTGCGGCGGTCGGCAATTTCGAGACCCAAAATTTGGGTGTAGAACTGGACGGTGCGTTCGAGGTCGTTGACCCGCATCCGCGTGTGGAGAAGTTTTTTGACGCGCATAATGGGGAAAGATGACGGATGTGAGCGGCAGGATGAAGGAAAAAATGCAGAGGCGAAATGTTGCAAAATCATGACAAAACAACGCCCACCCTCCCCTTGACAGCCCGACCCAATTGGAACATAATCTGCTTACTCCCGGGACGACCGAATTACTTTTTACATGAGAGAAAATTTGTTTCATTCGCGCGTATGAGCCACGCGCCCGCGAATCACCCCGCGCCCCGCGCGCTGCTCATCGGTTTGCAAGATGCCGACCAAGAGCGCAAGGAGGCTGAATCATTGCTGGAAGAACTGGCAGAGCTGGCGACCAACGTGGGCATGGAAGTCGTCGTGAGCCACGTCGTGCGCTTGCGCGAACCGAATCCACGCTTTCTTTTGGGCACCGGCAAGACAGAGGAAATTATCCAGGAGGCGAAAGCAAATCAGTGCGAATTGATTGTGTTTGACGATGAACTGCACCCGGCCCAGCAGCGCAATTGGGAGGCGGCGAGCGGCCTGACGGTGATTGACCGGCAGGAAGTCATTCTCGATATTTTTGCCGCGCGCGCGCGGACGAAGGAAGCGCGGCTGCAGGTGGAATTGGCGCAGGCGGAATATTTCATGCCGCGGTTGCGACGGGCCTGGAGCCACTTGTCCCGCCAGCGCGGCGGCGGCTCGACCCAGCGCGGCGAGGGCGAGACCCAGTTGCAGCTCGACCAGCGGATGATTCGCGACCGCATCCAGCACTTGCGCGCGGATTTGGAAATCGTGCGCAAGCAGCGCGGCGTGCAACGGCGGCAGCGCCTGCGCGTGCCGTTGCCGACTGCGGCGATTGTCGGCTACACCAATGCGGGGAAATCGTCGCTGCTCAACGCGCTCACCGGCGCCCACGCGCTTTCGGTGGACAAATTATTCGCGACGCTGGATCCCATGACCCGCCGGTGTAAGTTGCCCTCGGGCCGCACCTTGCTGATTACCGACACGGTGGGTTTTGTGCGGCGGTTGCCGCACCGATTGGTCGAGGCTTTTAAGGCCACGCTGGAAGAAGCACTGGTCGCCGATTTTCTGATTCACGTGGTGGATGCCTCGAGCGAAGAAGCCGTCGCGCACCATAAGACGACCATGAGCGTGCTGCACGAACTCGGCGCGGAAAAGGCGCGGATTTTGACGGTGCTGAATAAATCGGACCGCGTGGATGACCCGCTGCGGCTCGCAGAGCTGAAAGCGCAATTTCCGGATGCCATGTTGGTCAGCGCCCATACCAGCGCGGGCTTGGATGATTTGCTGGCGAAGGTGGACGAGTGGGTGGCACAGGAGGCGACGCCCGTCGCGCTGTTGGTGCCGCATTCGCGCTATGATTTAATCAATAAGTTGCACCAAGCGGGAGCGGTTCACCGCGAGCAGGCCCGCGACGAAGGCGTTTACATCGAGGGACTGTTGCCGCAACGACTGCTGGAGGCGGCCAAGCAATACATCTTGCCCGAACCAGCGCATCAGTTGTATGCCGCAGAATTGGCCGCGGGCAGCGCGGTGGCGTGAGGTGGATTCGCCTTTATAATTTTATTCCTCCTGGCGGAGATTGCCCCATGGTTCGATTGCTCGATTGTTAAAGAAAGCCCGGAGCACATTAGCCATGAAATTTTCCCAACGCTTGCCTTTGTCCCTGGAGGACAACCCGCTGGCCCGGGCATTGGCCACCCGGCGGGCGGAGGGGAAGCCGATTCGCGATTTGACGCTGGTGAATCCGACGAAGGCGGGACTGCCCTACCCCCATGCGGAAATTGCCGCGGCGCTGGCCGCAGGCGCGCGGGCGGTTTACGAACCGGATTCGCTGGGATTATTTTCTGCGCGCGAAGTTGTGGCAGAATCTTATAATGGGCGAGGGCCCGACAAAGTTGATCCGGCACGACTGTGTCTGACGGCCAGCACCAGCGAAGCCTACGGCTTGCTCTTCAAGCTGCTCGGTGACGCCGGCGCGGAAGTGCTCGCGCCAAGTCCATCGTATCCGCTGATTGAACACATGGCGGCGCTGGAAGGCTGGCGGACGAAGTCCTACCCGCTGCGGCCAGAGGCCGGCGGCTGGAAGCTGGATTTTGCCGCTGTGACGGCCGCCATCACGCCGTCCACGCGCGCCATTGTCGTGGTGCATCCCCACAATCCCACGGGCTGGATGGTGCGCAGCGCGGATGCGCATTTTCTTTTGGAGACCTGCGCTGAACGCGGGGTGGCGCTGATTGTGGATGAGGTTTTTTTGGATTACGTCAGCACGGAAAACAAAAAAATCGCGCAATCGTTCGCGGCCCATGAGACGACCGCGCTAACGTTTACTTTGAACGGATTGTCGAAAAGCTGTGCGATGCCACAATTAAAGCTGGGCTGGATTCATATTGACGGTCCGGATAAATTAGCGAACGAAGCGTTGCAGCGACTGGAGTTTATTGCGGACGCGTATTTGTCGGTGGGCACGCCTGTTCAGACGGCTTTGCCGCAGTTGCTCCAAATTGGAACAGACGTGCGCCGGGAAATTCAGCAACGAATCGCGAACAATTGCGCCACGCTGGCGGAACTAAACTGGCCGACGGGGTTTTCCGTCCTTCCCTACTCTGCCGGCTGGTCGGCATTGGTTCGCCGCCCGATGGCCCTCGACGAAGAAGCGCTGGTGCTCAATGTCCTTGATCGCGCGGGGGTCCTGGCCCATCCCGGGTACTTTTTCGACTTCGAGGTCGGTGGCCCGGGCTACCATGTCGTGAGCCTGCTGGCGGAGCCAAAGGAATTCCGTGCCGGCGTCGAGGCCTTGTGTGAGTGGCTGCCGAAACTGGTGTAAGAAGCTGCGGACGTTTCCCCGAAACATCCCTACCCTATTTACTTCTTTTTTTTCTGCCGCTGAATGGCGGCTTTGATAAACGCCGCAAACAACGGATGTGGCCGCGTGGGTTTGCTTTGGAATTCCGGATGGAATTGCACGCCGACGAAGAAGGGATGGTCGGCAACTTCGACGATTTCCACCAGATCGCGTTTCGGGTTTATGCCGGCAATGCGCAGGCCGGCTTGGCCGAGGGACTCGCGGTAACCGTTGTTGAATTCGTAGCGATGACGGTGGCGTTCGCCGATGAGCTTGCGGCCATAAGCGGCGCGGGCGAGCGTGTCGGGCACCAGCTGGCACTCGAAGGAACCAAGGCGCATATTACCGCCCTTGGTCTTAAGGCCTTTTTGTTCCTCCATCAAATGAATGACGGGATGCGGGGACTTGGCATCAAATTCCGTGCTGTTGGCGCTGGCCAATTTGGCGACGTGGCGCGCAAATTCAATGACCGCGACCTGCATACCTAGGCAGAGGCCAAAATAAGGAATATCGTTCTCGCGGACGTACTGCACGGCGCGGATTTTGCCCTCGATGCCGCGTTTGCCAAAGCCGCCGGGGACGAGCACGCCGTCGAGTTTGCTCAAAGCTGCACGGGGATTTTTCCCCACCTTCTCAGCGTCGAGCCGCACGATGGTGACGCCGCAGTCATTGGCGATGCCGCCGTGGGTCAGGGATTCGTAAACGCTCTTGTATGCGTCCTGCAGCGCGATGTATTTGCCCACGACGCCGATTTTGACGTGGTGCCGGGGGCGCTTGAGCTTGCGCACAATCTCGCGCCACGCGCCGTGGGGGCGCTTGCGGGTCTTGAGCTTGAGCAGGTCGAGCACGATTTCGTCGAGGTGCTCCTTGGCGAGCATCTCCGGGAGTTCGTAAATGGAGGATTCGACATCCTGCTCCTCGATGACAGCGCGGACAGCGACGTTGCAGAAGAGAGAAAGCTTTCCGCGGATGTCGTCGTCAATCGGGCGTTCACTGCGGCAAACGAGGATGTCGGGCTGGATGCCGATTTCACGCAACTTGGCGACGGACTGCTGCGAGGGCTTGGTCTTCAACTCGCCGGCGGCCTGAAGGAAGGGCAGCAGCGTGACGTGGATAAAGACGACGTTCTGTTTGCCGACTTCGAGGGCGAACTGGCGCATGGCCTCGATAAAGGGCAGGCCCTCGATGTCGCCCACCGTGCCGCCGATTTCAGTGATGAGGACGTCCACACCCTTGCCGGCGGAGCGCAGGCGGTTCTTGATCTCGTTGGTGACGTGCGGGATGACCTGCACCGTCGTGCCTAGATAGTCGCCGCGGCGCTCTTTTTGAATGACGGACTCGTAAACCTGACCGGAAGTGAGGTTATTCTGCCGCGACAGGCTGCCGGAGGTGAAGCGCTCGTAGTGGCCGAGGTCGAGGTCGGTCTCCGCGCCGTCGTCGAGGACATAGACCTCGCCGTGCTGGTAGGGATTCATGGTCCCCGGGTCCACGTTCAGGTACGGGTCGAATTTCTGGAGGCGGACTTTGAGGCCACGCTCCTCGAGCAAGGCCCCCAGGGCGGCGGCGGTCAGGCCCTTCCCAAGGGATGAGACCACACCGCCGGTGATGAATATATAACGCACTCTGGGGCAATAGTGATTGCGCAACGCCGTGTCGAGCGCAACTGATTTTTTTGAAGAAGCAGTAGATAAAATTGTTGGTGCGTTCAAAGGGAAGGGCCAGTCTCCCAAAATACATTGAACGGAACCGGGAGAGTGAATTAGCTGTAATACAGAAGCCGCCTCCCCTGCCCTCAATGAAATTCCAGCTTTCTTCTTTTGGCGGCTTACGACTGGGCGTGGCGTTGCTGGCGGTGGCGATTTTTTCCGGCTGCAGCGAAATTCCCGGCACACGGGTTTATTTTCCGCACCTGACCGTCAACGGCCAGCCGGCGCCGATGAACTTGGATACGGGTGCGTTCAGCACGCTGATCACCAATGAGAACATGAACGCGTTGGACGTGAAATACGGCAAATTGCCGCCCGGCAATGCTGCTGAGCGGTATTTGTACTCCCAGCCGGTCAATTTGTCGGTGGGGCCGGAAAATTATACGGTGCGGTTGCCGATCTACGCTTTGCCATGGGTTGCGCACTGGCCGCTGGCCGAAAATATGGTCGGAGTCATCGGCTGGCCCGAGGTGCGGGACAATATTTTGCGTTTTGATGGAGCCATGCACACCATCAGCGCGGTGCCGGCGGTGCCGGCAGATACCGCAAGCTGGGTGAAACTAAAAATCTACAAGAACAATTTGCTGCTTTTGGAAATTCCGCTGCCGGAAAACAAAATTGGCTTGGTTTTGGTGGACACGGGTTCGCCGGAAGGCATCCATCTGGCCGAACTCCAGTTTAACACCTGGAAGAAGGCGCACCCTAATAGTGAACAGCTAATTTTTGATCCGTACTCGCCAGCGGCCAACAATTTCGGTGATGATTTACATGATATCATCCATGATGAAAATTACTGGGCGGATGAGGTGCAGTTGGGCGGGCTGACCTTCTCGCATATGCCCTTGCGCAAAGCCTGGCGGATGGAAACCCAGCTGGTGGATTATTATATGGGCACGCTCGGGATGTACGCGCTCGGGCAGATGGAAATGGTGGTGGATTATAAGAGTGGCTGGGCCTACGCGCGCACCTTAAAGACACCTTTTAAAAAGGGTGACTGGACGGTGGACGAGAGCGTGCACCTGAATATCGAAAAGCTGCTGATGGATGCCGCGGAATATAATGGACGGGTCGGGGACTATGACAGTGCCATCGCCGATTACACGCAAGAACTCCAGCGCGATCCCCAAAATGGGCAGGCCTACGCCAGCCGGGGGCTGGCGCAGGAATTGCGCGGCAACTATGAAGCCGCCTTGGCCGATTTTCACCAGGCGATCGGGTTGAATTCAGGCGATCCGAATTTTCTCAACATATTTTGTTATCTGATGGAGCAGCGGTTGAGTCCTTCCGCGAAAGAGGCCGATGAGACCACGCAGACATTCACCCAAATGGTTTCGACCTGGCCGGGCGGATGGAGTCGGCGGCTCGGGCGATTTGTGGCGGGCGATGTGAATATGGATGAGGCGGCGATTCTGGCTGACGCAGTCACCGACCATGGCAGCGGGGTGTTGGGTCAGCGGTGCGAAGTTTATTATTTTGCCGGCATGCTGCGGTTGATTAAGGGCGATCAAGCCGGGGCGCGGGAGCGCTTTCAGAAATCCCTGGCGACTGGCGAACAGCAGTTTCGAGAATACATGCTGGCCGGCGCCGAACTCGCACGGCTGGATGCGGCGGCGAAGAAGTAAGAACAGTAAACCGGGCGCGGTTGCAAATGGATCAGGGCGCGGCTTTCGCCCAATATTCTTTCAACGATTTCCAGTCAGCTTGTTTGCTTTTCCAGTCAATGGTGTGGGCAAAGTTGGGTTGCGGAGTTTGGGCGGGAAAGAGATGCGGATTCTTGAATGGAGCACCAGGCGTATGGTCAAATCCAGGAGTTGAAAAGGTGCGCAGGGACATCACGTTCGGATAGCTATGGCAGGCAATGCAACTTTGCAACAGTGGCCTGGGTGGCGGAGGAGTGTATTGGGAGTCGAATGGATCAACCGACGAAAACACATCATCATAAGTGCGCTCATCGGCACCGCGGGCGACCAGGCCGCCCGCGTCGGCAGCGAAGAGCCCGGGCCGCTGCACATATATTTCAAGATAGCTTTGATTGTCGTCCAATCGCCGGCCTACGCGGCTTTGTCCAACGGGTTCACGGTGGACCCGGTATTGCACAGACAATGTAACGGGGGTGCCCGCGAGGCGGCCCTGATCGTCAATGACCATCAACCGCTTCACGATGGCGGCCTGCGTGCCGTTCGGGAATTTTGGCAGGCGCGGACTGGGCATATTTTGCACCATCCCGCGGGTGGCGGCCGTGGTCGGGTTTGGGTCAACCACCCAGAGCTGAGCAATGGACTGGAGACTATTGATGGACTCCTGCGTGGCAAAAACTCCATTCGGCAAATTGAGAAAAATGGAATAGGAATTATGGCCATCCACCGTCTCGACGTGAAGTTGGCCCGGGAAAAAATCAGCGGCGGATTCGATTCTGACCCAGTTGGAATTGGGTTTTTCCAAGTCGGGCGGAAGATAAGCCTGCTCCGGGCGGCTGGGATCGAAAGCTCGCGGAAAATTGCCACTGGCGGCGGCCTGCGCCAGGTTGTCCGGGAGTTTTTGAATTTCTTGAGCAGACAAAGCCAGCGACCGAATGGCGCGGACCAAATCAACGCGCAGGGCAGGAAAGTCCGTTTGCAAATGATTGGCCTTGGCCAGTGAATCTTTGCCATAGAGCTGGTCAAACAGTCTCCACAGGTCGTTTTGCAGGAAGGCGCGTTTGAGCGGGTCGCGAATCAGGCTCGCGCCTTTTTGGGATACAAATTCCGAGAGCGTCGCCTGGGCCAGCTTGAAGCGCGAGGGAGTAAACAGGTAGCGGCTATTCTGCCAGAGTGGCGGATTCGTTTCTTCGAGACCAAGAGTTTTGCCCTTGTCGTTTGCGCGGACAAATAAGACGGAGTACAAGCGATTCCACAAGTGCTGGGGGTCCGGATCGTAGAGCGTTACCGCGAGGGGTGAATATTCGCCCGTAGCTGCGGCGACATTCACCGGGGCAACCGCAGGCGAGGGCTGACTATCGTAATCAGCTGCGCGCAAATGCCAGGCGGCAGCCAGCAGCGGGAGGCCGCCAAGCAGAAGCCATTTTGCCTGGTTGGATGGGTTCATGACTTTGGAGGTTTTACCGGCGTCAGCACAAACGCCTCATGGCGGCCCTGGAGATCTACGCCTACGCCCACGATTTGGCCGAGTTCGTTGATGCCCCGGGCTTCGAGCAGGGTTTTAAGGCCCGCTGTCGTGAGTGCATCCGCACCGACCAGCTCATTGAGGTCTTGCATCTTGCCGTTGGCGTAGAGAAAGGCCCGTTGGTTTAACAACCCGCCTTTTTTATCAGGTTCATCCGCCGTAAACCCCACGACCTGTCCGGCTTTGTTAAGCGCATTGGCCTGGCTGAAGATGCTGCCGAGCGTGCCAAGGTCTTGCATTTTGCCATTGCTGTATAAAAAGGCGTGTCTGCGCGAACGGGTATTTGTTGTGCTAACCCCCGCAATTTGGCCGCTATCGTTTATGGCCCGGGCTTCACTATTCTCACCCCCACCGAGTGTGCCAAGGTCATGCACCTGCCCGCTACTGAAAGTGGCGGCATGCATTCCGGAGGATTGAACGCCTGGAGGCGTCGAGCCGGCAGATCTTCCGCTGCGTGCAGCGTTCTGTGTGTCCACCCCAAATTCAGCCGCGCCGACGATGACGCCGGAGTAATTGATGGCGAGGGCGCGGCTGCCCAATCCCGGGCGGCCGTCCAGATCGCTTGGCGCGCCTTCGGCTTCGTAGAGAAACGCGTGGGTTGACGAGGAAGTGGTCGGACGCACCGCACGGATCGTCGAGACGTTGTACATGGATTCGCCGACGACTTTCCCTGAATCATTGACGGCGGAAACGGCACAGTCCCAGCCGCCCAGGGAGGCAATTTCCTTCATCTGTCCATTGGCAAAAAGGAATGCACTCTGCGGATGTCCCGGACGGTGATGGTTGCCAATGATTTGGCCATGGGAATTGATCGCCGTGGCCTCGCTGAATTCTCCTTGATCGGTATCGAGGTCTTGTCGCTTGCCCTTGTCATAGAGAAAGGCATGGCGCACGGCTTCCGAATAGTTGGCATACCAGCCCACCACTTGCCCTGCGGCATTGATGGCATTGGCCTCGCTGATTTGCGGGACCGGCGTGTCAACCGTGGTAACGGTGTAGGCCGCGGGGGCCGATGTTGGAATTGCTGCCGCAATTGTGGGGCGTGCTGAGCCGGCGATTGACGGCGTCAGCAAAAACGCCTGATGATGGCCCTGGAGATCTTCTCCGACGCCCACGATTTGGCCATGGTCGTTGATGCCGCGGGCTTCGAGCAACGTTTTGAATCCAGCGGCAGCGAGAGTTTCTGCACCGACCAGTTCGTTGAGGTCTTGCATCTTGCCTTTGGCGTAGAGGAAGGCGTGCTGATTCGTCCATCCACCTTTTTTATCAGGTTGATCCGCAGCAAATCCGGCCACCTGGGCTTCATTGTTTATCGCATTGGCTTGACTGTAGGTGCCGCCAAGCGTGCCGAGGTCTTGCATCTTGCCGCCGCTGTATAAAAAGGCGTGTCCGGGCGAACGCATATTGGTCAAGGAGACCCCGGCAATCTGGCCGGCTTGGTTTACGGCTCTGGCTTCGCTGTACGTTGTTCCGTCGAGGGCGCCGAGGTCGTGTGCGTGCCCATCGCTGAAACTGGCCGCATGAGTTTCCCAGGGTAAGTTGTTTGTGCCGATATGTGGTGTTGCACTGGCCGCCACGCCACTCCTTCCGGCGATTTTTCTTTCCACTTGTACTTCGGCGGCGCCGACAATCGTCCCGGAGTCATCAACCGAGAGGGCCCGGCTGCTTGACCCCAGGCGACCGTCCAGATTCCGCATTTTCCCTCCGTCGTAGAGAAATGCCTGCGGTTCGTAGATATTAGTGGGATGCCCGGAAAGATTGCCGGACATGACGGTCTGAGAACGCCCCACAATTTTTCCGGAATCATTGATGGCAAACGCTTCGCTGCCGAAGCCGCCGAGAGCGCCGAGGTTTTGCATTTTGCCGTTGGCGTATAGAAAGGCCATGGGCTGATGGCCCTGGTAAATCCGGTTGCCCGCGATTTGCCCAGAGGAATTGATGGCCATCGCTTCACTGGACTCGCCCGGGGCTGGGGCGAGTTCTTGACGCTGGCCTTTACTGTAAAGAAAAGCGTGGCGGAGTTTTTCCGAGGCGTTGCTGAACCAGCCCACGACTTGGCCGGTGGCGTTGATGCCGTTGGCCTCGCTGGATTCTCCCTCCGCAGTGCTGAGTTTGGTGAGCATGTAGGCGGTCGGCGGAGGTGTATTCGAATTCGCAGGCGGCGTACTGGAGGGCGTCGTTGCAGCGAGGAGCGTCGCGAATAGCAACGGGCCGGGAAATTGCGGAAGGTAGGGCATGGCGCACCACCAGAGAAGCAGGAGGCATAGACTAACACCCGTCCCATTCCAGTACCGCACAAATATTTTGGACGTCGGGAGTTTATCCACCCTGTCCTGTTTTGAATTATGGATATTGAGTATCCGTAAAAACTATTTCAACGATTACTTATTTTTCTTCACCTCGTGAACGCAGCGCCACCATCAGCAACGAAATATCCGCCGGGCCGACGCCGCTGATGCGCTGGGCTTGGGCCAGGGTGGCGGGACGAACCCGGGAAAGTTTTTGGCGGCTTTCCGCGCGCAGGCCGTGGACGGCCGCGTAATCGAGATCCGCCGGCACGCGAAAGTTTTCCAGGTGCCGGAGCTTTTCCACCTGGCGCATTTCGCGTTCGAGGTAGCCTTTGTAGCGCACGCGGTAGAGGACTTCGTCGCGCACGGGGGACGCGAGCGAAAGAAATTCCGTCGGAAGGCCATCAGGCAAAGGCGGCGAAGACGGTTTTGAGTTTCGCATTTCGGGCTTGGAGTTCTCCAAGGCGCACTCACTCACCTCGCCTGCTTCATCAGTGCCGTTGGCTGTGGAGCGACCGCCTTCTTCTTTGTTTAGGACTCGGCGTAGGAGTTCGCCGGCTGTTTTTCCGTTAACCTTTTCTAGTTCAAGTTGTTGCGTCCATTTTTTGACGAGTCGGATTTTTTCTTCAGTGCGGGCACGGCGCTCGTTATTTATAAGGCCATGATGGGCAGCATGTTCTAGAAGACGAAGTTCTGCGCTACCGTGGTTGAAGAGCAGCCGGTATTCAGCGCGACTGGTAAACATCCGGTAGGGCTCGGTGGTGCCTTTGGTGACGAGGTCATCAATGAGCACGCCGATGTAGGCTTCGTGTCGACCGAGAATTAAGGGGGGCGTGGCGCGGACTTTGAGAACGGCGTTAATGCCCGCGATCAAGCCTTGGCTGGCCGCTTCCTCATAACCCGAGGTACCGTTGATTTGGCCGGCGAAAAAGAGGTTCGCAACTTTCTTGGACTCGAGCGAAGGGAACAGCTGGGTTGGTGGGGCGAAATCATATTCGACGGCATAGGCGGGGCGGAGCATGACGGCACGTTCCAAGCCAGGGATGCTATGAAGGACTTGGATCTGAACCTCGAAGGGCAAGGAAGTGGAGAGGCCATTGATATACCACTCGTCGGTATGACGACCCTCGGGTTCGAGAAAAAGACGGTGAGATGTTTTGTCGGCAAAACGGACGAACTTGTCTTCGATCGACGGACAGTAGCGAGGCCCCACCCCTTCGATTTCCCCGGCATACATGGCGGAAAGGTGCAAATTCTCTCTCACAATCCGGGCGGTTTCGTCGCTGGTATCGGTCATCCAGCACGAGACTTGATTTTGCCCCGGCAGCCAGCCCAAAAGTCGTTGATCTGGGCAATGTTCCACGTGGAACAAGTCAGGCAGCACCGAGGGGTTATTAACCGACTTATTCCCTGAGTTATTCACAAAATGTTCCACGTGGAACTTTTCAGGGTCAATCCCGTAACGGGTGTCGTAGAAGGCAAATAGCGTGGGTATGGCATCGCCTGGCTGTTCGCGGCACTTGGAGTAATCGATGCTTGAGCCAAGAATTCGCGGCGGCGTGCCGGTTTTAAGGCGCTGAAGTTCAATGCCGGCTTCAACAAAACTGCTGGAGAGGCTTTTGGCGGAGAAGTCCCCTAGCCTGCCTCCTTCGTTCTTGTTTTTACCTATATGCATCAAACCGCGCAAAAACGTGCCTGTTGTGACCACAACCGTGCGACCATAGAAATCAATATCCATGCTCGTGCGCACCCCCACTACTTTGTCGCCTTCAAATATCAGAGCTGTAACTAGGGCTTGAAACAGGGTCAGGTGCGGCTGAAGTTCCAAGACATGTTTCATCCGAAACTGATAAGCTTTCTTGTCGCACTGGGCTCGCGGAGCTTGCACGGCCGGCCCCTTGGAGGCGTTGAGCAGCCTGAATTGGATTGCGGTGACATCTGTGTTCAGCGCCATCTCGCCGCCAAGAGCATCAATCTCACGGACCATATGACCTTTGGCCTGGCCACCAATTGCTGGGTTGCAACTCATCTGGGCAATAGTATCAATGTTGCCTGAAAGCATCAGCACATCAGCACCCATGCGGGCCGCCGCGAGTGCAGCCTCACAGCCAGCATGGCCGGCTCCACAGACGATCACGTCGTAGGGTCGGTCTTTGTTGGAACGTATCTCTTTATGGACAGGATTCATTTAGACAGACTTGTCTGACTTTATTCACAATATGCCAACACTGATAAAAAACAAAAGGTTAAAGTGAGGCAAGGGGCTGAGATTTAATCAAGGATGAGGTATGACAGGAATCTTGACCGGATTCAATTCTTGTTGATGAATATTGGCAGGCGAGTGGGGCGGGCTAGGACAGGCTGGCAACTGGGTGGATAGGCGGTCCAATCAAAATGACCTGGGTAGCAGAAAATGGCGATAGAGCGGCGGAAATAATAATTGTATCCCAAAATATCACACAAATTACTCGTTTCGCCAGGTAATCGACTCGAGTGCCGCGATGACGAAAAATTGTTGTTCGGTTGGGTGCGGGGATGGGTGCTATAAGGCAGAATCGTCCACTCATGAGCACCGACGCTGAACTTTTACGAGAATATGCTGAACAGGGGAGCGAAGCGGCGTTTGCAGAAATCGTACGCCGGTATGTGAATTTGGTCTATGCCACGTCGCTGCGTCTGGCCAACAATGACACGGCGTTGGCCGAGGACGTTGTTCAATCCGTATTTACGGATTTAGCGCGCAAGGTGGAAGAGTTGCGGAGCCATTCAACCTTGGCGGGCTGGCTGCACACTAGCGCCTATTATGCGACGGCCAAAGCGATTCGCGGTGAACAACGCCGGCGGCGGCGCGAACAGGAGGCGAGTACCATGAATGAAACCATGACCGCGGAAACGAATGATTGCTGGATGCAGTTGAGTCCGGTGCTGGACGAGGCGGTCAATCGGCTGAGCGAGATCGAGCGCGACGCGGTGTTGTTGCGATTCTTTCAAGAAAAGAGCTACCGCGAAGTGGGTGCGACCCTGGGCGTGAGCGAAGACGCGGCAAGAATGCGAGTGGAGCGCGGGTTGGAAAAATTGCGCAGCCAATTTGCGCGACGCGGCGTGGTGGCGACCGCTACGCTATTAACAGCGACCCTTGGAGCAAAGGCTGCGACGCAAATGGCGCCAATCGCCATGGCTACGCAAGTGGCGCAAAAAACTTTTTTAGAAACCGGAACCGTCAAAGTGGGTGGGGTGGCAACCAAATATTGGGGATCTAAATCAGCCGTGGCTTTGGCAGGCACCTTGGCGGCTACTGTTGCCTTTGTGGCGGTACTGACCTTTGCGCGAAGTTCGAGCAATTCTCCAATCTCGACGACACCGATTCCTGCCGTAGCAAAGCAATCTCATCCACCCGCCAAAAATTTACCCAACCCCAATCCTTCCATGAATACCACGCAAATTCTCAGCGCGGGCGCACTCGCCGCCACGCTAATGACGGCCACTCCCGCGGCGGCCGCCTCCACGAGCCAAATGGTTTTAACGAGTCAGGATGTCGCGACCTCCGCAGTTCAGCAAACACCGCCGAGCGCGGACTCCAACAGCTCAGCAACGACTGATAGCAGCAGCACATCCAGTGCTCCGAGCACCGATAACAGCGGAGCATCCACTTCTGCGCCGCAAAGCGCCGCTTCGCCGGCCGCAACCGCCACTGCAACCAGCGATGGACCGGTCGGAATCGCTCAATGGGGGCAGTGGGGTCGCTATGTTAACACTGCCGATCCGGGTACGGAATACAGCACCACGCCAATTTTGGTAAAAACTGACGGTGTGCTGAAAGGAAAAACCGTCACGGCCATTGCGGGCGGTACGTTCTTTAAAATCGCGCTTTGTTCTGATGGCACGCTGGTGTCCTGGGGCGATAATTTCAGCGGCACACTAGGCAATCAATCAGTCAAATCCAGCCGCGAGCCGGTGTTGGTGGATCGGGGAGAAATTGGAAAGAAAAAAGTCATCGCCATCGCGACCGAAGGCTTTCATGCGTTGGCACTATGCTCCGATGGTACAATTTACCGTTGGGGATATATGTTCGCGGATGGAAACCCTACTAATAACGAAAATGAAAAGTATCAACGAACGCCGGTACTGTTTCAGCCTAATGCACTGCGCGGGCGTAAAGTAATTGCCCTTGCGTGTGGGGACTTACATGGCTTGGCGCTATGCACCGACGGTGCCTTGATTTGCTGGGGTTCCTATTTTGATACAGGGAAATTTAGTATGGCGTCAAGAAGTGGACGGTTTGACCTGCCACTCGGCGCGGACTACAACAAGTATAGCGCGGCCCATGTCGTCAACGACCAGGGTTTGTTGAAGGGAAAAAAGATTATCGCCATCGCCGCCGGGAACGAGCACAGCCTCGTACTGTGTTCAGATGGCACTTTGGCCCAATGGGGCGACGGACTCTTTGGCGATGCGACTGGCGATGTTAAAGATTTACGTGCCCACCCCGAGAACTACCTGAGACTGTCGCCAGTGGCAGTGGACACGAGCGGGGTGTTGGCGGGCAAAACAATCTCTGCGATTGCAATAGGCGCGGGTGATTTGGTCCTTTGCAACGACGGCACACTGGCGAAGGTAAGTGGTAACAAATCCCCGGTGGCAGTGGACACCTCCGGCGTACTCAGCGGCAAGACAGTTACGGCAATTACTGGCATGGGTAGCGGCTTCCTCGCCCTTTGTTCTGATGGCACACTGGCTGCGTGGGGTTTTGGCGGTATGGCTGGCCAACTGGGCAATGGCCAAAGCGGCCAAAAATATTCCAGCCCAGTGCCGGTCTTGGTGGACGAGACGGGGGTGCTCAAGAACAAAAAAATCTTGGCGATAGCGCCTGGCGCGGTGTTATTTAAATAACGGCGTGAATGGAGCAGGGTGGGGCGGAGCTTAACTGCGGGGGATCCAGCGTTGTAATCCTGCTTTATTCCGGGGCGAGTTTTGGGTAGGCTTATCCCTTCACTATGTCCCACACCGCCATGATTGAGACGTTGGGCCGGCAGGCGCGCGAGGCATCGCTCGCACTGGCCACGGCCGAGACGTCGCTCAAGAACGCCGCGCTCACGCGTCTGGCGGAGTTACTCGGCGAGAGAGAGAAAGACATTTTGGCAGCCAACGCAAAAGATGTGAAGGCAGCTGAAGTGGCGGGTTTGGCCAAGCCCATGGTCGAGCGGCTGACGCTAAACAAGAAGCGGATAGCGACATTGGCCGAAAGCGTGCGCCAGGTGGCGGCGTTGCCCGACCCCGTGGGCGAGGAGCTGGAGCATACTACGCGGCCTAACGGACTGGACATCCGTAAAATCAGCGTGCCCATAGGCGTCATCGCCATCATTTACGAATCGCGCCCCAATGTGACCATCGAGTGCGCGGTGCTGTGCCTCAAATCCGGCAACGCCTGCATATTGCGCGGCGGCAAGGAAGCGTTTGCAACGAACACGGTGCTGGCGGCGTTGTGCAGCGAGGCATTGGCCGCGAGCGGTCTGCCCGCGCATGCGGTGCAGTTTGTGCCTACGGCGGACCGCGCGGCGCTGCTGCCCCTGCTCAAGCTCGATCAGTACATCCAGTGCATTATTCCCCGCGGTGGGGAAGCGCTCATCCGCTTTGTCGCGGAGAACGCCACCGTGCCCGTCATCAAACATTTCAAGGGTGTTTGCACCATTTACGTGGATCGCGATGCCGACGCCGCGCTGGCGGAAAAAATTCTCGTCAATGCCAAGACGCAGCGCCCCGGCGTGTGCAATGCGGCAGAAAATTTGTTCATTCACCAGGATGCCGCGCCCACGCTGCTGCCCAAGCTGGCGCACGCGCTTGCGCAAAAAAATGTCGAACTGCGGGCCGACCCCGCCGCGCTGAAGTTGTTGCAAAAGGAAAAAGGCCTAAAGTTGGTGGCCGCGAGTGGCGAAGATTTTTCCACTGAATACCTTGATTTAATCATGGCGGTGAGAATCGTACCGGACCTCGATGCCGCGATTGCGGACATCAATCGCTACGGTTCGGCGCACTCGGACGCCATTGTCACGCGCGACGAAAAGTCCGCGCAAAAATTCCTCGCCGGCGTGGATTCGGCCACGGTGTATTGGAATGCCTCGACGCGTTTCACGGACGGATTTGAATTCGGCCTCGGCGCGGAGATTGGCATTTCGACCGACCGCCTGCACGCCCGCGGCCCCATGGGCCTGCGCGAATTGTGCACCTACAAATACATCATTCGCGGCAACGGGCAAATCCGCGAGTAAGCGGAGCTACAATCCCTCGTCTTCCAAAATGCGCAAAAGGAAGGGTGCGCCGAGGACGACACGAAGTTTTTTCAGATGGCGGCAGGCCTGGTGTACGCTTTGCTCGTTCGAGGCATGCGTGGTGAAGATGATTTCAGCGGTTTGCGCGGCGCGGCATCCTCTTCACAAATCCCCGGCGGGGGTGCTCCACGCAGGGCGACGACGGCGTCGGCAATGTCGCTGATGACGGCGCTGGCGGTGGCGTCCTGTCCAGCGCCGCGACCGACGAGGAGTGTCGAGCCGGCGACGTCGGCGCACAGGCAGATGCCGTTAAACACGTCGTCCACCGAGGCGAGCAAATTGCGCTGCGGCAGGAGACAGGGGTGAACGCGGGCGAAGACCCGGTTGGTGGAAAAATCGCGACTGATGATGGCGAGCAGCTTGATGGTGTAGCCCAGCTCTTTCGCATAACTTAAATCGTGCGGCGTGATGTCGCGAATGCCCTGCACGAGCATTTGCTTCGGTTTAATCCAGCGGCCGTGCGCAAGGTAGGCGAGGATGACGGCCTTGTGCGCGGCGTCCCAGCCGTCCACGTCGAGTGATTCGTCCGCTTCCGCATAGCCCAGGCGTTTGGCGTCGGCCAGTACTTCGTCAAAGCTGCGACCTTCGCACGCCATGCGGGTGAGGATGTAATTGCAGGTGCCGTTGAGGATGCCATAGATGAGCCGGAACCGGTTGGCGATGAGCCCTTCGCGCAACGTTTTGATAATCGGGATACCGCCCGCGACGCTGGCCTCGAAAAAATAATGTCCGCGCCCGCGTTGCACGAGGCGGAATAATTCCGCGCCATGTTCGCAAATCAGCGCCTTGTTGCCGGTGACGACGACCTTGCCAGATTTTAGCGCGCGCTCAGTGAGGGATTTTGCCGTCGTCACGCCACCGATGAGTTCGCAGACGATGTCAATCGTCGGATCGTCCACGATGGCGCCGAGATCGGTAGTCAGGCGGGAAGTCGGTACTTTGACTTCGCGCTTCTTTTTCAAATCACGCACGCCAACGCGCACGATGTCCAGCCCCACACCGAGACGCCGCTCGAGCGCCGTGCGGTTATTGTGCAGGTGCTTCCACACGCCTTGGCCGACGGTGCCAAAGCCGAGCAGGCCGATGCGGATGGTACGGGGAGTGGGCGAAGCCATGGTGGAGTACCCTATAAATAGCAAATCAGCGGGGAAGACAAGCTGATGCAGGAGGACTTAATCCTTCTTCTTCTCAAACTTATTTTCCGTTCCATTCATCAACCGTTGCAAATTCGCGCGGTGGCGCACGATGATGAGGATGGCGAGTGCGAAGCAGAGACCGATTTTTTCGCGAGGCTCGCCCAGCAAGGCCGCGATGGGCATGAGCACCAGCCCCATGGCGATGGAGGCCAACGATACATAGCGCGATGTATAAAACACGACGACCCAGACCAGCAGGCCGCCGAGGATGACGAACGGCATCAACGCCATCAGTCCGCCGATGGTGGTGGCGACGCCTTTGCCGCCCTTGAATCCGAGAAACAGCGAAAAACTATGGCCGAGAATTGCCCCGGCAAGTCCGGCGATGCC
>Ga0206854_1095_pt1 | contig 24856 bp, 23 predicted proteins | sample Alteio_BWOrgCont_50_FD_152870 | JGI IMG/M metagenome (GOLD analysis project Ga0206854, IMG submission 152870) | Enriched cells from forest soil in Barre Woods Harvard Forest LTER site, Petersham, Massachusetts, United States -... | ecosystem: Environmental > Terrestrial > Soil > Temperate forest >...
GCCGAAGTGCATTTATATCGATAAGAGCAAGGACAAAAAACCTGACGCCGTCGGCAAGCAGCAGTTCTACCCAGCGCGATTCGATATCGATATTTCCGTCTGCATGAGTTGTCAGATCTGTGTAGAAGTGTGTCCGTTTGATGCAATCAAAATGGATACAGAATTCGAATACAGCACGCAGGATCGCTTCGGTGGATTGATGTTCGATAAGCACAAGCTTTCGAAATCCAACGAATACTACCACCGGATTCATCCCACGGAAGCCGCTGCCGTAGATGACGCGCTAGCCGCAGAACGTGCAGCGGCTGAAGCAAAAGCCAAGGCCGCAGCGGCCGCTGCCGAAGCAAAGGCTGCTGCAGCCGCTGCAGCTACACCTCCTAAAGAAAATGCGGGAGGTGCATGATCGTCTTCTCCACGACAAGCGCCGAACGCGCCGACCAGATTTTTGTGCTGATCAAGCACTGGCTGATGGGCTATGTGCCTGCCGCTGCGCAGCCGTTGGCATCGGCTGTGCTTTCAGTGACGCCGATCCTGCTCGTCTTCCCTGCTATCTTCGCCGTCACTACACTGCTGGAGCGCAAAGGTCTGGGGCGCATTCAGAACCGTTACGGCCCGAACCGCGTGGGACCGTGGGGTCTGCTGCAACCGATGGCTGATGGCTTGAAATCGCTGACCAAGGAAGACATTGTTCCCACGTCTGCAGATCACTGGGTGCACCTGTGCGCTCCGTTACTGCTGGTGATTGCATCCTTCCTGGCGTATGCAGTGCTGCCCATCGGCCGCAATATGGTGGTCGCAAACTTGAGTGCGGGTGTGCTGTTTTTCTTCGCGATCGGCGCGCTGGTAGAAGTCGCGATCTTTATGGCTGGCTGGTCGAGCCGCAGCAAGTATTCCCTGCTGGGCGCCATGCGCGCGATTGCGCAGATGGTGAGCTACGAGACGCCGCTGGTGCTTGCGGGTCTGGTCGCAGTAATGGCGACAGGTTCGCTTTCGACCGTATCGATTGTGGAAGCGCAAGCACAGTACAGCGGAATTCTGCCGCATTGGTTTGTCTTTACGCCGTGGGGATTCGCCGGCTTCATTCTCTTTATGATCGCGGCAACGGCGGAATCTAATCGCTCACCCTTCGACCTGCCCGAAGGCGAATCCGAAATTATCGCCGGCTATTACATTGAGTACTCCGGCTTCAAGTTCGCGCTCTTCTTCCTTGGTGAATACCTCGGCATGTTCGCGACCAGCGGCATGGCCATCACGCTATTTCTCGGTGGATGGTCTGCGCCGTTTTCGTTTCTTACCTGGGTGCCGTCGTACCTGTGGTTTTTTATCAAGCTGCTGGGGATTACCTGCGTCTTTATCTGGGTGCGCGGAACGCTGCCTCGCCTGCGCATGGATCAGCTGATGCATTTTGCCTGGCGGTTTATGCTGCCCATGACACTGCTCAACATTGTGGCGGCAGCAGCCTGGAAATTCTTCCCGGCAGGTATCATCCGCTGGGTTGCGTGCGCTCTTTTTCTTGCCGTCGCGTTCGTGCTGTTGACGCGTGGCCTCAAACGCCGCGGCGAAATTCAGGCGCGGCAGTACCGCTTTGCAGAATAAGTCTGGAAAGGTTCGACTGAAGATTTACCGATGACCCTTGTCTTCCTACTTCTCGCAGCGATCACCATTCTTGGAGTGGGCGCGGCCATGAGCCTGCGCAATCCGGTGCACTGCGTCGTAGGGCTCACTGTCGGTTTTCTCGGGCTAGCGGCACTCTATCTGCAGCTTGGAGCGCAATTCGTGGGACTGACACAAGTGCTGGTCTACATCGGTGCGGTCGCCATCCTCATCATTTTTGCCATCATGATGACGCGCAGTTCGGAATCTGCGGAACAACAAACATTTTCGCGTTCGTGGGTCGCAGGCGTCGTCATTGCTGTTGCTGTCTTTGCCGTTCTGGGTTGGGCCATCCACTTTGGAGCACAAACGCTGCCTACGCAGACTGCAACGCCCGATCTGCCCGTGCAGCAAATCGGCGATGCATTGCTGCATCGCTTCGTGCTGCCGCTGGAGATTATCGCGCTGCTGCTGACTGCCGCACTCATTGGTGCGGGTGTACTGGCGCTGCAAGACCCCGCCGGAGAAAAGCGAGGTCAGCAATGACTCCGCTTAGCAGTTATCTCCTGCTCTCAGCATTTTTGTTCTGCATCGGTCTTGCCGGCGCGCTCTCTCGCCGCAGCACAATCCTGGTGTTAATCGGCATTGAGATCATGTTGAATGCTGCAAATCTGAACTTCATTGCCTTCTGGCGCTACGGGCCAAACCCAACGGCACTGACCGGCGTGATGTTCACTATCTTTTCCATTGCAGTTGCAGCGGCGGAGGCTGCCGTCGGTTTGAGCATTATTCTGGCCGTCTATCGCCGCACACGCACCACCGATCTGGAGAACACGGAGGCATCCGAACGCTAATGCCGCCAACCGCATGGATCGTTCGTAACCTCTGGTTGATTCCCGCTCTTCCTATCGTGGCTGCCGGTTGTATTGCTGTGCTCACGCAAAAGCGGCGAGCAGTCGCAGCGGGCCTTGCAATCGGCTCAATGTTCGTTTCGTTCTTGCTGGCGATGTGCGCCTTTGCACATGTACTAACACTTCGCACTCATGATCAGCCTGATCTGCAGGTGTTCAACTTTCCGTGGCTGCAATTCGGGCATCAGTGGCTTTCACTGGGCTGGGTGCTCGACCCACTGACCGCGCTAATGCTACTGATGGTGACCTTCGTTGGCCTGTTGATTTTCATTTTCAGCGTCGGCTACATGTCGCACGACGAGAACTTCACGCGCTTCTTCTGCTTTCTGGCGCTCTTCGCCGGAGCGATGCTCGGCGTAATCATTGCCAACAATTTGCTGCTGCTGTTCATGTGCTGGGAGGTTGTCGGTCTCACCAGTTATCTGCTCATCGGTTTCTGGTTCACGAATCCCAACGCCGCAGCCGCTGCGAAAAAAGCCTTTATCGTCACGCGTATTGGCGACCTCGGTTTTCTGCTCGGCATGGTCTGGTTATATGCGCAAAGCGGTACGCTGCTTTTCTACGACAGCGGCGCGGGCGCGCTTGAGCCTTCGTCGATTGCTTCCGCACTTGCGCAACACACAATCTTCGGCCTCACAGTAGCAACCGTCATTTCTCTGCTTATCTTCTGCGGAGCTGCCGGGAAATCCGGGCAGGTGCCGTTGCATGTGTGGCTGCCGGATGCGATGGAAGGCCCCACACCCGTCAGCGCATTGATTCACGCGGCCACAATGGTCGCAGCCGGCGTCTTTCTCGTCGCTCGCATGTATCCTTTGATGAGCGCACAGGTTGCCGCACTGGCTGCTACACCCTCGATCGCATTACAGGTCGTTACATGGGTTGGAGCCATCACAGCGCTCTTCGGCGCGCTGATTGCTGTGGCACAGTTCGACATCAAACGCATTCTTGCCTACTCCACCATCTCGCAGCTTGGCTACATGATGATGGGCCTGGGAGCGGGCGGCGTGTCGGTCGGCATGTTTCACCTGCTCACGCATGCATTCTTCAAAGCGCTGCTCTTTCTCGGCGCAGGCTCTATCATTCACGGCTGTTCCGGCGAACAGGACATTCGCTTTATGGGCGGCTTGCGCAAGCGCATGCCCTTCACCTTCGCAACTTATACCGCCGGCATGCTCGCGCTGTGCGGCTTCCCGCTGTTCTTCTCCGGCTTTTGGAGCAAGGACGAGATTCTTTTCTCCGCGCATGGATGGAGCATCTCGCATATTCCGTTTTATTTTGGAGCCTTTGCCGCGCTACTCACCGCGTTCTACATGACTCGGCAGATGTTCTACGTTTTTGCCGGCGCTCATCGCGCTGCCCCAGCAACGCATGAGGCACATGTGGAAGACGCTGCCAGCCCATCGCTGCATCATCCTCCCGCTGGCCCGCATGAATCTCCGTCAGTGATGCTGGTGCCGCTGGTTCTGCTTGCGGCGTTCGCCGTTCTGCTCGGCTTCCTCGGAATGCCCGCATGGCCTTGGCTTCAATCATTCCTCGAGAGCGAGCCGGTGACGTTTTCTATCGCCGGCTTTTACGCGCCGGGTTTGATAGCAGTGATGATCTCTTCGTCAGTGATTGTGATCGCCGGTTTGATGCTGGGTTGGTGGGTCTACGGACGCAGACCGATTGCTGATGCTTCTGCTAAAGATCCTCTGGACCATGCACAGCATCGCGTCTTCTCTACGCTGTCGCATGCCTTTTATGTGGACGCCTTGTACGACGCAACCTTTGTACGAGCAGCAAACATTTTTGCTGCGATTTCAGCCTGGTTCGATCGCTGGATATGGAATGGCTTGGTACAAACCATCTCCGCGCTGGTGATCGGCTTCGGATATCTCGACGGCTTTCTGGACACGCATCTGGTCAACACTGCTTTCGATGAGGGCTGCAAAGGCGTCTCCGGCAGTGCTCGTCTGCTGGCACGACTGCAAAGTGGACGCATCCAGCTTTACCTGCGCTATATCGCCGCAGCCTGCATTCTTTTTGTGGTGCTTCTGTTGTGGAGGGCTGCACGATGACGCCCTTCCCCTGGCTCACGCTTCTCACATTCGTTCCAGTCGTTGGTGCCGTGGTCGTGCTGCTGTTCGGCCGTCGAGGCGCGCGTCCGATTGCTATAGGCTTCGCCGTGCTTTCACTGCTTGTGACGCTCGTGCTCTGGCGCGGCTTCAATCATGCTTCCGGTGATCTGCAGTTTGTTGAAACGCATGCGTGGATACCGTCGCTCGGTGTGCAATACCACCTTGGCATTGACGGCCTGAGCCTGCTGATGCTGATACTCAGCGCGATTGTCACACTGATTGGCATGGCCGCATCTGCATCGATCGAAAAGCGTGTGCCGTCGTACTATGCGCTGGTGCTGCTGCTTCAGGCTTGCCTCTTCGGAACCTTTACAGCCGTCAACTTCATTCACTGGTTTCTGTTCTGGGAGCTCGCGCTGGTTCCCGCGTTCTTCCTGATCGCGTTATGGGGAGGCGAGCGCGCCAAGCCGGCGGCAATGCAGTTTCTCGTTTACACCATGGTTGGCAGCGTGGCAATGTTGCTTACCTTCCTCGCGCTTTATTTCTCCACACACACTTTTGAGTTTGCCGAACTCGCGCGCCTGACCCAGAGCGGTCAGCTCATGCCTGTCGTCAATGCAGCGCTCGGAGGCCATTGGATTACCGCACCGCATCTTGCTGCGCTGCTCTTCGCTGGAGCGTTCCTCGGCTTTGCGGTTAAAGTTCCGGCGTATCCGTTCCACACCTGGCTGCCGGCTGCTTACTCTGAAGCGCCCAGTGGGACAACAGCCATTCTCACCGGTGCGATGTCGAAGATGGGACTCTTTGGCTTTGCGCGTATTCTGCTGCCGGTCTTCTGGCCGGAGATGCAACGCTTCGCGACGATGCTGCTGTGGATCGGTGTGGCAACTATTGTGCTCAGTGCATTTGCTGCGCTTGCGCAGAAAGATCTCAAGCGTATCTTTGCGTACTCCTCGATTAATCATCTTGGGTTTTGCCTGCTGGCAATCTTTGCAGTCGCCAGGTTTTCCGGCAGTGGAGCTCTCGCCGATGAACAATATGCGGCGATGAATGGCGTCTTCCTGCAGATGTTCAACCATGGCCTGACCGCGGCCACGCTCTTCTGGTTTATGGCGATGCTGGAGCAGCGCTCCGGCGGCCGGCGCGGGCTGGATGATTTCGGTGGTCTGCGCAAAATCATGCCGGTCTTTGCCGGTCTAATGGGCATCAGCGTCTTTTCTTCGCTCGGATTGCCGGGTCTCAATGGCTTCCCCGGCGAGTTCCTGCTCTTCAAGGGCACGTTCCCGTTGGCTACATGGAGCACGGCTCTCGCGCTACTGGGATTGCTTGCGACTGCGCTCTTCCTGCTTCGCATTCTGCAACGCGTCTTCTCCGGTCCGCTTAATCCGCGCTGGGCTACTATGCCTGACCTCTCGACGCGTGAACGTGTGCTTCTGGTTCCTTCAATTGCTCTGATGTTTGTTCTTGGTCTGTATCCGCAACTGATTCTCGTCTTCGTCAACAGCACCGCGATCCATCTGGTGCAAGGATTGCATCTCTAATGCTCGCCTGGACGATCTACATCTCGTTTCTCGGCGCCTTCGCCATGGCACTGCTGCCTAAACGCGGCGCAGCCGGTCCGCGTATTGTTGCGTTGCTCGCTGCAATCGCTAGCTGCGGTCTAGCGCTCACGTCGTTCATCCAGAACCGCACTGGAGAGATGCTGACGGTTACGGATGTTGCGTGGATTCCCTCACTCGGTATTCGTTACCACCTCGCGGCCGATGGCATCAGTCTGACACTGGGTGTACTCACAGGCATCGTCGCAGTTGCGGGCGTTCTCTTTTCGTGGAATATCGACAACCGCCCACGCGAGTTTTTCGCCTTCTATCTGCTGCTGGTCGGAGCGGTCTACGGAGTCTTCCTCGCCAATGATCTCTTCCTGCTCTTCGTGTTTTACGAGATTGCGATCATCCCCAAATATTTCCTGATCGCCATCTGGGGCTCTACACGGCGCGAGTACGGAGCGATGAAGCTGGTGCTCTACTCCTTCGTAGGCAGCGCGATGGTGCTCATTGGTTTGATCGCGGCTTATGTAGTCTCCGGAGCGCACACCCTATCGCTCAGTGCGCTTGCTGCGCATCCCTTCCCGCAGCATTTTCAGATGTGGGCTTTCCCGCTGGTGTTCGTGGGATTCGCAGTTCTCGCAGGCATGTGGCCGCTACACACCTGGGCTCCAACCGGCCACGTGGCCGCGCCTACAGCAGCTTCCATGCTGCTTGCCGGCGTCGTGATGAAGCTCGGCGCTTACGGCTGCCTGCGCGTCGCGATGACGCTCTTCCCGCTCGGCCTTGCGCCGTGGAGTCATCATGTCCTCGGTTTTGCCAGCTGGCGTGAGGTCTTCGCGCTTATCGCCGTCATCGGCATTATCTATGGCGCAGTCGTCGCACTGGTGCAGAAAGATTTCAAATTTGTCATCGGCTATTCGTCCGTCAGCCACATGGGTTTTATCCTGCTCGGCCTGATGACGCTCAATCAACTTGGCCTCTCTGGAGCTGTGCTACAGATGTTCTCGCACGGCATTATTGCCGGCCTGTTGTTCGCAGTCGTAGGTCGCATGGTTTACGCGCGCACGCATACACGTGAACTCTCCGAGCTTGGACCCATGGCGCTCAATAAGGCATTGCCGTTCGCTGCCATCACATTCGTTATTGCCGGCATTGCCAGCATGGGACTTCCAGGATTCAGCGGCTTTGTTGCGGAGTTAATGATTCTCATCGGCACCTGGCATGCCTATCCGGTATTTGCCTTGTGTGTCGGGTTTGGCATCATCGCCGGCGTCGCTTATGTGTGGCGCGCGATGCAGAAGGCGTTCTTTTCGAGTAACGCTGCAACAGTGCCTCATCACGCGCATGAGCCTCTGCCGCCGATCAGTCTTCCGGAACGTCTCGGCGCCGTGCTATTGATTGCCTCAAGCGTCATTGTTGGTATTTTTCCGCAAATTCTGCTCAACGTCATTACCCCCGCACTCAATGGGCCTCTCCTTGACGGTCTGCGCAACGGAAGGTGGCCATAATGAATATCGACTACCGATTGCTTGCGCTGCTTGCCCGCCCTGAGATTATTCTCGCCGTCACTGCGCTGATCGTGCTCGCACTTGATCTCAGCATATTGCGCAAATCTTCCACGGGGATGCGTTTCGCTGTGGCATCGCTGCTCGGCAGCGCTGGGTGCCTCGCTGCGATCTTCAGCCTCACTGCGATGACAGCACAACAGAGCTTGCTCGATGGCGTGCTGCTGACCGACCCGACCATCCGTTTTGTGCAGATCGCAATTCTCGCGCTGAGCATCATTACGTTGCTGCTTGCATCGCAAGGTACCTTCACCAGCAACATTGGCGAATTGGTTCTGCTGATTCTTCTGGCCACAGCTGGAATGCTATTCCTGGTGGCGACGCAGGATCTGCTGATTATCTTCTTATCGCTCGAAACACTCAGCCTGTCGCTCTACATTATGGCGGCATTTCACAAGCCCAGCGCACGCTCAGCGAAGGCATCGTTGCAATACTTCCTTTTCGGAGGCATGTCTGCAGCATTTCTACTCTTCGGCTTTAGTCTGCTTTACGGCTTATCCAACTCCACCAATCTGCTGCAAATCTCGGCTTCCATCCACACACCGCTGAATCCCATGCTGATCGTCGCCATCGTGATGACGCTCATTGGCCTGGGCTTCAAAGTCGCGGCCGCTCCGCTGCACTTCTGGGCGCCAGGTGTTTATCAAGACGCACCGACTGCCAGCGCAGCATTTATCGCCTCTGGCTCGAAGGTCGCGAGCTTCTTCGTCTTCTTCCAGGTAATGTGCCTCGGCTTTGCAGGTGCGGAAGGTGCAACCGGCATCGCACACTTCGTCAGTGGATGGGTTCCTGCACTGGCGCTGATGGCTCTTGTATCGATGGTGCTCGGCAATTTGGTAGCCATCGTGCAAACGACGTTGCGCCGTCTGATTGCGTGGTCGGCCATCGCGCATGCGGGATACATTTTGCTTGCCATCGTCGCACACACACCGCGCAATCTCGGCCCGCTGCTGTATTACATCGTCACCTATGCGCTGGGAACGCTTGGGATCTTCACGGTGCTGCAGGCAGTTGAAGGCGACACAGGCAGCGATTCCCTCGCCTGCTATAACGGTCTCAGCCGCCGTGCTCCGTTTCTTTCGGCATGCCTAAGCGTCTTTCTGCTTTCACTGGCGGGCATACCACCGCTGGCCGGCTTCTTCGCCAAGTTCTATCTGTTCGTCTCGGTGATTGCCGCACATCCCGGCTCGAAGTCGATGCTGTGGCTGGTCATTATTGCCATTGCGATGAGCGCGGTCTCGCTCTACTACTACCTGCGCGTGATGAAGCGCATGTACGTCGCAGAGCCGGACGAGGATGCCCAGCCGCTCGCTCCACAGATGTTCCTGAAGGTGCTGGCGGGGCTGCTGGCTGCAGCTATTGTGTTGCTGGGTTGCGCGCCGCACCTGCTGCTGCGCTGGATTCCCGGTGCGCAGTAGGCTTTGACCCACCAATGAGCGATTTGTTATAAAGGATGTAGACAGCCGTTCTGGCTGTGGTGCGTTCCCCACGCGATCCTGAGTAGCTCAATGGCAGAGCATTCGGCTGTTAACCGAAGGGTTGTAGGTTCGAGTCCTACCTCAGGAGCCAATTTTACCGACAAATTCGCGGTCACAGACTCATCAGAAGTCCGGCAGAACCGCGCCAATTCTCACCACAGCGCGGTATTATCAGGGGCATCAGCTCATTCGCAAAGGAGTTCTCCATGCCTCGCATCAGCCGTCTCAGCCGCTCGGAAGTTGCTCCGGAGCTTCGCGGCGTCTACGACCAGTTTCTGCGCGATCGTGGCAACGTGCCCTACTTCTTCCGCACGCTTGCGCACCGGCCGGAGATCTTTCGTACAGCGACAGCGCACATGCATGCCGTGCTGCAGACCGGAACTCTGCCCACCAGGCTCAAGGAGCTAGCTGTCGTTCGTACTTCGCAGCTCAATTGCACTGCCTACTGCCTGGCTAGCCATACCGCCATTTCGCTGCGTCTGGGAACAACGCCGGAGCAGATTGAAGCTCTGCGCGGCAACTGGCGTGATTCTGATTTGTTCTCGGAGGCAGAAAAGCTCGTCATTCATCTGGCCGAGTGTATGACGCTGGACTCGCTACATTATTACGATGACGATCTTACGCAGCTCAAGCGCTTCTATTCCGAAGGTGAGATTGTGGAGTTGATGGCCGCGATCGGCCTGTTCAACTACTTCAACCGCTTCAATAATCTATTGCAGATGGAGCCCACGCAACCGGCCACGGCGGAGGAGCTTGCCGAGGCGGGCATCGAGCCCGTAATGAGCAAATAGCATCGCGGCGAAACGAAGAAAAGAATAGCCGATCATTTTCTCTCCTCGTCGTGCCTTCTTTTTAGGGGTACAGCAGCACCGCGATGTTGAAGGCCGTAAACGCATCGGCATTGTGTACATCACAAGCTCCCACCACGGCCTGGTGATATTTGCCGGAGGTCAGCTTAGTCTTCAACTGGTCGGGTAGCCGGGTGAGATCGCCGGCGGTGTAACGCATGATGAACCAGGGCTCGCGCGAGCCTGCATAGCCGGTCTCCATGGAACAAGTGCGGCGAGCGTCAGGATTCGACGGCAACACATTCAGGCTGCTGGTCGCCTTTAGCAAGGCATCTACAGCATGCTCTTGCGCATCCAGCGAAAGAGCCTTCACAGAGCGGTCGAAGTCCTCAACGGCATACAACTGCCCATTGCGACTGAGTACGCGAATCGCCACTGAATCCACTTCAGGGTCCAGCAAATTCTTGCGATGCCCTGGGGATTTCATCCATGCATCATGGATCCAAATTGCGGTTGGGGCCTCGGCAACGTTCTCGCTGATCACGCTGAAGCGTGCGCCAGCCTCCCGTCCACGCGTTGCCAGCTCAGCCTCGCCGGGATACTGGTGGGAGATGGATTCGCGCTCTGCCATCTCGCGGGCATGGTTATTCGCAGCACGGTAGAGCGTGCTATCCCAGCGCAGCGTGGGTATGCCGCGCTGTGCGCGCTCCTCATTTGCCTTATCGAATAAATACTGTTCGGCGATGGAATGCGGGCCGCTGGAGAAATCCTGTGCAACTGCCGCTCCGGCTCCCAATCCGGCAGCCAGGCATATCGCTGTTAGTGTGGAGGCAAACGCCTTTCCGAGGTTCATACAGGTTTCTGACACCTTTCCAGGCAGGAAGATGCGGCGTCAGACCTAAATTTTACGAATCAGTCTGGAATCAGCGCGGAAACACTCTGGAAACCTGTGCCGGGAGGCGGTCACGGTACTTGCGTATGAGCGAAAACAACTTACGCGCCTCCCAATACCGGGGGACATAACGAGTCGGCTGGGAAAAGCAGCGGAGGAGCCAGCCCAGGTAGAGCTTGTCAGCCCATGCAGGAATGCGCACCTGGTCACCGCTCAAAAAGGCTATTGCCGCCCCAATACAGTGGATAGCCGGCATAAAACTCAACTGACGCTTCAGATACAGTCCCAGTTTCTCCTGTGTTCCGCCGCCAATGGTCAACATCACATGCTGAGGCCGCACACGCTCCAGCAGCTCCACCAGCTTCGGGTCTTCTACCGGGTCTCCCACGCCACCATACATCGGAGCAACATATATGCAGTCTGCCGGAAGCTCGATACCCTGCTTCGCCAACCAGGTGCGATTACGTTCCGCGCTTTCTGGGCTGGCCATTACCCATACACAGTTGCCGGCCTCGCGTATAGGCTCAGTCCGCAATAGGCAGCGCAGGTACTCCAGGCCAGAGACACGTTTTATGAGGTCATGCTCCAGCAAATTCCACAGCGAGACCATATATGCCGAATCAGGAATCGCCACGTCAGCTTCGACCAGCGCCTCGCGATAGGTTGCGTCGCGCTCCATCTCGCGAAGAGCAGGTGCAGCCGGGACTACTAATAGACCGCCGCGCATCATCCGGCCCGCGGCCTCATGCACAGTGCCGCGAAAAAATGAGATGCCAAGAATTGTGGTGCAATCGCCTTTGCGGACCATCAACGCATACTTATTGCTTGCGCCGCTAACGATTTGATTTTTTATCATGCAACACCTGGTCTTCAACGCCCACTGAATGTACTCGGCAGGCCATTTGTTCCAACATCAGCACTCATTAGTCTAGGGGCGGTTGGTGGTATATGCACTGAACGTTGGTCACCAAACCGGATATCATCGGTTACATTACCGTGTTGACTTCTTTGCCCATCACAAACGCTTCCGGCCCCAATTGGCGCGGCTTTGCGCAACATCGGCTGGCTTTGGCCGGTGTCGCACTATTGCTGATGTTTCTGCTGTGCGCCGTGTTTGCACGCTTGCTCGCACCGCACGACCCTGCGCAGCTCGATCTCGCTGCCAGGCTTACACCGCCCTCCGCAGCACACTGGTTCGGCACCGATGAGCTCGGTCGCGACGTTCTCTCGCGCACGCTATATGGAGCACGCGTTTCGCTTACTGTGGCCTTCGCCGTGGTTGCGATTTCGCTTTTGACCGGTCTCGTGCTCGGAATGCTCGCGGGCTTTTATGGCGGCTGGCTCGACACCGTCATCAATCTCTATCTCACCAATGCGTTCCTGGCGCTTCCTGGGATTCTCCTCGCCGTGGCCTTCGTAGCCTTCCTCGGTCCTAGCTTGATCAACCTCATCTGTGCTCTGGCGCTGGCTGCGTGGGTGAACTACGCCCGCCTGGTGCGTGCGCAGGTGATGGCCGTCAAGCAACGCGAGTTCGTGCAGGCCGCACGTTCGCTTGGCGCGGGCGATCTGCGCCTGATGCTGCGACATATTCTGCCCAATATTCTGCAGCCGTTATTAGTACAGGCTGCTGTGGGGATGGCGGCCGCAGTGCTCGCAGAGGCTACGCTCAGTTTTCTCGGCCTGGGTGTACAGCCACCAACAGCTACCTGGGGAGCCATGCTCAACGATGCACGCTCTCATCTCTTTGAATCGCCTTACCTGATCTTCTTTCCCGCTGCTGCCGTCGCCTTGTGTGTGCTCGCGTTCAATCTGGTTGGCGATGGTCTGCGCGATTATCTCGACCCCAGAACTTAGTAGCAAGGATATGTAAATGCTTCTCGCCGTTATCTCGGATACTCACGGCCTTCTCCGCCCCGAGCTTCTACGCGAACTTGGGGCCCGTGGCCCTTTCGATCGCATTCTGCATGCCGGCGATGTCGGCGATTCAAGCATTCTCGATGCGCTGCGTGTATTTGCACCCGTAATCGCGGTCCGGGGCAATGTCGACCGCGAAGGCATCTGTGGTCAACTCCCAGCTACTGAAGCTGTCGAACTCGACAGCTGTCTAATCTTTATGCTGCACGCGATCGAAGATCTTGATCTCAACCCTGCTGCTGCGCAGATTGGCGTTGTCATCAGCGGACACTCGCACCAGCCCTCGATCTCCTACCATGATGGCGTGCTTTATCTGAATCCCGGCAGCGCTGGCCCGCGCCGATTCAAACTGCCCATAACATTTGCAATTCTTCGCATCAATTCAGGCAAGCCGAGCGCGGAAATTATTGAACTGGACATGGAGTAGCCGCGCTACTTCCCGCCGCTTGTGCTGGGCATCGGCAGCTTCTTCCGCTGTGTCTCGGAGGCAGGTGGTACGGGTTGCGCTCCTGTCTTGCTCCAATCCAGCGTCACCGTCGACAATATTCCGGCCATGCGCGCTTCGATGTCTGCCATCTGCTTCTCGGTGATTTCGGCTGCACCGCTCGATACTGAACAGAATGTATTTAGCTCCAGATCGAAGCGATAGCATGCACCCTTGCGGTATGCGGTATAGACCTCATCGCGGGCCTCAATACAGACCTGGCCGTGTTCGTCATGGCCATGTACGAACATCATGCCGCCGATTTCCTGTGTGTCGTTGGGTTCGCCTTTTCCGGCAGCTTGCTCTACGCATTCTGTAGCCTTGGCATGTTTCTGCACACTGTAATAGACCAGCGCTCCTGCCAATGTCGACTGCGGGAATGGATTGAAATCCAGACTCACCACGCTGCGCATCTGCAGCTTCGGCGGAGCGGTACGCGCATCCTGACGAAAAGTACTTACCTCATGATCGCGACGCGTAATTTCCCACCCCGGCGGCACTTTGAAGCGCACACCGAATTGCGCATCGCGAAAATCCTGCTCCTTCATATCAGTTGGGGCAGAAATTGGCACCTGCACACGAGGCGAAGGATGCTGTTGTTGAGCACATGCAGCGAACGTCATCGTCAGAACAAACGCAGCACCTGCGCCGCAAGCTTTGCATCGAAACGCACTGCGCCGTGCTTTCAACGGTTTGTCACCCTCGCATTCGCGGATCTGCCAACGCATAAACGGAATCTGTTAACAGATTAACCGCAACATACGTCAGTCCAATGACCAAAATACAGCCTTGCACCAAAGCATAGTCGCGGTTGGAGATAGCCGAAAGCGTTAGACGGCCCAGCCCCGGCCAGCTGAAGATCGTCTCCGTCACGATCGCTCCAGCCAGCAGCGATCCGAACTGCAGACCCAGCACGGTCAGCACTGGATTCAGAGCGTTGCGCAGCGCATGTCGATAAACTATGCGTCGTTCGCTTAGACCCTTTGCGCGCGCGGTACGAATGTAATCCTGCCCCAGTTCTTCGAGCATCGACGTTCGCACCATACGTGTGAGGATGGCCGCCATCCCCAACCCCAGCGTGACTGCGGGCAGAATCAGATGAACCAGAAAATCTCGGCTGCCCACACCTGCTCCACTTACCGGCAGCCATCCTAATGCAATCGCAAACAGCACAATAAGAATTGGTCCCAGCGCAAAATTTGGAAATGACAGTCCCACGAGACTCACAACGCTAAGTGTGCGGTCAGGCCAGCGATCACGGCGTCGCGCGCTCCACACGCCTGCAGGAATGGCCAGCGCAGCTCCAATCAGCATTGCCGCCACGGTCAGTGCCAGCGTGTACGGATACCGCTGCAGAATCAGATGCGTCACCGAATCATGCAGCCGCAGCGACTGGCCAAGATCTCCGTGGAGCACGCCTCGCCAGTAATCGAAATACTGTGTGTGCAGCGGAAGGTCGAAACGGAGCTTGTGGCGCAAATCCGCGATGTTGGATGCCGATGCGCCTTCGCCCAGCATCTGCACAATGGGGTCTCCGGGCACTAAGTGAATGAGCAGGAAAACCACGCTGACGATAACCCACAACACCGGGACTGCCATCACCACGCGCTTGAAAATGTTGCGCAACGCAGGATTCACGCGATGCCTCTGGATTCAGCCAATCTTGCCTTTACTGATTTCGGAGCGACTTTCTCATTGGCCGGAATCATCTCCACCCGCACGCGCGCGATACGTTTACCGTCCATCTCCATCACTGTGAAGCGGCGTGCGCCAAAATCCACATGTTCTCCTGCCTGCGGAATATGCCCCAACCGCGTAAGCAGAAATCCCGCCAGCGTTTCTACTCCTGCTTCTCGCGGCAGCTTCCAGCGCAACTGCGTCACTAGATCGCGCAAACTGGCGCTGCCATCCAGCAGGATGCCGCCACCTGCATCGGCCATGGGAAGGTTGCGGCCGGTATCGAACTCGTCTTCCACCTCGCCAACCACCTGCTCGAGGACGTCTTCTGTTGTGACCAGCCCCAGCGTCGATCCAAATTCGTCCACCACAATGGCAATATGCCGGCGCCGCTCTTGAAATTCCTGCAGCAGTTCCAGTGCGAGCTTGGTTTCCGGGACCACCAGCACGTCACGCATCACCTGCCGCACAGTCATGCCGCTCGGTCCCCTGCTGCCCAGGCCCTGTGTGATGGCGCGAAAGTGCATCAGCCGGGCGACATCTTTGGAGTAAATTACTCCGATGATGTGATCGCGGCCCGCGGCGGGGTCATACACCGGAACGCGTGAATGCTGCTCTTCCACGATGCGCGCGCTGGCAGCTTCCAGCTCCATGTCTGCCGGCAGTGAAAAGATTTTTCCGCGTGGGGTCATGATTTCGCTGGCAACAACCTGGTTGAGTTCGATCGCGCGATGAATCATCTCCTCCTGGAATGGAGGCAGCAATCCCATCCGGCGTGTCTGCGTAGCCATCAGTTTTAGCTCTTCCGGCGAGTGCGCAGAGCTCTCACCCCGTAGCGGCGCACGAAAAACCCGCAAGACCAAACTCGCCGAAATGTTCATCAGCTTTACAGCCGGGCGTGTCATGCGGATGAACACGTCAACCGGTCCAGCGACTGCCAGTGCAATCCGTTCCGCCCGTTGCAGCGCCAGCGACTTCGGTACCAGCTCACCGAGCAGCACTTCAAAATAAGTGATCGCCGCGAAGGCAATCACTACCGCAAACGTATGTGCGTAGAGTGTTGCGTGTTCGGTAATGCCCGGCAGCCACGTGAATCTTCCCAACTCACGCAGGATGGCAGACGCCACCGCCGGCTCACCAATGCCACCCAGAGCGAGGCTGGCCAGCGTTACTCCAAACTGCACCGCCGGCAACACCTCATTGATATTGGCTTTAAGTTGCAACGCGGTGCGGGCACCGGGCTGGTTGAGCGCAATTAACTGTTCGATGCGGGTCTCCCGCACCGTCACCAGCGCAAACTCGGCAGCTACGAAGAAACTGTTCGCCAGGATGAAGAAGGCGATCAAGCTCCCGTGAACCAGCATCCACTCGAGCATCCTTGCCTAAGTTTACTGCATAGAGTCCGGCATGTTTGGAACAGTGGATTTCCACAAAGAATAAACTCTGACACCGCTCTGACAACTCCATCGGGATCAGTTCTCTACGATGATTCCATCCAGTGATGCCTAAAGCAAAGTCCATCCTCGCAATCGCTGCCGGTTGGTTGGCGATCTCGACTGCACCGCTCTGGAAATATCTTTCGCATCCTAAGGCAATCGCCGCCGCAGCGTTCGGCGTGCTGGGGATTGCCACGGGCATGTTGATCGTCGACCGTCTCAATCGCCGGGGATGGCAGCCAGGCTACGGCTGGCTGGCCGCACTCTATCTGCTCCTCGCAGTAGCCATCCTGATTCTGTACCCGCTATCACTGCGCCACACATTCAACGCGGGCTCCGACCGTGAGGATGCCATTCGCGTTAGTCTCAATGCTATCCAGCACCATCAATTCCCTTACTCCGCAAGAACATATCTGAATAATCCGCCCACGCCGCTGCCTGGAGCGCTACTGCTGGCCACGCCGTTTCATGCATTGGGCCACATCGTCTGGCAGAACCTGTTTTGGACGGCCCTGTTCTTTCTTCTCAGCCTGCGGATCTTTCGCCATCGAGCGACAGCACTATTTTTTCTAACGCTGTTTTTTCTCTGCACGCCGGTCGTTATCAATGACCTCGTCACCGGCGGCGACTACATCATCAACTTTCTTTACATCACAATCGCCGTCGTTCTGTTTGTGAGCGCGTTACAGCGCCGTTTGCCCGTGGCAATGCTTGCCGCTGCCTTCCTTGGCATCGCCATTTCTTCGCGAGCGATCTATCCTCTGGTGCTGATACCGCTACTGGCGCTCACCCTGCAGCGCAGTTCGCGCGGGCGCACAGCGGCACTCTTTACGGTAGTGACAGCTACGGCTGCAGCAGTCACTTTGCCGGTGTTTACTCCACATCCACTAACCCGGCTGCTACATCAGCTCATGCTGACTTCGTCGAATGTCGTAACACTGCCACATAGTTTGCACCTTGTAATCATCCTGCCACTGCTGGCATTACTTATTCTGGGTTCAGCATTCTTCCTTCAGATGAACCTGCAGTGCCTTAGCCTGCTCTTCGCGCTCGCAACGGTCATCATTCTGGCGCCTCCGGCAATTGCTCAGGCTCTTTTGGGCAATACCACTGCGGTCTCTTACCTGGCTGTGCCGGTAATGGCAATGAGCCTGTGCGTGCTGGCTCGTTATGAGATCGCAGATAAAAGCGCTCAACCAGCTCACGCCTAAACGCAACAAAGCCCGCGAACGGTCTCGTTCGCGGGCTGTTGAAACCTCAATCAATTAGCTTTGGCGACTTCCTGAGCCAGCACGCGCTTCAGCGACTGGTCGATGGTTTCCTTAGGCACGAAACCGACTATCTGCTCTGCAACATTGCCGCCCTTGAAGAGCAACAGCGCGGGGATGCCGCGAATGCCGTAGCGACCTGGCGTCATGTTGTTCTTATCGACGTCCATTTTCATCACCTTGATCTTGCCCTGATACTCCTCGGCAACGGCGTCAACCACCGGCGCCAGCGCGCGACAAGGGCCACACCATGCCGCCCAGAAATCCACCAGTACGGGGGTATCGGACTGCAGCACCTGCTTGTCGAACTCAGCATCATTTACTTCCGTTACGAACTGACCTGCCATCATCTCTCCTTCCGGAACCTTCAAAATTACCGCTAAACTCGCTCCACAATCATAGATGCTTGGAGGTGAAAAACGGTGCAAAACGCACCCCAATCCCTCATTCTGTCAGCTACTTCGACACTTCAACCGGCTATCCCAGCTAGCCAGGCCTCCGGCCAGGTGACTCACCTGCTCGAATCCAGCCCGCTGCAGCAGGCTGGCCGCCGCGCTGGACCGGTAACCGCTGCCACAGACGGCCACAATCGGTCTTTCTCGGCTCAGCACTAAGAGCTCCGCAGGAAGCTCACCCAATGCAATTCCCTGCGTTCCGGCGATGCTGCTATGTGCGCGCTCGGCCGCATTGCGCACATCCAAAATCAAGGAGCCGGCCGCACGTTCCACCTCGGACGCTGTGGCTTGATGAGTGCTTTCCGTACTTCGTACCGAAGCAATCCATGCAGCCATGCCACCACTTAAATATCCGGCTATGCAATCCAGGCCGACCCGCGCCAGTGACATTCGCCCTTGCCGGCAATCGTCTTCCGTCTCACCGACAAAGATCACATCGTTCTCCGCGGGAAGCAACCACCCCGCCCACATAGCGAGATTGCCGCCAAGGCCAAGATTAAGTGCACCGGGGATGTGCGCCTCGCCAAAAATTTCCGGCTTACGCAGGTCGATCACAATGGCAGATGAGTTAGCTACCTGGTCTGCACTAAGTGCCTTCATCTCCGGCAGCGACTCGAATGCCGCAGCACCATGCGAGTTCAGCTCCTTCATGCGCGGATAGTACGAAGGCATCTCTGGCGAAGCTTCCAAGATTCTGCGCACAAATTCCTGCTCGTTATAGCCGAAGTAAGGATTCGTCGCACGTTCTTCCCCCAGCGTGCTCTCCGGACGGTCACTCATGCCTGCTCCACACAAAGAGCCTGCTCCATGTCCGGGATAAACGCGCAGTGCATCGGGCAAGTTGGCAATGCGCTCGCTCACACTGCGATAAAGTTCCGTCGCCAGCCTTACGGTTTCATCTTCACCAAGAAGATCAGGGCGTCCCAATGCTCCCACAAACAAAAAGTCGCCTGTAAAAATTGCCGCAGGGGGGCTGCTTCCCTCTTCCTGCACCACAAATGAAAGATGTTCCGGCGTATGCCCCGGAGTATGCATCGCCTTAAGCTGCACGTTGCCCACCTGCACTACATCGCCATCGTGCAGCTCGCGGTGCGGCATCGAGTACTGAAAGCGCTCGCCGGCATCGTGCCCGCTCACGGCAAGCTCTGCTCCAGTTCGTTCCGCCAGGGCCTTCGCGCCTGACGCGTAGTCGGCATGGATGTGCGTTTCGAGGACATGCGTGATTTTGAAACCCTTCGCCTTCGCTGCATCAAGGTAGGGTGAAATATCACGCATGGGGTCGATGACTGCAGCTTCGCCCGCGTCCTCCACCATGTAGGAGAACTGCGCCAGCCCCGGCACTTCAAATCGCTCAACTGTCATCGAATTTTTTGCCTGTACAACGCCCGCACTACAGTAGCGTCTGCAATACGCCTTCTGCAATCCTCAGCGACAGCAACTCTATTTCCTGACCGGCCACGGCTCTAAGGCGCGTTTCAGCCTCGAGCAGCGTGGTTCCTTCATTCAAAAACACCAGCACCGATGGCCCAGCACCGCTCAGCGCTACACCTGCAATCTCTTTCTCATTCACCAGCGGCAGCATTGCCTTCAACAGCGGGCAAGCCTCTTCGCGATACGGTTGGTGGATTCGATCCTGCATCGCTGTGCGCAATAAATCCAACCGTCCCTGCGCAAATGCAGCCACCAGCAGCGCCGCATGCTGCACGTTGAATACGGCATCTTCTTTTGAGTATGTTGCCGGCAGCAGCGATCGCGCCTTTTTGGTCGACAAGCTCGACTGCGGCAGCGCCAGCATCATCTCCCAGGATGCGTTGCCGGCGAAGGTCGCACATTCCACGCCAGCCTCAGTTTGCGCAGAAACCGTAAAGCCTCCATACCAGCACGCCGCAACATTGTCAGGATGCCCCTCGATACGACTGGCTTCAGCGACAAGTTCGTCATCGCTGATCTTCAGACCGCCAAAATGTCGCGCCATCGCAACACCCGCGAGCAGTGCCGCCGCACTCGATCCGCAACCCATCCCCAGCGGAATCTCGTTGTGCACTATGAGCCGAAGCGGACGCGCCTCAATACCGTGTCGTGCGCACACCACGTTGTAAGTGTCGACAATCAAATTGCTCTCAAGCGCCGCACACAATTCCGCATCTCGTCCGGTAGCATGCACCTGCCAAACCGGCGCAGCGTGCACATCCACATTCAGGTGCATGGACATCGCCAGTCCCACCGCATCGAACCCCGGCCCCAGGTTCGCGGAGGTCGCCGGCAGCTTCAGCCTCAATCCTCGCGGCTGCGATGCGCTCATGCTCGCGCTCCCGTAGCCGCTGAATCCAGGACCTTCAGCACTGCATCCGCCGATGCATCCAGAACCAAAGGCTCATGCCGCAACGCCGCATGGCGCGCGCGCTCCACTTCACTGGCTCCAGTCATTTCAGCTTCTGTCAGCAACTCACCGCGATGGTATTGAATCGTGTATTCCGAATCCTTCAGCGTGTGCCCGGTCAACAGTAGCACTACCATTTCTTCGCGGCCAACGCGCCCAGCTGCAACCAGCTTCTTCAGCCCGGCAAGCGTGACAGCACTCGCCGGTTCGCACCCAATTCCTTCGGCGCCAATCTCCGCTTTGGCCAGCGCGATCTCGCGCTCATTCACCTGCTCGCACCATCCGCCGGTTGCAGCGATCACGCGTGCGGCTTTCTTCCAACTCGCAGGATTGCCGATTCGAATCGCGCTCGCTCGCGTTTCCGCGACCACCGGCTCAAGCTGGCCATGGCCGCCCTTCTGCAGCCAGCGATAGAGCGGGTTTGCTCCTTCAGCCTGGATAACACTCATCTTCGGCACACGCCGGATAAAGCCGAGCTGCTTCATCTCCGCAAAACCTTTACCGAGCGCAGAAACATTCGCAAGATTGCCGCCCGGCACAATCACGTGGTGCGGAACCTGCCATTCCATCTGCTCCAGCAGCTCGAACGCCGGCGTCTTCTGCCCCTCGAGCCGGTACGGGTTAACCGAATTCAACAGGTACACAGGAGCGCGCTCGACAATCTCCGCCAGCACGCGCACACAGCCATCGAAATCCGTGCGCAGTTGCAGCGTCGTCGATCCGTAATCCATCGCCTGTGAAAGCTTGCCCCATGCAATTTTCCCATCAGGAATCAGAACTAGACTGCGCAACCCCGCACGCGCAGCATAGGCTGCCATTGCCGCGCTGGTATTTCCCGTCGACGCGCAGGCGACCCACTCGAACCCTGCAGCCACTGCCACGCTCAGCGCCGCGGTCATGCCCGTATCTTTGAAACTCCCCGTAGGATTCATGCCTTGGTGTTTGGCCAGCAGCCAATTCATCCCCACGGCTTCGGCCGCGCGCGGCATCTCATACAGCGGCGTGTTGCCTTCGCGCAGAGTCACTACACGCTCATCCGCCACAATCGGCAGCAGGTCACGAAAACGCCACACCCCGCTCTGGTCGATGGAAAGCGTGGATGTCTTCCGCTCCTGCCACAAATACCGAAGCGCGCCAGGATTTGGCCTGTTTTTGGCCACGGGGCGGCTGGCAGAATACGGCTCCTGCGCCTCGCCGTCAGCGCCTTCGCTCCAGGGATATTCCACCTCAAAAAGGTCCGAGCATGTCCGGCAGCGGAAATTACTCCGTGCCTCACCGGGCTTGATGCGCTCACCGCATCCGGTGCATCGTAGTAGATGTGTCAATACGCTCATTGATTCCTCTAGTCTACCGTGCCGCCCGTGCGAAGCTTTTTTGCACAGCCGCGCTTGTTGCTGCAGTGTCGTTCGCCGTTGGAGCTGTTTCCACAGCACAAAACCCTGCGCCCGCGCCAAGAGTCCTGCATATCGCCGCAGCTGCCGACCTGCAACCCGTGTTGCCTGCGCTGGCCGACGCCTATCAGCGCGCAACCGGCGTGAAAATTGTGCCCAGCTTCGGCTCGTCCGCCACGCTCACACAGCAGATCACCAACGGCGACCCGCAGGATATCTTCCTCTCCGCCGACATGGCTCACCCGCAACAACTCGCCGCGGCAAACCTCGCCGACGGCGCGCCCGTCTCCTATGCCACTGGATCACTTGTCCTTTGGGCGCGCAGCGATTCGACCGCGCAGCCGCTCTCGCTCGACTCGCTTACCAGCGCTCGCGTCACGCGCATCGCGGTAGCAAACGATGCTCATGCTCCCTACGGCCTTGCGGCCACACAGGCACTGCGCTCGCTCGGGCTGATGGACAAGGTAAAGTCCAAGCTGGTCATCGGCGAGAACATTGCTCAGACCGCTCAGCTTGCCGAATCCGGCAACGCGCAGGCGGCCCTGATCTCGCTCACACTGGCGAACTCTGCGCACTACCGGGCATTGGGCAACTTCGTTCCCATCCCCGCCAACGCTTACCAGCCGCTGCATCAGGGAGCCGTTGTGCTTCAGTCCAGCCCTCAGAAGCAGCTCGCGCACGACTTCCTGCGCTGGCTCACCAGCCCCGCCGTGCAAGCCTCACTGCACAGCTACGGCTTGGAACCCGCTAGCTGACTCCAGGCGCTATCCTTCTACTCATGGATCTCGCAGCCCTCGGCCTCACGCTGCATCTTGCGACGCTGACCACGCTCTGCCTGCTGGTCCTGGCTACGCCGCTGGCTGCCTTTATTGCGCATCGCGACCATATTTCCTCGCGGCTGCTGCAAGCCTCCGTCGCTTTGCCTCTGGTGCTTCCTCCCACCGTGCTCGGCTTCTATTTGCTGGTGGCAATGGGGCCGGCAACCGCCTTTGGTCGCGCCCTGATTCATATCCTCGGCCACCCAGTCGCCTTTACCTTCTCTGGTCTCGTCGTAGGATCGGTCATCTTCAGCCTGCCGTTTGCTGTGCTGCCTCTGGTGCTCGGCTTTCAGTCAGTCGATCCCACGCTCACCGGAACCGCTGCGGTCCTCGGTGCATCGCCCTTTACTGTCTTTCGACGCATCACGCTACCGCTGGCCCGCACCAGCTTTCTCACTGCCGCTGTACTCACCTTCGCGCACACGGTAGGCGAGTTCGGCGTGGTGCTCATGCTCGGCGGCGACATCCCCGGCATCACGCGCACGCTTTCCATCTCCATCTTCGACTCGGTGCAGGAGCTCAACTATTCCGCCGCCAACCGCACCTCATTAGTGCTCATCGCCGGCTCATTCCTCGCCCTGCTCGCGCTCTACGCCCGCCGCTCCAACCAGAGAGACGCCAATGCCTGAAATCCTCTGGCCGCATCACGAACTCTCGATCGAAGCTCAGCTCGGCGTGCTGCACCTGCAGACCACCCTGGGGCTCAATGCGCCGTGGACAGTGATTTTCGGCCCATCCGGGAGCGGAAAAAGCTCTTTATTACAAGCAGCTTGCGGGCTTACATCTAAAGCAAGCGTTGACTTTCGCCGTTGCGTCTGGACGAGCTCAAAAACAATCCGCGTTGAGGATTTCCCCGCCATCAATGCAAGTACTTGGCAGACCGTCAGCAGCCTCCCCACGCACCGCCGTGCACTCGCTTATGCGCCCCAACATGCTGCACTCTTCCCGCATCTCAACGCCGGCGACAACATCCGCTTCCCGTCGCAGGTCAGCGAGCCCCGGTCCAAGGATTCAGTCCTCATCGACGCCGTACTGGAACTCTTCCAACTCCACCAGCTCGCCCACCGAATGCCCGCTCAGCTCTCCGGAGGCGAGCGTCGCCGCGTCGCTCTGGCACGCGCCTTCGCTGTACCCAATGCGCGCCTCATGCTTTTGGACGAACCCTTCACCGGCCTGGATCGCAAGCTCCGCGACGAGCTTCTCCCAAAAATGCAAGCCTGGCTGGCTGCGCGCAAAATTCCAGTGCTCTCCGTAACCCATGATGTAGACGAGGCACTTCTGCTCGATGCGCAGGTCATCCGCCTTGCAGACGGCCGCATCACCGCGCAAGGCCCGGCTCGCGATGTCCTCGCTGCCGAACGCGAACGCCTGCTGCAGACGCTGGGCTAACGCATTACAACCGGTTCGCGCTCCAGCCGCACGCCGAACATCTCCCACACCCGCTCATCAATCGCGCACTTCACGCGCAGTACATCGGCGAACGTCGCGCCACCTCGGTTAATCAGCGCCAGTGTGTGTCGCGACGAGATGCCCACCGGCCCCTTTCCCCATCCCTTCACAAATCCCGCATGCTCCAGTAGCCACGCGGCGGGAAGTTTAATGCGGCCCTCACCTGCAGGCCAATGCGGAACATCCGCCTCCGCAACACTAGCTGCGGTTGCGATTTTCGATAACAGATCTGCTGCAACGATCGGGTTCTTGAAGAATGAGCCAGCCGTGTGGTTTTCCGCATCCTTCTCCACCAGCAGCATTCCTTTGCCACGACGTATCTCGCGCACCGTCGCTGCAACTTCCAGCAGGCTGGGCGTAGTGTCCGCTGCAAATCGTTTCTGCAACTCCGCATACTTCAGCGTCGGCGCTCCGTCCTTGCGCAACTGGAACCGCACGCGCGTCACAATGAACCGCCCCGGATCTTCGGTATTAAAACGGCTCTCGCGATATTTGAACCGGCACGACTTCTTTGGCAGTTCCACAAACAGCCCGGCCTCGCGGTCATAAGCGCGCACGCTCTCAATCGTCTCGGAAACCTCCTGCCCGTATGCCCCGACATTCTGCACCGGAGTCCCGCCCACGCTACCCGGGATTCCTGCCATGCACTCAATGCCCGCATATCCCGCGCCAACCATGCGCTCAACGAATCCATCCCAGCTTTCGCCTGCGCCGACATCGAACAACGCATCTCCACAGTCATCAATGCCGCTA
>Ga0206854_1096_pt1 | contig 24758 bp, 19 predicted proteins | sample Alteio_BWOrgCont_50_FD_152870 | JGI IMG/M metagenome (GOLD analysis project Ga0206854, IMG submission 152870) | Enriched cells from forest soil in Barre Woods Harvard Forest LTER site, Petersham, Massachusetts, United States -... | ecosystem: Environmental > Terrestrial > Soil > Temperate forest >...
AATAGCTTACGGGCAACGTGTATGCGGGTTTTAACGGTACCGATAGGTATAGTTAAATGGTCGGCAATTTCATGGTATTTGTGACCTTCAAAGTACATGGTGAATGGGATAAAATAATCGCCCGGCAATTTGTCCATAGCGCGTTTAATATCGTCCATCACAAATTTTGCTTCGCCCTGGTTTTTGGTTGAGCTATAAACCAAATTTGGCGATGATATCTCATCAGACTTGGTTACAAAAGTGCTCATCTTAACAAAGCGGCGATAGTTGTTAATTAAAGTGTTTTTCATTATGGTATATAACCATCCTTTTAAATTAGTGCCTTCTTTAAACTTATTGTAATAAGTAATGGCCTTAAGCATGGTATCCTGTACAAGGTCGTTGGCGTCATCTGCATCATGTGTAAAATGTAAGGCATAAGACCTTAGTGAACTTGCTTGACGTAATACGAGGGTGTTAAATTCAATTTTTGTCATGGTGCGAATGTTTTTGTACTGGTTTAAAGACAAACTTGATACCAGTATGACATTTCACTGCACTCTTTGTAGGTTATGCAGGACAAAAAAAGACTAATAATACTAAGATTTTAGTTCCCCTTGATTCTATTTAATGCGTTAATTTATAGCTATTTATTGCTGAAATTGAAATAATTTTAGATAAATAAAAGAAAGATTTATCCGGCTAAATAATATTCACTTCGCGTTGTAGGGTAACGCCAAATTTAGTGTACACACTGTCTATGATTTGCGACGATAAATTGTACACTTCTTCGCCCGTTGCGCCGCCGTGGTTCACCAGAACAAGGGCCTGGTTTTTCCATGTGCCTGTATTTCCAACTACTTTTCCCTTCCATCCGCATTGCTCAATAAGCCATCCTGCGGCTAGTTTAATGTGGTTGTCTCCTGTTGGATAATTAACAATACCAGGGTGATTTTGTTGTATAGTAATAAATTCTTCGGCAGTAATGACCGGATTTTTGAAAAAGCTGCCCGCATTGCCAATGGTTGACGGGTCGGGTAGTTTTGATACGCGGATATGTGATACTACCTGCGATACATCTTTTATAGTAGGCGATGTAATGCCGCGATTGGCCAGTTCCTGCCCGATTGCGCCATATTGTAAATTAAGGTTTGGCGTTAGCGATAAATGGAACTTTACCGATACAATAATATACTGTCCTTTTAATTCCTCTTTAAATATACTTTCTCGATAGCCAAAATGGCAATCTTCATTAGTGAAAGTCCTGAATTTTCCCGTGGCTATTTCAAAAGCACGACAGCTATTGAAAACATCTTTTAGCTCAACACCATAGGCGCCTATGTTTTGTATGGGTGATGCGCCAACCGAGCCCGGAATAAGGCTTAGGTTTTCTAAGCCTGCATATTCACGCGCTACGCAAAAGTTTACAAGATCGTTCCAAACTTCGCCTGCGCCGGCTTCAATATATACGTTATTATGTTCTATACGATGTTCAAAGCCACGTATATTCATGCGGATAACCAAATCATCAAAATCATGCAGCAATAACATGTTACTGCCGCCACCCATCACCAGTCTTTCTGTTTGCAGCCATTGCGGATCCATGAATAGCTCCACCAGGTCATCCTCATGGTTTATCTCCACAAAATAATGTGCAGATGCTTCTACACCGAAGGTGTTGAAGTTTTTAAGAGAAACGTTTTGTTGAATTTGGAGCATGGGTTTCTTTGTCGACAGCAAACTTCGGAATTAATTTACAATAATTTGCCGGTAAGCTGAAAGCTAATATATAATGTTACAGCAGCGAGTTTGAACCTTGTTGTAATTAATAAAACCATAAAGCGCGGCACCTTTTCAGATACCGCGCTTTGTTTTTCAAGGGTGTGATGTCAATAAGTTTGTGAAAGGGTTTAGTGTGCGCTACTAAAGTATACTAAAAAAAAGTGAAAAAAAACAGGTGAAACACCTGTTTTTCATTTTGCTGTTTTTAACTGTTTTTAACTAATTAATATTGTTTTGTAATTATTGGTATTTAATATATCTGCATTTTAACTTAAACGATATATAAACAATGTATAAAGAAATATGGATAACGATTAGATAAATACGGTGTTATGGCGATTTCGGCGTAAAAATGAACAAAATGAATAGAAGTTTGTTCACCAATGTTATTTTAGCTTTCTGCGTTTACGTTCCTTTACAATTAATCCTAGCTCCCTGCTCATTTGGCCGGCAATAGCTGTATTTTCCTGCGCACGCCTGAATAAATAGGGTAATACAGCTTTAATTGGCCCGTAAGGTACATACTTGGCTACGTTGTATTTAGCATCGGCCAGGTTAAAGCTCAGGTTATCACTCATGCCCAATAGCTGTGAAAAATAGATGTGCGGATTTTTAGGATCAATGTTTTTCTGCTGCATCAGGTTTGATAACAGGCGGCAGCTATCTTCATTATGTGTACCGGCTACTATGGCAACCTGGTCAACATGATCGGTACAATATTCAAGCGCAGAGTTATAGTCCTTATCGGCAGCTTGCTTATCAGGCTGTATGGGCGATGGATAACCTTTTTCGGCGGCACGTTTGCGCTCTTTTTCCATATAAGCACCGCGTACCAGTTTGCCACCTAAAATAAAACCTTCGGCAACGGCAACCTGGTGATCATTTTTTAATGATTGCAGTTTATCATGACGATAAAACTGGTAGGTATTATATATAATGATCTTTTCTTTATTGAAGCGGCGCATCATGTTTAGTGCAAGCAGGTCAATAGTATCTTGTATCCAGGTTTCTTCGGCATCAATCATTACCGGTATGCCTGCTTCATGCGCCTTTTCGCAAATAGCCAATACACGGTCTTGAACCTTTTGCCATTCGGCTTGCTCTGCATCGGTTAAAGTGGCTTTGGCATCCAGCTTCTCTAATAGCGAAAAACGGCCAACGCCTGTTACTTTAAACACAGTAATAGGTATAGCTTTATCTTTAGCGGCACGGCGGATGGTGCGAATGATCTCGTCGCGGGTTTCATCAAAAACCTGCTCATCGTCTTCGCCCTCTATTGAATAATCTAATATAGTGCCTACGCCGCCTGCATCAAGGCTTTGTATAGTTTGTTCGCATTCGCGGATGGTTTCGCCACCGCAAAAATGTTTAAATATGGTGGCCTTTATTAACCCTTTAATAGGCAATCCAATTTTTACGGCGAAGTTGGTGATAGGCGGGCCTATCTGTACTAAAAAATTAACATTTATAACACGGAATAACCAGTAGGCACGATTTAAATCGGCATTAGAGCAGTGGCGGAAGGCGATCTCGGTATTCTCGAAAGACAGGTTAGTTTTGGTATGGCTCATAATTAATTGCACAATGGAACATAGCGGCCAACGCATTGATGAACCGTAAACTATGAGCCAGTTATTGGTTGCAAAATTATAAAATACCTGCTACAATCACTCATTATTGATTGAATAGTTTATTTTTGCCCGTGATGATAGAATTCAAAGTTGACGGAGATCATATACCGATGATACAATTATTAAAAGCTACTAACCTGGTGCAAACCGGCGGCGAAGCGCAAATTGTTGTAACAGAGGGAGAAGTGAAATATAATGGTGCGGTTGACTATCGCAAACGCCTGAAAGTTAAAAAAGGCGACGTGGTTGAATTTGCAGGAGAGACAATAAAGGTGATTTAAATTTTATGAATACTGATAATTACAGCAATACCTACGCTGAAAACATGGATACAATTTACAGCATAAGCTACCCTATATATTTTGACAACAGTTTAGATGAACTGGTGAAATTTGTTGAGCGGGGTAACTATTCCAGGTTTTTTGTGCTGACGGATGAAAATACAGGCAAGCATTGTTTGCCAATGGTAAAAGAAAAATTTGGCCCCGATGCCGATTTTGACATTATTGAAATTAATGCCGGTGAAGAAAGCAAGGATATTGATTTTTGCATTGGCGTATGGAAAATGCTGATAGATTTTGGCGCTGACAGACAAAGCTTGCTGATAAATTTAGGTGGTGGTGTAATTAGTGATTTGGGTGGTTTTGCAGCATCTACCTTTAAACGCGGGATAGATTTTGTGCATGTGCCAACTACATTGCTATCGCAAGTTGATGCTTCGGTAGGTGGTAAAACAGGTATAGATATTAACAGCATAAAAAACATCATCGGCACATTTACCCAGCCTAAAGCTGTGTTTGTTGAATATAGTTTTATTGAAACCTTACCGGCAAGACAAATACTATCGGGCCTTGCCGAAATGCTGAAGCATGGCTTAATTGCCGATGCCGCTTATTGGGAGATGCTGAAAAACAGCGATCTGAAAAAACCGGGCGCCGATCTTATATATCTTTCCATCGCCATAAAAAACCGTGTGGTGATTGAAGATCCGCATGAAAAAGGCATTCGTAAATCTTTAAACTTTGGTCACACTATTGGCCACGCCATTGAAACTTATTCGTTGCTGAATGATAAGGATCCGCTATCACATGGTGAAGCGATAGCTATTGGTATGATATGTGAAGCTTATATATCGCATAAAAGAACCGGTTTTAGCAAAGCAGAACTGGATGAAGTGACAGCAGTGTTCAGCAATTTATATCCGCGATATGAATTGAAAGAAAGCTACAACGATTCTTTGTATGAGATAATGCTGAAAGATAAAAAGAACCAAAATGGTAAAATAAACTGCACCCTATTAGAAACAATAGGCAAATGCAGCATTGATAATATTTGCACCAAAGAAGAGCTTTTTGAGGCGTTAAGCTATTACGCTGGTTTGTGAAAATGCAAATACTTGTAATTCATTGAAAAAATATTATCTTCCAATTAATATTTTTTAATCTACTGGCAACCCGCTTTAAAAATTGCCCGTTATTATTAGTACATCAAAACTTATAATAACATGAAAACAAGAATTTTAAAAGCCGGAACACTCATGATAGCGGCAGCTACAATGCTGACCATTTCATGCAAAAAAGGTCCTAATGGCGGTAGTTATTTAAGCGCGCCAACCACATCGTCGCAAATGTCATTTGCCGTAAATGCCGATAATGGGACAGGTACATCAACATCAGGCACAAACAGTTTAGCCACTAACAGTACAGGCAGTAATAACAATAATGGTACAGGTGCAAGCACCAGCGTAAACTGGACAGCAGGGATAGCTAACATAAGCGGTTTTAAATTTGAAGCCAAAAAACGTGGTGTTCAAATTGAAATTACCTCAAAAAATATGGCGACTGTCGACCTGTTTGCTGCAACTCCGCCATCAATAGGTGCAACAATTGATACCGGTACTTATTCCGAAATTGAAGTACGCATTGAATTTAGCCAAACCAACGGAACTAACCTGCCACTGGTAATAAAAGGTACCTTTACACCTGCCACGGGTGCGGCAATACCTATTGAATTTGATCTGAATGATAATGCCGAAGTAAGGGTGGAATCGCAAAACGTGGTTGTTGATGGTAAAACTGATATATCGACCATTGTTACTATGCATTTGAATAAATTGCTAAGCAATGTAAGCACTACCGATCTGGCTAATGCTACGCAAACCAACGGTACAATCGTTATCAGCAAAACATCAAACAATAATATTTATGGCCGCATATTGAATAATCTGTCATCGTGCGGCGATTCGCATGGATTTGACCACCATGACCGATAAGCAAAATTAACTGTTGCGTGTATAGTAGAGTAGTGAGAAGGGCGCCTGCGAGGGCGCCCTTTTTTGTGGTAAACGTAAAATAAATATTACGATTTCATTAAAAAATAAAAAAGACTATTGACATAGTAGATTATTCGCCTATATTTACAACCGAAAACAAACAATGAAATTTAACAGCGCATATTTTTATGGTTACTACTTTTACTTTACCAGTAAGAGCCGGGACTAATATGCACTAAACAACATATTTAAGAAACTGAAAAGTCCCGGCCAAAAACCGGGACTTTTTGCTTTAATAGCAGTTTATGAAAAATGATAAACCAAGAGTAGCCATACAGGGCATCCGCGCTTCTTTCCACGAGGAAGCTGCCTTCAGATTTTTTGGAGAGGATATTCAAACAATTGAGTGCGGATCGTTCAAGCAAACATTTGAAGCGCTGCAAAACAACCAGGCCGATTATGTGGTGATGGCTATTGAAAATAGTATAGCAGGCAGCATCTTACCAAACTACAGCTTGTTGCTTAACTACAATTTCCCGGTTGTAGGCGAGGTTTATTTGCCAATTCAATTACACCTGATGGCATTGCCGGGTGTGGCTTTTGAGGATATAAAGTATGTAACCTCGCACCCGATAGCTATACGCCAATGCGTTGACTTTTTTGATGAATATCCGCATTTGCAAATAGTAGAGAGCAGCGATACGGCCGCCTGTGCCAAACGCATACATGATGAGCAATTGACAGATACCGTTGCTATTGCCAATACTTTGGCTGCTAAACTTTACGGATTGGATGTTTTGGAACGTCGCATAGAATCGAACAAAAAGAATTTTACCCGCTTTTTGATATTGACCCATCATGAAAATGCAGATAAAGGCCCGGCTAACAAGGCATCACTTTGCTTCCAGGTGAGTAACCAGGTGGGATCGCTGGCCAAAGTGCTTAATATTTTCGCCAATCAGCAGGTTAACATGAGTAAGATACAATCAATGCCGGTACTGGGTAAACGCAATGAATACAACTTTTATGTTGATGTAGAATTTGAAGAAACCAAGCATTACGACAGCGCCATAAAGCAAGTGCTTAAATACACCCATAACTTTAACATTCTGGGCGAATACATGCGACATGAAGATGAAGCGTCAGAAAAGCCATTAAACATAGCGCCCGAAAAACCTGTAAGAAAATATATCACCATTAAAAAATTAACCGATAGCAACATTTAATCTACCTACTTTAAAATTTATAAAACGATGAAATTGGAATTAAACATACAACCGCTAAGCTCGTGGATAAAAACGGGAAGCGAACCGCTTTTAATAGCAGGCCCTTGCAGCGCCGAAACTGAAGATCAACTGATAGCCACCTGCCAGTTATTGGCCAATACTGGTCGCGTTAGTGCATTGCGCGCAGGTATTTGGAAACCACGTACCCGTCCCGGGGAGTTTGAAGGTATTGGCAGCATTGGTTTGGAATGGTTAAAAACCGCCAAAGCAGAAACTGGTTTACCAACAACAGTAGAAGTTGCAACTGGTAAACACGTTGAAGAAGCGTTAAAAGCAGGCGTTGATATTTTATGGGTAGGCGCACGTTCAACCGTTAATCCATTTACCGTACAGGAAATTGCCGATGCATTAAAAGGTGTTGACATCCCGGTAATGGTAAAAAACCCAGTTAATCCAGACTTGTCGTTGTGGATAGGCGCTTTGGAACGTATTAATAACGCGGGTATTACCAAACTGGCGGCTATTCACCGAGGATTTTCATCTTATGAAAAATCAGCTTTCCGTAATGAACCGATGTGGGATATCGCCATCCATTTGAAAACATTGGCGCCACACTTACCGTTGATCTGCGATCCGAGCCATATTTCTGGTAATCGTGAGTTGATAGGCTATGTTTCGCAAAAAGCCTTGGATTTGGATATGCAGGGCTTGATGATAGAATCGCATATTGATCCAAGTGTTGCGTGGACTGATGCTAAGCAACAAGTTACGCCATCGGCATTAGCAGAATTAATTGATCGTTTAACCCTGCGTAAGCCGGAAACACGCGATACTGCCGTAAACGATAAATTAACTGAACTACGTAATAACATTGATAAGATTGATGACCTGCTGATCCAAAAAATGGCAGAACGTATGCAACTGTCTGAAAAAATTGGGCAGTACAAAAAAGATAACAACATCACCATTTTACAGGTTAACCGTTGGGAGGAAATATTGAACAAACGCGTTAACTACGGTAAGGCGTTAAAATTAAGCCCCGAGTTTACCGAGAAACTATTAGAACTAATACATAGCGAGTCTATCCGCAGGCAAACAGAGATAATGAACAAAGACAAAGCCGGTTTGGAAGCAGATAAATTGACCCACGTTTAGGTAATTTCATGAAAAAGCGAATTTTAATAGTTGGATTAGAAGAATCTGAGGTGCTAATAATTAAACAAAATTTAGGTTTTGATTATTTGTTGGTTCATTATGACCTTTTGCCTAAGATTCAACTTGTTGAAGGAGATCTATTTGTTGAAAGTTCGTCCATTCCCGGAAAATATTTACTGGTAGATATGGTGGTTTTTCATGGAATTTTTGCCGATGATTTTGATTTCATTACCCTACTTGCCTTATGGAGAGGCCCATGTTTGCCTAATGCAACCGGAATGATGGATCTACGACAACGAATTCCGGGGCTAGTAAGGTCGCTTTCGGTTTCAAAATTTTCAGGCATAAAGAGAGGAATGGTTATAGGGGCGGAAGAGTATTTTACAGAGTCGGAAGTTGTAGCTAAATGGGGCACCTGGCATTGCGGGGAAGATAAGAGCAAGTTTACAGGCAACTGGAATAGTTCTGAAACATCTGTTGTTGAAGAATTTATTACTGGCGAGGCCGTAAGAATTATGCTAATGGGCGATAAGTATTGGCAAATAAAACTTACCGGCGATACATGGCTAAAATCTATCCATCATCAAGATTCAGTACAAATGGAAGTTGACCCTGAATTATTGGCCGATAGTAAAAATATCGCAAAGCATTTTAATCTTCAAATGGTAGGTGTCGATTATATGGTAGGTTCTAACGACGAAAAATACTTATTGGAAGTAAATCATATTCCCAACGTCACAGTTTTTCCGTTCATTAACGAGGCTTTTTTAGAGTTTTCAAAAAACTGGATAATGAACCATTAAAAGCTTATATGTCAAAAAATATTATATTAAGTAAATCGTCAAAGGCAGTAAACGGTACAATAAACCTCACCGGTTCAAAAAGTGAGTGTAACCGTGCGCTGATAATTGAAGCGCTAAGTAACGGCAAGGTTAAGGTTCAAAATATATCGGACGCTGCGGATGCGGTTTTACTTGCTGATGTTTTAAAGTCAAAAGTCAAAAGTCAAAAGTCAAAAACTGGAGATATATCCGAAATTAATATCGGGCCGGCAGGTACAGCAATGCGGTTTTTGACTGCTTTTTTAACCTTGCAGGATGGAGAGTTTATATTGACGGGCAGTGCAAGAATGAAACAACGCCCTATTGGTATTCTGGTGAATGCCTTGCGCACTTTGGGTGCTGATATTAGTTATGAAGAGCAGGAAGGCTATCCGCCATTAAAAATAAAAGGCGGATTCACACAGCTTACCAACAAGGTAAGTGTTAAAGGTGACATCAGCAGCCAATATATTACGGCTTTATTGCTGATAGCCGCGCGCTTGCCCATGGGTTTAGAACTGCATATTGAGGGCGAGTTAACATCGCGCCCGTATGTGGAAATGACGCTGGCCATGCTTGACCAATGCGGAATAAAACATAGTTGGAACGATAATGTGATCAGCATTGCGCAGCAGGATTTTAAAGAAACTGACATTTATGTTGAACCAGACTGGAGCGCAGCATCCTACTGGTATGCTATAGCTGCTTTGGCTGACGATGCGGAATTATTTCTCCCAGGCTTAACGCAATATAGCTTACAAGGCGATAGCGTGATAACCGAACTGATGGCAAATTTTGGTATAACATCGCAATTTAAAGATGGCGGTGTTTACCTGCAAAAAGAGATAAAACCCAATGTTCGTAAAATATTTGACCTCAAGGAATGCCCTGACCTGGCGCAGACCATTATTGTGGTCTGTGCGGCCTTAAACCATGAAGCGACCTTTACCGGGTTGGAAACTCTGAAAATTAAAGAAACCGACCGTATAAAAGCCTTGCAAAACGAGCTGGCAAAAATGGGCGTGAAGCTGATAGAAAAGGGACAGGTTTATAAACTGGATTGCAGCGAAAGGGTTATCCCCGAACGTATGTTTATCCATACTTACGACGATCATCGCATGGCAATGGCTTTTGCGCCGCTGGCTTTAATTATTCCGGAATTGGAGGTTGAGGACGCGCAGGTGGTTGAAAAATCATATCCGGCATTTTGGAAAGATCTGGAGAGTGTGGGGTTTCAGGTAAGCCCCCTAACTCCCTAAAGGGGGAACTTTGACGCGTTTATATATTTAATAATTAATACTAATTTTAAAGTCTCCCCTTTAGGGGAGATTTAGAGGGGCACTATGGCAGGCAATTCATTCGGGCAATTATTCAGGATAACCACATTTGGCGAATCGCATGGCGAGGCTATTGGTGTAATTATTGACGGTTGTCCGGCGCAATTAACGGTAGACCTGGACTATATTCAAGGCGAACTGGATAAACGTAAACCCGGCCAGTCTAAAATAACTACACAACGTAAAGAGAGCGATACGGTGAAAATACTTTCGGGGGTGTTTGAAGGTAAAACCACAGGGACACCTATCGCTATGCTGATACCCAATGAAGACCAGCGTTCAAAAGATTATAGCCATAACCAGGATGTTTTTCGCCCATCACACGCCGATTATACCTATCAAACTAAATACGGCATCCGCGACCACCGCGGTGGTGGGCGTTCATCAGCACGTGAAACAGCTGCAAGAGTAGCGGCTGGTGCATTAGCTAAATTGCTGTTAAAGACACAGGGGATAGAGATTGTTGCCCATGTAAGCAGCGTAGGCAAAATAAACGCGCCAAATGTAGCTATAACCAATGTGCAGGAGTTTATTGACGAACGCGAAAAAAATATAGTACGCTGCGCTGATCCGGCTACCGCCGAAGAAATGATAACCTACATTGACGATATCCGCAAGCAAGGTGACACGGTTGGTGGTAAAGTAAGTTGTTATATTCAAAATTGCCCGGTTGGCTTAGGCGAGCCTGTATTTGATAAACTGCATGCCGACTTGGGTAAAGCCATGCTAAGCATTAACGCGGTACATGGCTTTGAATTTGGATCAGGTTTCGAAGGTAGTTCAATGCGGGGCAGCGAGCATAACGATATTTTTGTTAAAAGCCATTTGGGCGATATAAAAACCGTCACCAATTTTTCGGGCGGTATACAGGGCGGTATTAGCAATGGCATGCCTATTGAATTTAGGGTAGCGTTTAAACCAGTAGCTACCATTATGCAAAGCCAGGCTACGGTTGATAGCGAAGGCAATACAGCCGAAATATCGGGTAAGGGCCGCCACGACCCATGTGTAGTACCACGCGCCGTACCAATTGTAGAAGCTATGGCTGCCTTAGTTTTAGCCGATCATTGGTTGAGGAACAGGAATAGCATTTTAGGTTCTTATTAATGAGGAAGATAGTCTGTATAATATTCTTATGCGGACTAGTATTCGCGGGTTGTCATCCACTGTTTTGTGTTTGGGATTTAGGCTATACGAAAATTAGAAAAATCGGAACACCGGCATTAACCGGTTTTTACACACTTGATAAACATTCTTTAGATCAGATGAAGTATGAAGGTAATTATACCATTAGCCGTCATACATTGGAATTATTGCCCAATGGAACTTATAAGTTTATGAATCTTGCCGATTGGGTTTTAAGCCCTTTTGGAGATTCAAAAAAATCGGTAATAACTAATGAAGGGAAATGGTCTGTTCAGTGTTTAAACCCCGACGGATGCGAAATCGTGTTTGATGGTTTTAAAGATGGCCTTTATGGTGATTTATGTGCGAAAAATAATAGACCTGCAATATTGATTAGTGTAGGCGATCCTGATGGATGTATAGGACTTGTTTATGTAAAAACTAATTAACAAATATAATTTGTTAATCTAAATTAATCCATCATCTGCACATCCGCATATCCGTACATCTGCACATCTTCCTATCTTTGCCACAATGCTTTCCTATACTATCCAATTATACAAAAACGCATACAGTGGCCTTTCTAAAAATAGCTGGTACCTGTGCATTGTAATGCTCATCAACCGCAGCGGTACCATGGTGGTGCCGTTTATGAGTATTTACTGCATACAGCAATTACATTTCAGCATTGTGCAGGCAGGTACCATTATGGCGCTGTTTGGTGTAGGGGCTATAAGCGGTTCATTTGTTGGCGGCAGGTTGACCGACAAATTAGGTTTTTATGATCTGCAGGTAGGCGCATTGCTGAGTGGTGGGTTGTTGTTTATTATTTTAGGTTATCTGCACACTTTTTTGGGATTGAGCATCGGCATACTGATCTTAAGCTTTTGCAACGAATCGTTTCGCCCGGCTAACCAAACAGCTATTGCACATTATAGCAATGAAGATAACCGCACGCGTTCTTACTCCCTTAACCGCCTTGCAGTCAACCTGGGATGGGGTGTAGGTGGCGCCTTGGGTGGTTTTTTCGCCTCTATAAATTACCATTTATTGTTTTGGGTAGACGGCTGTACCAATATACTGGCAGCCTTGTTGCTGTTAAGGCTAATGCCCAGGGCTAATGTTAAAAAGACTATCCAAAAAATAAACGATACCATAGTAAAGGTCTCTCCCTATAAAGACAAACCATACCTGTTCTTTATTTTTCTATCCATGCTTTTTGGGATGTGCTTTTACCAGTTCTTTATTATGCAGCCGGTATTTTTTAAGATACAATGGCATTTTACCGAGTTATTTATAGGTTCGTTAATGGCACTGAATGGTGGCATAATTGCAGCAACCGAAATGGTTTTGGTGCATAAATTGGAAGGTAAAAAACCTGGACTGATCTATATTACCATCGGTGTTTTAGTGGCAGGGTTTGGCTATGTCCTACTTAACTTATTGCCCCGCGATCACCTGTCCGCCATATTTATTGTAATACTAATAACCATTGGCGAAATGACAGGCATGCCCTTTATGAATTCATATTGGATAAGCCGCACCAACGTTTATAATCGCGGAGCTTATGCGGCGCTTTACGCCATGTCCTGGTCGTTCGCGCAAATTGTAGCACCCTATTTTGGCAGCCGCCTAATTGATTATGGCGGGTTTAACTTATTATGGTGGGTGTTGGGTGGTATTAGCTTAATAGCTTCGATGGGGTATTGGTGGCTGTATTACCGTACAAAAGATCATTTAATAATATCGAATAATGAATAACGAATATTGAATGATGAAGTGAGTGTAAATGATGAATAAACTTCGATATTCGTTATTCATTATTCGATATTCAAATTATAGTTATTGGCCTCTCAATAATCTTGACGTCACCAGCAACTGCCCCACGTGGCGCATAGTATGCTCGGCGGCGTGTGTATATAAACCAATTACTGTTGACGGTAAATGATTACGGCCAACACCCCGGTGATCGGTTAAAATGGATTCGTCCGTTTCGGATAATTGATTAATGGCTTCGTCTACCTGTCGGTTAAAAACTTCCAGTAAATTAATAACACTGTAGCTTATTGCAGGCATTTTTCCTTCGTTGGCTAATTTGGTAAGCTGATGCTCAGTTAATGCTTCGGCGCGGGCATAGCTAAAAAGGCGATCTAAAATCCCGGCTAAATGCTGCAAATGAAACCCAGGCGACGCCATATTGACCGGCGTTACCCACAATAATATTTCAGGAAAATCGGACATTAATGCGTTTACTTCTTCCCTGGCCTGTAAAAGCGCGTGGGCAACAGGTTGCAATAATGCAGGTATTCCCTCAAGTGGTCCCCGCAGCCATACTTCGGGTTGATTATTTTTCGCCATATATTATTATAACAACAGGATACTTATTTTATTTTAATATTTGCGCAATACTTTTGTGGTATAGGTATTGCTATACTATTTCAAATACATAATATTAAATATGACCCTATTCAACAAGAAGTACGCACTTCCATTTATTCTTTCTCTATTTCTGTTACTCTCGTTAACATTTCAAAGTTGTAAAAAAAGTCGCTCAGACATGGGTAAGGTCTTATTCCTTAAAACCAAAAATAAGGTTTTTAAAGATGTAACACCTGATGGTTTCTCCGAAGTTTTCCAAAAGGTACTGGCCGATGAAAAATCGAAAATGCGTTATCCCGAAGTAATAACCGCATTTTATGCGCAAAACGATTACGACCCTATTTTTGTGATGGATCATATATTTAATGGCGATGATAAAGCCGCGGTAATGTATTTTCAAAAAGCAGCTGACCATGGGCTAAACCCCGATCTGTTCAAGTCGACAGAAATTGCAACCTTAATTAATAAATTCTACAAAAAGAAAGGTGTTAAAACGCTTGACGAAGCATATCATGATATGGCCGAATTGGAGTTGCTTACAGCCAATTCGCTGATAACCTATTCAAATGCATTGCAATATGGCTTAGTTAATCCTAAAAAAATATATGCCCGTTATTATACCGATACCAAACGCCCCGATAGCGCTTTAATGAGCCAGGTGTTCCAGGTTAAAAGTTTTAAAAATTATTTGGATAGCATTCAGCCTAAAGACCCACAATACATTGCCCTGCAAAAAGCATTGGCTGATGGTTACCAGGCGCCGGGACGATCGAAAGAAGAAACCCAGCGCGCTATAGCAGTTAACCTGGAACGTTTGCGATGGAAAAATAAGCCATCAGGCGGCAAGTACGTTATTGTAAATATTCCTGATTATATGCTGAACGTTATAGATAGCGGTAAGTCGGTATTAAGCATGAAGGTTTGCGTAGGCGAGGGGCGTAATAAACTTAACGCCTATAACCTTTCTAACTATGTAGACAGCGCCAAAACTGATGTGCCTAACCCGCACGAAACGCCACAGTTAAATAGCCTTATTTATTGTGTAGACGTTAACCCGGTTTGGAATATTCCGCAGAGCATTGTATCAAAAGAAATTATTAAAGCTGCAAGAGATGATCGTTTTTACCTTTCAAATAAAGGAATTGATGTATTTAGAAACGGGCAGAAAATTTCAAATACGGAAGATATTAATTGGGCTGAAGCAGGAAAGCAGGATTCTGAATACGAATTTAAACAACGCCCCGGCGATGATAATTCATTAGGGAAAATCAAGTTCTTATTTCCCAACAAAAGCAGCGTTTATTTGCATGATACACCCGCAAAGCCAGCCTTTAAAAGGCCCGACAGGGACGTAAGCCATGGTTGTGTGCGTTTAGGCGACCCACAGGGATTAGCATTAAACCTGTTTGGCCCGGGCGAAAAATATAACCTGATAGCAAAAGATATGGCGCTTGATAAGCCTGATCCGACAACAGTTAATCTCCCTAAAAAAGTGCCTGTTTATATAACCTATGTAACTTGCTGGGCAGATGCAGACGGAACACTGCAAACACGTAATGATGTTTATGGACTTGATGTGGTACTATTCAACGCGTTAGCCAGTTTAAAATAATAAATAGCTATAAATGCAAAAAGAGCCGATGCTAATTGATAGCCGGCTCTTTTGCGTTATTAGTCAGTTAAGTTTATTTAGTATTTTGGTATTCGGTGCTATCCGGCACAAAGCTTTCTAAACCATCTTCATTCAAATACTTTGAAGTATAGTTATCGGTGTTGCCATTAATGAATAGCATGTTGCGGCCTTTTATGGTATTAATTACCTGGTCGCGCACTTCAGGCGCAACAGCTGGGCATCCCCAGCTACGGCCCAGTCGGCCCATTTTATTAATAGCGCCTTCGCCTACATAATCGGCACCATGAATAACAATTGCACGCGCACGGGCGCTCGCATTAAAGCCTTCGTCTAATCCGTCTAAACGTAACGAACGGCCGTTTTTGCCATTATATACATCGTCAGTAAGGTAAAAACCTAAACTGCTTTGGTGAGAATCGTTATTGTCGGAAAATTTGGTAGCCACATCGTCGCCGCTTCCTTGTCCGTGAGCTACCCATGTGTTTAATAATAGCTGTTTGCTTAAAATATCAATTATCCACATGCGTTTTTCATGGCTTGATTTAGCCAAATCAACAATAGTAACAACCGAGCTATTTTGCGGCAGCTTATTAGCTTGTTTTAAATTAAAATATCCTGTAAGTGCTTTCTGGAATACAGAAAGGTCAAGGCCCGCTTGCTGCAGGTTTGCAGTTTGATACAAAGTGGCTACGTATTGGTCAAAAACCGCACGTGGCGTAATAGCTGTTTTATTGGCGCTTAATGTGTTGTTGGTATTCGCCGGGCTCCAGCTAATAATGGTTAACGAAAACATTAACATCACGCACAATACCCACAAAAAATGTTTTTTAATCATCATTTAAAATTAATCAATAAGTGAATTAAAAAGGGAACAGGTATAAATTAAAAATAGCCGTTTGTTGAGAGTGTATGCAAATATAAGTAAAATATTTTGAATGAAGAAATTATTTTAACTATTTAGCAATAGATGGCATAAAAATGATAAACTCAATTAAGTATGCTTTCCATCTACTGCTGACTATAACTCCTTTATGTTATAATTATTTTACCCAATTAATTTTCTCTTTCAGCGCGGTTATTCTTTTTCCTGCCGGATGTTCATCAGCGTAGCCTAAATATAATATTCCCATTACCTGGTCTTCTACGCCTAATTGTAAAAAATGTTTCATAGCAGGCTTGAGCGCCATGCCGCCGGTGCCCCAGTACGACGCTATATTTAATGCTGTAGCGCCCAATAGAATGTTTTGCACCGCACACGCGGTAGCAGCCATTTCTTCAAAAGCAGGGATATTGGGAAGATTGCCCCTTTTCATTACGGCAATAATTACGTGCGATGCTTTATCGCCTTGTGTAGAAAGGTTGTTGTAAACACCTTCGTTAAAGTCTTCGACGGGGGTATTTGCTTTGTATAGCTCAGCATGTTGGCGGCAAAAATCAGAAGGATTACTATATACGGTAAACCGCCACGGTTCGGTTAACCCGTGGGTTGGTGCCCAATCGGCCAGCTCAAGTAGTGAGGTAATTTGATAGTCGGGTATTTTATTACCGTTCATCATAAATGGTTTTATGGTGCGGCGGTTTTTTATGATGGTTGAGATAGTGTTGAATGTATTATCCATGATAGGTAGTTAATCTGCTAAAGCAATAGGTTGATTATTAAGGTGATGTAGAACGCTTTAAAATATATAAGTTGTTGATTAATTCAGGTATCCTAAATTAATCAACAACTCAATAATTCAATAACTCAACATTAATATATCGGCGGATAATGGCTTGGGTTGCTGTTGCTCATCATGCCATAAACCGCTTCAACAATATCATCTAAAGATGGCTTGGTAAAGTAATCACCGTCTGATCCGTAAGGCGGGCGGTGGTCTTTTGCCGATAATGTTTTTGGCGGGCAATCCAGCGAGTAATAACCATTTTGCAGCTCTAATACTTTTTGAAGGATATAGGCCGATGCTGCACCGGGTACATCTTCATCAACTACCAGTAATTTATTGGTTTTGGTTAACGAGTTACCGCATACGTTATCCAAATCAAAAGGATATAGTGTTTGTGGATCGATCACTTCAATGCTGATACCTAATTGCTCTAATTCTTCTGCTGCTTCCATTACCACACGCAGCGTCGAGCCGTAGGATACAACCGTCATATCGGTACCATATCTCAATATTTCGGCTTTGCCTAATGGTACGGTAAACTCGCCAACGTTGTTTGGCAACTTTTCTTTTAAGCGATAACCATTCAAACATTCTATAACCAACGCAGGTTCATCACCGCGTAGCAAAGTATTGTACATGCCTGCGGCCTGTGTCATATCGCGCGGAACGCAAACGTGCAGGCCACGCATCGAGTTTAATATCAACCCAAGCGGTGAGCCGGAATGCCATATACCTTCTAAACGGTGTCCGCGTGTGCGTACAATTAGCGGCGCTTTTTGGCCGCCGCGCGTACGATAGCTTAGTGTAGCCAGGTCATCGCTTAAAACGTTTACAGAGTATAATAGGTAATCTAAATATTGTATCTCGGCAATGGGCCTGAAACCACGCATGGCCAAACCTAAGCCCTGGCCTATAATGGTAGCTTCGCGTATGCCGGTATCAGTAATGCGCAAGTCGCCAAATTTACTTTGCAAACCCGCAAATCCCTGGTTAACGTCGCCAATGGCGCCCACATCTTCACCAAATGCCACCATGGTACGGTCGCGTTCAAAATTGGCTTCAAAACAGGCATTTAATACTTCGCGACCATCAATAATACGAGGGTCGGCATCGTATACAGCAGGCACAGTTTTTACTTTTAACGGCGAATATTTGGTATCGGTAAATAATTTAGAATTAAAGCGATCGGCATTTTTTACGCTTTCCCAGGCCAGCCATTTAGATAAAGCATCTTTTTCGGCACTGGTTTCTGTTACGGTTAAACGCAATACCTTGCGCACAGCAACAGCTACATCTTTTCGGCCCGGATCAATACAGTTCTGCAATTCTTCGGCTGCCAATAGTACGCCATCCCGCGCACCTGATTGGTGCGATAGATTGATGATCAATTTTGCAGCCTGGTCAAGTTCGTTTTTTATTTCAGATGCCAGGTCATTCCAGGCCTCGCGTTGACATTCACGTACATATTTTTTAGCGGTTGTTTCCAGTTCATCAAGCTGATCATCAGTAGCTATGGCCGATTCAACCATCCATTTACGCATTTGTAAAAGACAGTCGTGTTCGTTCTCCCATTCCAGCCGTTCTTTTGTTTTATAACGTTCGTGCGAGCCTGATGTAGAGTGACCCTGCGGTTGTGTCATCTCAACTACGTGTATCATAACTGGCACATGCTCTTCGCGGCAAATTTTTATAGCGCGTTCATAAGTTTCGCAAAGGGCCACGTAATCCCAGCCACGTACTTTAAATATTTCGTACCCATTGGTGCCCGGCTCACGCTGAAAACCCTTTAATATTTCAGAAATATCTTCTTTAGTAGTTTGTAATCTTGCCGGCACAGATATGGCGTAAGCATCATCCCAAACAGAAATAGCCAACGGCACCTGCATTACACCGGCTGCATTAAACGCTTCGAAAAATAATCCTTCAGAAGTTGAGCCGTTACCAATAGTACCAAAAGCCACTTCGTTGCCATTGATAGAGAACTGTGTAAACTGGTGTAATTCTGGATTTTGGCGGTATAACTTTGAAGCATAAGCCAATCCCAATAAGCGTGGCATATGGCCGCCGGTTGGCGAAATATCTGCGGAGCAATTTTTAACGTCGGTTTGGCTTTTCCAGTTTCCTTCGGCATCAACATAACGGGTTGCGTAATGGCAGTTCATTTGCCTGCCTGCGGAAGCGGGATCTTTTTCTATATCAGGATTTGCATAAAGCTGGGCAAAAAATTCTTTTAAATTGCTCATGCCTGTGGCAAACATAAAAGTTTGGTCGCGGTAATAACCTGCGCGCCAGTCGCCATTTTTAAAAGCCTTAGCCATTGCCAATTGTGCCACTTCCTTGCCATCGCCAAATATGCCAAACTTAGCCTTACCCGTAAGCACCTCGCGACGGCCTATTAAACTGGCCTGCCTGCTTTCAAAGCCTATACGGTAGTCGTTAAGTACAACTACTTTAAAATCATCAAAACTAAGTTCTGCAACAGCAGATTGGTCGGTGCCGTGAATAGAGGCTTCTGGCATATATAAATTTAGATTAGGATGTAAAATTAGGAAATTAAATTATTATTATTGGTTACGTAATAAAGGATGGAGACGTTGTTAAGGTTTTACCAATTGCAAAATATATTTTTTTAAATATCTATGACAGAACCCGCCAGTGTAACTTTTTAAGCCCTTACTACGTTAACAATCAAAATATTTTAAATTCACATTAAACCTGTTATATTTGTAACAATCAAACATTCGATATGAAAAAATTAATGTTAATATGCGCTGTAATTTTAGGTTTCGCCTTTACAGCATCGGCACAAACAAGCTCTAAAGCCGAGTTTAAATTTGTTGAAGAAAAGCACGATTTTGGTAAAGTACCACAAGGTATACCCGTAACCACCAAGTTTGAATACACCAACGTTGGTTCGGAACCGCTTATTTTAACCAACGTAGCGCCAACCTGCGGTTGTACTATTGCCGATTATACTAAAACTCCGGTTGTGCCAAATGGCAAAGGTGTAATTACAATTACTTATAATGCTGCAGTAGTTGGTACATTCACAAAAACAATTGTAGTAACATCAAACGCTACTTTGCCAACAAAATATATTACTATTATAGGCGAGGTTGTTGCAAAACCCGCGTCGACCGTAGGTAAATAGAGATAAAACTGATACTTAAGATCTCTACAAATAAATGGGATCTGATAAAAAAACGACCCTAACTTTTAGGGTCGTTTTTTGTTTGCAGGGTGTTGTTTAAAATAGAATTCATTATTGTACTAATGCGAAGTAACTACTAACTAATTATGCCATCTGTTTCTAAAAAAGGGCAGCGAATGCCTGAATCGCCTATTCGTAAACTCACTCCATTTGCCGAAAAAGCTAAGCGTGCAGGCAAAAAAGTCTATCACTTAAACATTGGTCAGCCAGATATTGAAACACCTGCCGGAATGCTTGACGCGGTGCGAAATATAGACTTTAAAGTTTGGGCCTATACTGAGTCGGAAGGTACGCACCCGTACCGGGAAAAACTGACATCCTATTACAATAAAATAGGGTATAATATTACTGCCGATGATATTATTGTTACCACCGGCGGTTCGGAAGCTATATCTATAACCTTTATGACCTGTTTGGATGCCGGCGATGAAGTAATTGTGCCCGAGCCTTTTTATGCCAACTATAACGGTTTTGCCAACCAAAGCGATATTGTGGTGGTGCCTATTATGTCGCATATTGACAATGGTTTTGCGCTGCCGCCTATTGCCGATTTTGAAAAAGCCATCACCAATAAAACCAAGGCTATTTTTATTTGCAGTCCTAATAACCCCACCGGTTATTTATACTCGAGGGAAGAAATGGAGGCGCTGAAGGCATTGGTTTTAAATCACGATCTGTTTTTATTTGCCGATGAAGCTTATCGCGAGTTTTGTTATGACGGTAAGCAGTTTGTATCGCCTATGCATTTAGATGGGCTTGATGAGCATGTAGTTATTATAGATACCGTAAGTAAGCGATATAGCGCCTGTGGCGCACGCTTAGGTTGTATGATAACCCGGAATAAAGAAGTTTGGCATAATGCCTTAAAATTTGCCCAGGCGCGTTTAAGCGCGGGTATGGTTGAGCAGTTGGCAGGGACAGCTGCTATTGATACGCCCGATGAGTATTTTGAACACGTACATGCCGAATATAGTAACCGCCGCGATATTGTAGTTAGCGCTTTAAACAAAATGGAAGGTGTCTATTGTCCCAACCCCGGGGGGGCCTTTTATGTAATGGCCAGATTGCCTATCGATAATTCTGATAAATTTTGCCGCTGGATGCTGGAAGAATTTAGCTATGAAAATAAAACGGTAATGATGGCACCGGCTACTGGATTCTATACCACCAAAAATGCCGGATTGAATGAGGTACGCATAGCCTATGTTTTAAATAACAACGATCTAAAGCAGGCGATGGAATGTTTGGAAATGGGCCTGCGGGCGTATCCGGGGAGAATTTAAGTCTATAGTACTTAGTCTTGAGTCGTGAGAGTTTTGTATATTTGTAAACTATCCAGGCTTAAGACTTTGAACTCAAGACTTAGGACTAGTCAATAAATGGGGTCGACCGGAATTGACAGGATGGAGATAAGTAGGTAAGCATGCAGCGCGTTGGGTGAATTAGCGCTCTAATCAGAACACTCAAAATCACAAATGGCGAAAATAACTACGCCTTAGCTGCTTAATTTAGAATTAAATAGCTTTTGTCCCGCCGGTTTTCCGTTTTGTTGGATCGGCAACCGGGGCATCGAAAAACGAAACTAGCCCGCTTAACGGTGTGCATAGCAGGCGAAATAAAACACCTAAGGAAAACGGTACAGGCGCGCGGCTGGCCTTCCCTTTCCCTACAATTAAACAGCAGATAAGCATGTAGAAAGCTTACCTTATACCATGTTTGGACGAGGGTTCGAATCCCTCCGGCTCCACTTAAACAAAACAAGCTTGCCTTTTGGGCAGGCTTGTTTTGTTTAAAGCAATTGTGGCACAGGTGCGCGGCTGGCTTTCCCTTTCCCTACAATTAAACAGCAGATGCGCCTATAGAAAGCTTACCTTATACCCTATTTGGACGAGGGTTCGAACTTCTTTCTTGAGCGGATTTGTGTTTCGGTGGCGGGAGCGAAAAATACCTCCGGCTCCACAAAAATTGAAAAAGCTGCCCGATAAGGTAGCCTTTTCAATTTATTAATAGAATTTGTTGGTTTGAGAACCGGCAATTATAAATAGAGCGAACCATATTAAATTTTCTCCTGCTTCTTAAATTCGCTTGGAGTATAGCCATACTTTGCTTTAAAAGCTGTGGAAAAATAGGTTGCTGATGCAAACCCTACTTTATAAGTGATTTCAGATATTGTATAATCTTCGTTTAATAACATATACTTTGCTTTTTTAAGTCGCCTACCTAAAATGTAATCCGTAATGCTGCATCCCATTAAAGCTTTTACTTTTCGGTATAACTGTATTCTTGAAATACCCATCGTTCTGCTTATCTCATCTACACTAAAATGTTCGTTTGCTAAATTACTTTCGACAAGCCCGGCAAGGTCATTTAAAAACTTTTTGTCTAAACCTTTGGAAACTTGTATTTTTTCATTGGGAATCTCACTTGTATAGTGTTCTTTTAAGATCAACCGGCTCTTTAACAAGCTCTTCACATTCTCTTCTAATAGTCCTAAGTTAAACGGCTTAGTGATATAGGCATCAGCCATACTTTTTATACCATCAATCTGTTGTTCAACACTGCCTTTAGCCGTAAGTAATATAATGGGGATATGAGAAGTCCTGATGTCTGATTTTAGTTTGCTTGTAAGTTCTTTACCAGAAATGCCTGGCAAAACCACATCAGATATAATCAGGTCCGGAACACGCTCATAGGCTTCGTTTAAGCCATTTAAGCCATTGTTGGCAGTAAATACTTCATAATGTAGAGAAAACCTTTCATTTAGGTAATTTAGCAGATCCTTGTTGTCTTCAACAATTAACAACGTTTGATCTTTTAATGGTGAAAAAGCATTTAAAGGTTCTATTGCTTCGTTTTCTTCCAGTTCGGTAGTAAAAATCTTGGCCTTTTCATAAAAAGGTTCTGTATCTGGTGCTGAAGATAGTAGTTCATCTTCTTTTAAATGATTATTTCCTAAAGGTAAAAAGATACTAAAAGTAGTTCCCTGCCACTTTTGACTTTTAACCTTAATGTCACCGTGATGAAGCAATATCAATTCTTTTGATAGTGATAACCCTAATCCCGAACCCTTAAATGCACTAGCGTTTTCCTGGAAGAAAAGCTCAAAAAGATGCGCTTTATTTTCCTCCGACATTCCGATTCCGTTGTCTTCTACCGCAATTAATACCTGGTCTTCAAGTTGCTCTATATAAACGTATATTTTTCCATTATCATTCGTGAACTTAAATGCATTAGATAAAAGATTAAACAAGACCTTGTCGATCATGTTTATATCAAACCAAACAACCAGGTCCTTTGTGCTGGTATTAAGACGAAGGTCAATATTTCGTTTTTTCGCGTTGTGCTGAAAAGGTTCTAGAATATCATTCACAAATTGAACCATATTATTAGGTGAGGCCTTCACTTTTACCTTATGGTATTCAATTTTTCGATATTCGATTAGTTGGTTTACTAACCGCAAAAGTCGAATTGCATTTTTATGGATTAGGTTCAAATTCCTTCCGGCATATAATTTTATTTTTTCGTTGGCCATTAAATCTTCCAACGGACTTAGAATCAAAGTCAGAGGTGTTCTGAACTCATGTGAGATATTGGTAAAAAAATTCAGTTTAGCCTCAACCGCGTTCTCGGCCTTATCAGACATTTCAATCAATAGATTTCGCTGCTCTAATATCTCATTGTTCTTCGCTTCAAGGCTTTTGTTGATCTTACGGTTTTCCATTAACGAATAAAACGCCAATCCTCCGAAAACAACAGCAAGAACTAATGTAATTACGATAATGTCTAATATAACCTGTTGGTTTTTATAAACTTCCTCCTGCTCCGCTAATAAAGATTGTTGACGTTCAATATCCTTTTGTTGACTGGATATTCTGCTCCATTGTAAGTTCATCAACTGCACATTTGAAGAATTGATAACCACAGTTTTTAAAATGTTATCTCTCAAAAATGGCTCTTTATTAAGTATCGCCAGTGCAGTATTAATGGCCTCTTTACCCCCTGTAGGATATAATAGACTCGCATCTAATACATGATCTTCTACCATTTTTAATCCCCCGCTAACACCGGGTTGCGCATCTACCCCTACAATTTTTACGTTATGATTGATTTTTAAATTGTTAAAAATCTGGGCTGCAGCAGATGCCATCATATCATTATGAGCGAATACCGCATTAATTCCTTTTAGTTGCAGGGGGATTTTAGTCAATTGGGCTTCTGCGTGACTTTTTAACCAATCTCCGTACACCTGTGCAGTTATTTCGATGTTATTAAACCTTTTTAAACCATCGTGAAATCCCCGGTCTCTTTCAATAGCCGGCGAGGAGCCCGGTAAACCCATTATTTCTAATACATGAGACGGCCCATCTAATATTGAACCTAGATATTCACCAGCCATTTTGCCAATTTGATAGTTATCGGCACCTACATAAGCTGTATATAAGCTGCTGGATGTTTTGCGGTCAATAACAATTACAGGAACGCCCTTATTGTAAGTTTGTTCTACTATCCCGGTTAAGGGTTTCGCTTCATTAGGAGAAATAAT
>Ga0206854_1097_pt1 | contig 24738 bp, 33 predicted proteins | sample Alteio_BWOrgCont_50_FD_152870 | JGI IMG/M metagenome (GOLD analysis project Ga0206854, IMG submission 152870) | Enriched cells from forest soil in Barre Woods Harvard Forest LTER site, Petersham, Massachusetts, United States -... | ecosystem: Environmental > Terrestrial > Soil > Temperate forest >...
CATTCATCGTGGGCAGTGTGAATGGCAAGCGCAGCGTCTCATTGCAACTGCTCAACGGAAAAGTGTTCGTCAGTGCGGGCAATGTGACCATTCCGCCCAATCACAGCATCCCAAAACCTGCCAGTGTCGTCGAAGTGCGTTACCTCTACGCGTTCAAGGAATCGGGTGCCATCTACCAGCCCGTCTATTTGGGCGTGCGGGAGGACATCGACCCGGCTGAATGCCTGGTCAGCCAACTCAAATACAAAGCGGAACAACGGGAACCCGCGCTGGTATGAGCCTGATCAACCGTAAGCATGTGAAGGATTACGCCCTCACAGTGGCAAAAGAACGCACCCACAAATTCACTCGGGTTGAATGCGTGCTGTAAGAGCTGCCGTCCGTTCCAAAACAGCATTCGCTTCTCGCAGCATATCCCTTCGTGTTTGAAGTAGCCAATCATTGGCTAGCACCATTTTGGCGATGTCATTGTCCGAGACAAATAAGTCTTGCAGGCTCTTCGGATGTGTCAATCTGTTGCGGACACCGACAGTGACCCTCATAGCACTCCAGCCCGTTCCGGAGAAATCGATTTTGACACCCGTTCTGACGACCTTCAGATACGCCGCAATCGCAAATCGCAGGTTCGGCAGCATTTGTGGAAACATTCGCTTTGTAGTTGGGGTGCCGTTTTCGTCGAGAACTGGTGAACACTCCTCAAGCATCATCACTTCAGCGGGAGAGAGCGCATCCAAATACGGTGCCAATATCTCTGTCGTGTTTGCGAAGTGCTCCGCTACTTTGATGGACGGAACCATTTGCTGCACGATATAAAGTGAGAAGCGTTTGAAGTGGTAGGCGATAACCTCTACAAATGTGCAAAACTCACGAATAAGCAATCGACGGCGATATTGACTGCCATGATCCGCCTGGAGATTTTCTCGACATCTGCCTAGCTCTTTGTAAAGAGTCTCGAATACGTCGTCAAGTTCGTGAAGATGATGGAGTGGATTATCCATATGTCATAGTGCGGAAATGGTTATTAGAGGAACGAGACGGCTGGAAGAGTTCGCAGTTCTGATGGTCGCTGCGGTCAATGTGAAACGCACGACAATTCTCGCCACATCATCAAGCCCGTCAGTCTTCATCGGCTGACGGGCTATTCATTTCACAACAAACCGAAAGGAGAAACCATGAGCAAAATCGCTCTACCAATCGCCGAATTAAAACCGGCTCTCATTGGATTTGGCAAGGTCATCAGCAAACGATGCACCCTGCCTGTCCTGAATCACCTCAAAATCGAACGCACCAAAGACGGCTGGATCACGATCACCGGCACTGATTTGGATGCCTACGTCACCTACCGGCTGGAGCAACCCAGCGAAGGCGAAGCTCTCACCCTGCTCGTCCCGTGTGACGAATTGCAGAAGCTCGCCAAGAACTGCCCGAAGAACGACACGTTGCTTCTCGCTGGCGACAGTAAAGCGGTGACGATTCAATACGCCATCGGTAGCCAGGTCGCTGAAGCCAAAGTGGATTCATTGGCGGTTGAGGAGTTCCCTGAAATCCCCAGGATCAAAGGGGAGCCTATACCGCTCAACGATACCCTGCGCCAATCGATCCATGAAGCGATGGATTGTGCGAGCGAGGATCAAACACGCCTCATCCTCAACAGTGCCTACATCGACGTATCAAAGGAGGAAGGCCACTACGTTGTCGGCACCAATGGCAGCCATCTGTTTGCCAGCAATTCATTCAAGCTGCCATTGAAGGATTCCGTCATCATCCCCACGCACAAATTCCTGGGGTATCGAGAGTTCAACAATGACGGCGAATGGCAACTGCGCATTGGGACGCCGCAGCACAAGGACGATGCACCACAAATCCAGATCAGTTCTCGGCGCTGGAGGTTCATCGCCAAACAATACGAGGGCAGCTACCCGAACTGGCGTCAGGTCGTGCCATCGGAATTCGCCAGTGGGATTCAATTTGAGGAAAGTTCACTTGATGCTCTGGCCGATACCATTGAACGGCTGCCGGACCATGACGAACGGTTTCACGCCATCGGCATCGAGCGCAAAGAGCGTGCGGTGAACCTGCTTTGGAAATCCAACAAAGAGGAACCGTGGAAGCGATTGCCTGTGACCGCAGAGAAACTCACTGGCAACGACATCACGATCTACCTCAACCGGCACTACCTTACGAAAGCTCTGCGCTTCAGCCTGCACCAATTGGATCTGATCGATTCCCTGTCGCCCATGCGTTTCAGCCAGAACGGTCGCCAGATGATCGTAATGCCGGTGAATACCGAGGGGCCACCCATGCGCTGCACACCGGCGGCAACGCCATCAGAACAACCCGCAGCACATGCACCCGCTGCAAAAGAAGAAAGGAAACCCATGCCAAGAACATCCACCGCTGCCCCCACGACCAATGGGAACGGCCACAATCAACAGCAACCTGCACCGGAAACCAAACCGGCACTGGAGATCGCCCTGGACCAAATCGAAACCATCAAGGGATCGTATCGTGAAGCCATCAAAGGGCTCAACGAACTCGGCGACACCCTCAAGCAGGTTCAGCGTGAGCACCGAACGATTCAGTCGTTTCGTGCCAATCTCGAAAAACTCACGACCGGCAGGGCCTGAACCATTTGGCGACGGAAACACCTGGGGTCAGCCATTCCATTTATTGGGTGGCTGATCCCTATTCGTGTGGGAAATGCAATCCAGCCACTGATCGGGCGTGATGCGATTCATTTCGCACCATGCGCCATTCTTTCCTTGCCTTTCTGCTCGTCGTTGTCTGCTTCCTCGCTGGCTGTGGCCGAGACTCACGCCTCCATGGAAAATGGACGTTTGACCGCGAATACACCGAGGCTCAGCTCCAAACAAAACAGGCTGAAGGGAAAACGAAGACCGAATCTTTGGAGGGCATGAAACAGCAATTGGTGAGCATGCTCGTCCCACAGCTAATCGCTAAACTTGATGGCAGCACGTTGACCATCAAACCCAAAGAAATGATTTTGGTCACGAAGGACGGAACTGGCACATCCGAGCCCTACGAGATTATCGAACGCCCAGCGAAGGACACTTGGCGCACGAAGAAATCAAATGGGGATGTGGAAACCTACACTCGTGAGGGTGAACGACTTTACAGCCCGGCAAGTGGAGACCTACATTTCAACGCGTATTTCAAGGCAGCGAAATAGTAAATACTGTCTCCCAGGAAAATAGTCGGGACGGCACTAAGAACTCCGTTGCAGTCAACGGTGGCTCAACAAAGGCCCTCTCTGGAATACAGAGGAGGGCAAATATCAGGGAAGCAAAACATTAGGAGAACCTTGAAACGGATACCGGAAAGAACTGATGAGGTTTCAGCTCACGATCTCAGTCGAAGACTCAAATCTAAAGCTGCATCCCGTGCACTACTGCCGCTGCAGTAATGCAGTAGCATGAACTGCAATACTGCAATGAGTGCAATTTGCAGTTGTTGCACCTCTGCATTTCACTTGGTAGGTTTGTCAATATGCCTGCTTCGCTCCACAGCTTTGGCAAGGTCTTCTTTCATCCTGCCCGCCGCTTCAGTGGAAATGCCATGCGTCAGGTTCAGCTTCAAATGCTGGGACAGGAATTCATCAACGGGCATCCAGTGGCCATCGTGCTGGATTTGCTTTGTCCACGCGCAAATCGTAATGAGTCCTTCTCGCAGTTTGTTGATTTGAGTTTGGGAGGCATGCAGGTCTTGAAGCACCTGTTCCAATTCCGCCACGGTCTGCGCAAGCTCCAACTCGGCCTCTTTCCGTTTCGTGTAGTCAAGCGCCACACCATAGATGAGTTGGTCTTTTGGCGACGTAACCGAAGTCCACAAGAGCCATCGATACGATCCATTTGCATGACGATACCTGTTCTCGAAAAGAAACGTGTTTGCACATTCATTCACTCGCTCCACCTCCCGCTTCGTATTCCCCACATCATCAGGATGAATCAGTTCCAAGTAGGGCACGGACAACAAGTATTCAACGGGGTAGCCCAAAGCAGTTTCCCAACTCGCGCTCAGCTTCTTGAAATATCCGTCGAACCCGGCGACGTAGTGTAAGGCCACTGGAAGCTCAAACATCCGATCCTCAAGCTCATTGGCAGCTCGTCGAGAGGTGATGTCCTGAAATTGAACGAGAAAGCTGTGTGGCTCTCCATCACTATCACGCACCATTGAAGCGTGAATCGATACCCACACGACGTTTCCTGCCTTGTGCAATAGCGGCAGCTCATTCGTATAAGGCAGGGGATCACAATCGATCCACGACGCCACCAACGGGTTCACTGTGGTCAACGTAAACTCCCCAATATTCGCGTCCAAAAGCTCTGGTTCCGTGTAGCCCAAAAGATTGCATATCGCCGGATTAACACGAAGCCAACGTCCATCCAGCCCTACCAAGGCCATGCCTATTGCAGCAGCCTGAAAGAGATTTGGGACGAGTTGGTTGAGGGACATTGGGAGTGAATGCTATCGGCACGAGGGAAACCTGACAAGAGGATGCCGCAACAGGCTGAACTGAGGCTCAATACAACACACCAACCAAAAGAAAGGAGGCACCCCATGCCCACACGCAACACTGAGGTCTTGCAGCAGATTGTCACCACGCTCGACGGTCTGCTCACCTCAACACCACACGCCCTGGCCCGTCTGGAGATTTTCTTCAAAGATTCTCTCCTCATCGTGGCAGGCAATGAAACCCAAATCGCCGAACATGCCGAAAAACTGAGGCTCGCCATCATCGACAATGAGCGTGGTCCTGTCTTGGACTACATCCAGGAAAAGGCACTCGTCGCCGTCACCATTGATCATGTGGAGGAGGCGATCAACACGCTCTTCCCGGATCGTTTTGTCGAACCATAAACCCGCTGTCCCATGTCGGGATCAGCACAACCAAATAGAAAGGAGTCCAACAATGGCTCATCATCCCAACCTCATTCTCCACTGCGGCGCATCCGCTGTCGATCTCGATCAAGTGGCAGAAGTCAAAACACCGGCATCAACCCGTTCCTGGGTGCCGATTCCACATCGTCAATTGATCGATACCGTTCAGCGAACCCTCGCTGCCACCAATCTCAAGATCGGAACGCAGGCACACTCACTCACCCATGACGGAAGCCGGTATTTTGGCTTAATGGAAATCCTCAACCGCAACCAGAACGCTGATTATACCTGGGTCCTCGGGCTCAGGAACAGTCACGACAAAACATTCCCTGCTGGTCTCGTGGCCGGGTCATCGGTGTTCGTCTGCGACAATCTGAGTTTTTCGGGCGATGTGAGGTTCGCCAGGAAGCACACCCGGTTCATCAACAGGGATCTTCCCCAGCTCATCAGTCGGGCCATGGGAATGCTCGGTGACAAGTGGCAAGAGCAGGATCGACGCATCACGGCCTACAAGAACTACGCCCTGCTGGAACAGGCGGCGCATGATCTTGTGATTCGCAGTGTCGATGTCGGTGTGTGCGCCAATTCCTACATCCCCGACGTGATCAGGGAGTGGAGGGAGCCGAAGCACGAGGCGTTTGAAGCCAGAAATGTCTGGTCGCTCTTCAATGCGTTCACCGAGACGTTGAAGCAGGGCAATCTGAGTGAACTGCCCAAGAGGACACTGGCCCTGCATGGGCTTTTGGATGTGGCGGTGGGCTTGAACTGACGGGTGCAAAAAGATCAGCGTTCCTCTCCATGAGGGACGCTTTTCTTTAGTCGACAGAGAACTCCAGAAACCCTTAATGTCCTTCCCTTTCGAGATCGGGCTGATGCAAGCCCACTCCTAACGAAAATTAATTCTCCAAAAAAAGCGAAAAATGTCATCTGCCCGGCCGCGACTATTCATCGGTTCATCAACAGAAAGCCTGGGGTATGCGAATGCTATCCATGAGCACCTTGAAAAAGTAGCCGACATCATGCCGTGGCCAGTGGCATTTTCTCGCGACAATGGAAAATCGACTCTCGAATCTCTACTCAAATTGGCAAAGGATTTCGATTTCGCGATTTTTGTATTCGGAGAGGATGATGTTTGTGAGCATCGTGGTAGGCGTTATCTGATCGCAAGAGATAATGTTTTATTTGAACTTGGTCTGTTTCTAGGAAAACTTCACAAAGATTGCGTATTTTATCTGCTTCCTGAAACGGATGGAACGTTGATTAGTTTTCACAAACCCTCAGATCTAGCAGGACTGATTGATTTGTCCTATAATCCCAACAATGCACTTGGCCCGAGATCTTCTGTTTCTGTTCCTTGCAATATTATTAAAGAGCAAATCGCGGATTGGGTAACAAACCGGCATAAATACCTCGTGATTACTGAGTCGCCGTCACATAGTAGCACCTTGGACACACTGGCCAATGAGCTATTGACATTAGTCGAAGCCAAAACAAAAGTCCGTTACTTGGGTTCATACCCAGGGTTTTTCTCTGAGTTTCTCGAACCGAAAATCGCCATGGCAAAGCGTAAAATCGAAATAGCCTGTGATTTTCCCGACTATGGTTCGTTTAGCGCAAATGGAACCTGGCAAAAATACCACCGCCTTTTGAAGGAGAAGGGTTCCATAGTCGATTTGATTGTATTAAATGAAAAGCGCCGCAAAAGATTTCTCGAACGACAAACAGCTTCAACCCCCGCAGAGTGGCAAACCCTCACCGCGCAGCCGGGTTTCGTCGATTGCTTGAAAGCGTTGGAGGAGCGGATAAGTAAAACCGTATCAAGTCCCGAAGATCTAACGCGGGTTGCCATCAAACACCAAAACGGTGCGATTAAACAATTGGTTCCGAGTTTGGCATTCTTTGCTGAGATCGACGCATTAATGACAATTTATCTTTGGATCATTGACGATGAAGCGATTTTTTCTATTCCTGCCTTTGGTTTCGGTCAATATGCGATAGAGCACGCATTTCACACAGCTGATCCTACCTTTATCGTGGCTCTCCGATCCGTCTGGAATCGCTACAAAGAAAGTTCCAGTCCGTTTTCGAAGGCATAATTATCACCTTCTTCATCGTTTATTGCTTTTCTGCGATCATCCTGAGAGATTTCAAAGAATGGCGCGAACCCAAAAACGAGGCATTCCAGGTGAGAAGTGTGGAGCTTGTTTAACTCGTTCACGGAAGCTCTCAAGGAGGGAAACTTGAACGAGTTGCCCAAAAGAACTGAGGCACTACACGGGTTGCTGGATGTGGCGGTGGGGTTGAATTAAGAAAGATCAGCGCTTCTCTCCATGAGCGGCGCTTTTCTTTTAGCTTAGGAGCATTGCAACACCTCAAACTGGTTTGCGTGGTTCAGTGCCGTCTTGTATCACGGCTTCATGAAGTTCTTTAGCGGCGCATAGAAACTGTCGATATTCGGCTCACCTGGCACTGGCATTCCGAAGCAAAAGGACAAGTTTGTGTCTTCAAGTTCTTTCGCGGTGACGGTGAACACACAGGTGATTGAGTTGCCCTGCCGCTCCGAAGGCAATTGTCGTAGCCCAAGCGAACGTTCCGAGTCTTTGCTCACGAGAACGGTTGCCAGGCTTGTCTTGTAGTTCTCACGGAGTCTCATCGTTCGTTCTGATATTTTGACGGTGAATTCAATCTCTCCGCGATCTAGCCCGGATGTTTCACCCTTTTAATTTGCCATCGTTCGCGAGGTCGATTGTCGGTGTTTGGAGGGCGGTTGGGGGCTTGGAGTCGGTTTTTGGTCCGTTTTCGTGTGCTCGGGGCACACTCCCCCTTCCCCCCTCGAGCGGATGCGCCGGGGGCAGCGCCTGATTTTACTTACGCGGAACTGAGTGCGCCGCAGACCTTGGCGAAGAGTTCCTGGTGCGGATAGGCGCTGCTGAAGAAGAGCCGGATGCGCCGGGTGTTGCGCACGATGACCGTGCCGATCTTGAGCAGCTTGAGCCGGATGGTCCCCACTTGCGCCCGCGCCAATTCCGTCCCGCGCAAGCCCACCCGCCGGATGGTTTCCAGGAGCACATACGCCGCCGCCGAGAGGATGACCCGGAACTGGTTGGCCCACCAGGAATGACATGAGGTCCGGTCGCTGAAGAGCCCGAGTTGCTGTTCCTTGATCCGGTTCTCCATCTCCCCACGGGCGCAGTAGACTTCATCGTAAAGCGCCTGGGCATCGCCCTCCAGGCTGGTCACCACAAAGCGCGGATTCTTCCCCTGTTCGCCAAACTCGGCCTTGGCGATGACCCGCCGCGGCTGATCCCACGAGTCGGCCGCGTAGTCCACCCACGCAAAGAGGCGCTGCTTGTGACTCGGCTCGCTGGCGAAGGCCGCTTGCGCCTCGGCCATGAGCGGCGCGCCCAGCTTCTCCAGCCGCGGATTGCGCGCCACGCCGATGATGTAATCCACGCTCGCCCACTCGCACCAGTGCAGCATCTTCCAGCGGCAGAACCCCGAGTCCGCACGCACGATGATCTTCACTTCCGGCCACTCCTGGCGCAGCCGCTTCGTAAGCAGCTTGAGGATGGCCCAGGCATGCCGCGCCCCGTCACCATCACTCGGCCGCAGATAGGAGACCAGCAACTGCTCGCCGCAAAACACATAGAGCGGCAGGAAGCACCAGTCCCCGTAGTAACCGTGATAGAAACGTCCCTCCTGGTTGCCATGCACGCGGTCGTCGGTCGCATCGAAATCCAGGATCAACTCCTTGGGCGCCGCGGCAAAGGAGGCGATGAATTTCTCGATCAGCACTTCGTGGAAGGCCACGGCCGCCTTCCGGTCGACCCGCTGCTCGAGCCGGCAGAGCGTCGGGCTGGAAGCCAGCTCCGTGTCGCGCTCCAGCGCTGTCTGCCACGCCAGATCCCCCCGCAGCGTCGCGTGGTCATTGAGGTCTTCATACCCGAGCGCCAACCCGTAAATGCGCTGCCGCAACAGGTCGGCCTGCCGATGCGTGATCAAATCCGGGTGGCGCGGATCGGGCAGCACCGCGTCCAGCGCCTCGATCAGGCCCAACCGCCGGTCGGCCTCGCGCAACAGCACAATTCCGCCGTCGCTGGAGACATCGCCCCCGTCAAAGTTGGCCTCGATTTTCCGACGATCAAAGCTTGGAAAGGTCAGTTCCGGCGTGGTACAGTTTGGCATTAGCGAAGTCTTCGGGTTTGCGTGCTTGAACACCCTCAGCCTTAGCGGGTTACCGCGGGGACTTCGCTAACTTTTTTGAAAAATGGTGAAATATCCGGGCTAGATGCTTCCAACGAATGTCGAAAAACATTGGAAGAAGGTCGAGTCCTTTGGGATTGATCTCCCAGAGCGGACTTACAGCGTGAGCCACAAACCCAATGGACATTGCAATTAAAACGACGATGAGACGTACAATCTTCATGCATCACGGCTTCATAAAGTTCTTCAGTGGCGCATAATAGTGCTCGATATTTGGCATTGTCAGAGCCGGCATGCCGAAGTAAAAGGACAACTCTGGGTCTTCGAGTTCCTTGTCAGTGATCGTAAATACGCAAGTAAGTGAACCGTCATCCCATTCTACTGGCAACTCGCGAACAGGCTTGGCTAAATCTGATCCGTTATTTACGTGAACGGTTCGGATTTGAGCGATGATAGGCTTTCGCAGCTTTCCCCTCCCTTCGGTTATTTTCACAACGAACTGAATCTCTCCACTCGCCAGGCGCGCAGAACGAATATCAAAGATCAGTGGGAGATGACCAGCCGCCTTCGCATTGAATTCGCGGAGCGGACTGACAGCAGCAGCGACGAACCCAATGGACATTGCAACTAAAAAGACGACGAGGCGGGTAATCTCCATATTTCACGGCTTCATAAAGTTCTTCAGTGGCGCATAGAACTGATCTGTATTTGGGATACCATGCATCCACATGCCGAAGTAGAAGGATAGGTCTGGGTCTTCAAGTTCCTTCTCGGTGACTGTGAACACACAAGTAATCGAACCGTCATCCCATTCTACTGGCAACTTCCTAACCGGTGTAGCCAGCATTGAACCGTTATCTACGTGGACGGTTCGAATTTGAGCGATCAAAGGTTTCTCCAGCTTCATCGTCCGTTCGGTTATTTTAACGACAAACTGAATGTCTCCGCTTTGCAACCGTTCAGAATGAATGTCAAAGCGCAGCGGCAGGTGATCGAGCCGCGTCGGCTTAATCTCCATCAGCGGGCTGGCAGCGTGAGCAATGGAGACACGGGCGTGCAAACCCAAAAGTGTGATGAAGCAAACGAATCGTATGATAGCACCCATTAAGGAAGAAAGCTTTCTTTAGTTTGAACGAACTGACCATCTTGAAAGGCAAACGTCAACATTGCCTGCGCGCCAGCAACGAGACATTCATACATTTGCCGTGGAGCGTCTGACTTGTGCTGCGCGTCGTTTTCACAGACACGCATCGCGACACCATTCACTAATTTTGTTGTGAAGATGTCACGAAAGCTAGGGACAAGCTGCGCACTGATATGCCGTCGAGACGGGCGCTTCACAAACCACACTTCGGGGGGATCGTCTGATCGTTGTGAGATCGGAGGCTCGAATGTCAAAGCGTATTTGTCGTTCGGCGAAGTGCTTTGTGGAACGATCTGCTCGGCAAAACGGACATTGCCCGTGGAGAATAGTAGGAGTTCTATTAAGACAGCGAAAAAAGTGGGCATGATGTTCATTTCGTCGGATAATGATCCATCAATTCGTGTGGCGGTATTTTCCAGACGAGACGCACGCCACCGTCAGGATCAACAATCACTGGCTGACCTCGCCGATGGACGATCACCATCTCCAAACGATCTGGGTCGGGATCAGGTGAGAGATTGCCCCATCCCCCGTAGCGCCAAGCGATGCCAGCCGCTTTCGCATCCTCATACGTCACAAAATGCTTCGATGCAGGGCACCCACCTGAATCGGGATCGTGAAAATGGGGAGGCTGAATGCTGTTGTATTGGGAGAATCGCCGTTGAAACCCCTTCGCGCCGCTGGATGTGCTGAGACCCTGCACAGTCTTGAACTTCGCTGAACTGGCTTCAATCTGAACTGCGCGATCGTGTCGAAAGTAAACGGTCACAAAGTCGTGCTTAAAATATGAGCCATCCTCGACGTAGGACTTTGGAGCGAGAGCTTTCGTCAGCCAGTCCTTCCAATTTCGTTTGCTTTGAATCATGAGCCGTAATCTCGCCGACGCAAGTGACAAAAGCTGTATTTCGATACCGTCCTTTTCATTGCTTTCCTCGCTGCCCATTCCTCGCGCAGAAATGGCCCTAGAAAACGTTTGTCGTGAGAAACGAGCAATGTGTCGGGAGAATGAATTTTATTTGTCGGAAATACACATGCGTTATGACCTCATTCGTTCATGTCGATAAAACCGGACAATATGCCCCCAATCATATATATAAGTGGAGACATACACGAATTTGTCTATATATAAGTGTTTGAAAATTATTGATTATATACTCCCACATTTATATCTTACAAATATGTAGGGGAATTGGCAATAACAAAATGTTGTTCCGACACAATAAGTCATGCGCCCAGGTATATAGGTTTGGGGGCATATTGTCCGCTTTTAAGCTTGTTTTTCCAACACAGGTTGATGTAGCATGCCTTTATCAGGACACAACCCCATTTTTAGGACATGAACACAATCAACACCGCTGTGGCCAGAGAGCATGGCGATTACGCCTCCATTCTTTACACATACCTTCAGGACAAGCAGCGAGAGCACAATAATTACAGTGATGTATTCAACACCCGCATCGGCCTGAAGTGGATCGTGTCGCTAACGTATCAGGACATCCTCAACGCTCTTCCATGCTTCCCAGATGTGAAGACGGTCAAGAGGGCTGCTCATACATTGCGCGCTGCTGGATTGATCTTGATGGAGACGACCGGACGGTTTTTGGAAAAAGATCATGTCACTGGTAGAAAGCGCGACATCGCTGCTTGGTGGCATGTCTCCCGTCAGCATGTGGCCAATAAAGCCATTCCTGCTGCCTACTTCGACAAAACCCAGCGTGTTGTCTTTGATGCTGAGGAGGCAAAACGCTTTGGCATTCCTCAGGCCCTGATTCTGGCCTACTGGAGAGCATCGAAGCAGATGATGGATGGCTACAGCAAGCTGTCCGCTGTGGAGCTGGAGCGCGTGTTGCCAATGGATGAACGCACAGCGCGCAGACACCTCAAAGCGATGGTCAAAGGAGGATTGCTCTTCCGACATCCCCAGCAGAAGAAGCTCTACATTCTCTATTCGGAATATGGGAAAGCGGCTGGCCAACCAAAGCTACGCTGGCGTGACCTCCAGCCGAGGGCGTCAGTGGTTGCTGCAGAAAACGTTGTAGAAGGCCCTGTATTTGCACAGGAAGCGGCCTAGGAAGCGCTCCGAGGTAAAACCGCGATAACGTGCCGTTTCCTGCTCTGGGTATTTATTTGCTCAGCTTCGATCTCAATTCCTGAACAGCAGCTTTCAGAGCTTCGATTTCCGTTTCTTGCGCCTCTAGCTTCTTGTGTGCTTTCAAAAACTCATTGAGCAGCATGGCATTCACCGCTTCATAGCGCACAGTGAACACTTTCCCTTCAGAGTCTCGTGCCACCAGGTCTGGATTCACTTTCTCTACTTCCTCAGCAATCAGACCATATTGCGGAATGCCATCGGGGTCGAATTCTTGTTTGTAGTGGAAAGTGACAGGTTGAAGTGCCAGAAGCGATTCACTGGTATCATTCATCGGTTTAATGTCTTGCTTGAAACGCCGTGAAGACGCCACCGTGCCCAAATGACCATTGGTGTCGGCCACGACATGCAATCCACCAGCTACCGGCACTCCATAGATGCCAACAATAAAAGCGGCCGTGTGAGTTCCTTTGGTTCCAATACGAATTGTGCCAGACTCCACCGCGACCCCTCGATTAGCAATGTCGACGTTGTTGCTTCCCGTGGTGAGAAGATCACCAGCCAAGCGGCCCATAGCGATGTTGAAGCTTCCCGTGCAACGCAAGAGTGCTTCCCAGCCGTTGGCCGTGTTGTAGCTCCCGGTTGTATTATTGTTCAAAGCAGCATAACCGGTCGCGGTGTTCTCGATGCCTGTGGTATTCTTCAAAAGGGCATCCATGCCATTGGCGGTGTTTTGGTAACCTGTCGTGTTGCTCGAAAGGGCGTCGACACCATTGGCAGTGTTATGTTTTCCAGTGGTGTTGCTGAAAAGAGCTTCAAAACCGCTGGCTGTATTAAGACTTCCGGTCGTGTTACTATTCAGCGAACTGGCACCTGTAGCCGTATTGTTGCCACCGGAGCTATTGCTATAGAGCGCACCAATCCCGATGGCCGTATTTTCGTTCCCCGTGGTGTTGCTGAAGAGCGATTGAAGACCATTGGCTGTATTGTCGCTGCCGTTCGTGTTGCTATACAACGCACTCGCGCCACTACCGGTATTGTTGGTGCCAGTAGTATTGCTGTAAAGCGTATTAGCACCAACGGCAGTGTTATCGAAACCGGTGGTGTTGCTAAAGAGAGCACTAACACCGCTGGCCGTATTGGAGCCACCGGTGGTGTTATTAAGAAGAGATTGATAACCGGTCGCGGTGTTGTTGCTCGCCGTTGTGTTGTATCCGAGCGCCTGTTGGCCCATTGCAGTATTATTGCTTCCGGTGCTGTTTGTGAAAAGAGCATTCAGACCATTGGCAGTGTTCGAGTTGCCGATTGTGTTATTAAAAAGAGTCTGATAACCCGTAGCAGTGTTGCTTCCGCCCGTATCGTTGTTGTAGAGAGACTCGGCACCGTTCGCCGTGTTGTAACTGCCTGACGAGTTTGTAAAGAGCGTCTGATGTCCGCTGGCGGTATTGTAAATACCGTTTGCATTTAGGAACATCGCGCGGGTGCCGTTGGCGGTATTATAACTGCCAATCTGGTTGTATGTCAGGGCATCGCCGCCGGTGGCGGTGTTTTCCGTGCCGGTTGTATTGCTGCCAAGTGCTGCGTAGCCGCAAGCTGTATTATACAAAGCAGTATTGTATTGCAGCGTTACAGAACCAATTGCCGTATTGTAGTTGCCGTCGGTATTGGAATACAACGCATGATCCCCGACGGCTGTGTTATAGTAACCTGTAGTGAGACTAAAAAGGGCGGATGTTCCCTCCGCTGTATTATATCTTGGATAGCCACCGTCAGGCGCTGGCGGCGGAAGGACAGCATGGCCCGCCGGTGAAAACGCGTATGCGACGAGAATGAGCGCCACGAGAGTGAAACTCCGCCCCTCCTTGGAGCGAACAAGTGAATTTCCAACTGAAGGAAGTGCCACGATTGATTTGTTCATATTGAATTCTTTCTTTCACGCTGCGGGTGAACGGGAGGTAAAGACTCAGAATAGAAGGGAAACGCAGGAAGAGCAACCCCTTCATCCCATCGCAGAAATGAGGTGGCTCGACTGCCTCTGGATCAATTGAGAAAATGCCGTCCGCCCCGTCTGCAATCACTTCCCACCCATCACTGTATCCTTCGCCGCCTTCGCCACCCGGAATTTCACCACCGTCTTCGCCGCAATCTTGATCGTGGCACCAGTTTTAGGATTGCGGCCCATCCGAGCCTTGCGCTTCTGCTTCACCAGCTTGCCAATACTAGGCAATGTAAATTCTCCATTCTTCTTCACCTCGCGCAAAGCGATCTCGGTGATCACGTCGAGGAAGAACCCGGCGGTCTTGCGGTCGGTGTCGGTTTCCTGGGCGATCTTTTGCAGGAGGGCGGACTTGGTGAGCTTTTTGCAAGGCTAAATCAGATGTGCCCCAAACAATCGAAGTCAGCGTGTCGGGCGCGCGCAATCCGAGCGAACGGCGTAAGAGATGCCGTCGAGCAACTGAGGCTTGCCACGGCTGATCCGTTCGCAGTAGAATCGACGCTAAATATGAAAGAGAACGACTAAAGCTATGTTTCACGATGATTTAGAACCCGATAAAACCTGCACGGGATGTGGAAGTGTCTTTCGAATTATGTCTACAAAGTATCCTGTCCGAGATTCTGGCTCCATTGATTGTTCCGTTTGCGGAGCTGTGATCCTCACTTGGAACGGCAGTCGAGATTATCGTGCAACTTTGAAGACTGCTGCCAAGATCTCACAATTGAAACCACCACTAAACCCGTGAGCAAAGAGAACAAATAATCACACGACGTTATCATGGGCCTTTTTGGAAATCTCTTTGGAAAACCGGACCACACCGAGGCTATCTTGACTGCCGGGCTAGCACTTGCCGACGAAATGGAGCGTGTTTACCGCAATCAATTGGAAAGCATTTCCCCCACGGGTGTTGGTTTATATAAGGCACGTCTTTTGTCCGCGACGTTTTCGCTGGCTGCATATAAACTTGGAGGATGCGCCAAAAGCAAAGATGATTTGCTACGATTCATCAATCAATGTAGTGGCATTGCGTTGACTCCACTTATTGCGCCTGGTGCCAATCCGCAATTTTCCAAGGAACTAGCGGTCTTTTTCACCGCTGACTTTATGAGCGACGTTTTCAAGCTGATTCAATCGGAGTTAACAGACGGACCTAGCACGCTAAACCAACAAACGAAAGCGTTCTCGGAACTGAAACAAATATATCACGGTTGCCTTGTTGCTTCTATCGGTGAGGAGCAATATAGGAATCAAAGACAGCGGCGTGATTTAGAAGTGGAAAGCATTATTTGGTCGCACTTACGCCATCTTGAGAACGTTCTTGGACAGATTACTTAGTGTTTGAGACTTCTAGAAAAATAAAGCTATGTTGCAGAGTTCTGGGCATTTGAGCGCGTTCTAGAGGAGCGCGAAGCCCTCAAAAAATGGGAACTGATGCAGAGTGTGGCAAAACGACTGGCACTCATCGAACCTGACGTTCCTCAATGGACAGTATCATGGGCCTACGCCGCACGACGAGCAGATTGTCTGGATGCAGCACGGCTCATCCTGGTTAACGCAGTTGACAGGCAGCCCAACGTGGCTATCTTCCACTATAACCTCGCTTGTTACGAATGTCAGTTGGGGCTTTTGGATGAAGCCAGGGTGAGGTTGCAGCGAACATTTGAGTTGGAGCCGAGGTTTAAGCTGAAGGCGTTGGAGGATGAGGATTTGGAGGCGGTGGCGTTCACTGGATTGTAAACACCCGGCAAGGCTTTAATCAGATATTGGTTGTCACACGCGCTCGAACTCGCAAGTGCCGCCCAACAGGTATTTATGTCCGTATAAGTCCCCGGTGCCGGCGCTATCGACAACGATTGTGTGCCTGATGTCATCCCGGATTTCGTAATCGCCTTTACCGTTCGCCCGCGCCACACCGCCGATGGAAAGCGAGTTGAAGACGAAGTGAGCCGCAAGTATGACCTTTGTTGGGGAGTGCATGGCGCTCGAATATGGACAGCGCATGCCAGCAGGCAAGGCCATTGAAGAAAGTCTCCGTTAAAGGTGGGTTCGAAGAAATGTGGACTGCTGGACGGACCTGAGGCTCAACTGAAAAATATCACCGTCTCTCTTCTTGAGGGCTGGCTTTCGTTTTGCTGAGGAATTCTCGATCAGACGACGGAGGACGACGTGGGGTAGAATGTGTTTAATTGTTAACAGTTCGGCTCATTTTTGTCTTCCATCGCGATAACTGATGTTGTTCGTGGTTTGCGTAAGCTGTCCTTGTCGCTAAGCGCAGGAGCCGCGGTAAGGGATTTTTTTACTTTACTTCAATACGAGTGCCGATCATGCGTAAAACGTGAAGTCCAACATCCTGAAAACCCTTGTCCCTTTCGTCGCGGCACTCGTGATCGCGAGAACCCCTTCCAGCGCCCGCGCCGACGTCAGCTTCCCGCTTTATGTAATCGACGGCAACGATAGCAACATTTTCAAAGTCGATTCCGGCGGGACGATCAGCAATTTTGTCGCGGCGGGGAGTCCTGGCATCGACCCCTTTCAGATGGCTTTTGACTTCCGCGGAAATCTCTACACAGCGAATAACAACGGGACGGTCAGCGAGATCACCCCGGGCGGCACCGTGAGCACGTTTGCCACGATCGGCGCAAACTTCCGCCCTGCGGGAGTGGCACTGGATGGCAGCGGCAATCTTTACCTCTCCAGCGATTCCAGCGGCCAAATCGACAAAATCACGCCTGGAGGTTCCGTGACCCTTTTCGCCACCGTCGCCGGTGCCAGCGCGCTGGGTGACCTGGCCTTCGACGCCGCCGGGAATCTCTTCGTTGGCAACACCTACGTGAATGGCAACATATACAAAATCACTTCCGGCGGCTCGGCCAGCCTGTTTGCGACCACGCCGACCGAAGCCTACGGCCTGGCCTTCGACCGCAATGGCAATCTTTTCGCCTCAGACGTAGATAGCGGCTTTATCTATGAGGTTACGACCGACGGCCAGGTGAGCACGTTCGCCAGCGGCGATCTTTGGACGGGACTTGCCTTCGACCAAAACGGCCTGCTCTACGCGGTCGATGGCGGCAACAATACTGTGGATACCATCGACACCCAGGGCAATGTTGCCACCTTCGCCAGCGGCTTTAATGGTCCTGTTGACCTGACCTTCAGTGGCTTCACCGGGCCGTTCACGGTGCCTGAGCCTTCGAGCGCCGCCCTCGGTGCGCTCGGCTTAGCAGGCGTTTTCTGCGTCGATCCAGAACGCGGCCACTCCGCAGCCGTTAATCAAGGGATTTACGCGGGATGGACGGATGCGCGTGACTCTTGTCTCCTCTCCTACACGACGATTACGTTGCGACAATGAGAACACTTTTCTGGTCGAGTAATTGTCCGAGATTCTGTTTGAATTGAGGAAATGAGACTGGGTCGCCGTGAAAACGATCTGGATGCCATTCTCTTATCTCCCTTCTATATGCGGCTTTGAGCTGTGCCTCGGAATCGCACGAGTCTAACTGAAGGACGAACAGATGATCGGCGAATTCAGACATGACGAGACTCGAAATTGGAAATAAACGCCTCGTGATCAAGCACGTCGTGTCTCCGCATACCAATGTGCATTCCGCTGTCACGGCCAAACTGCGATTGAGATCTGATCGACGGTTTGAGTTTACTATTGCACCCGAGGAACGACATCATTCATCGTGTAATGAACGAACTGTCTGCCTAGAGCGGTCAATTCATAGCCTTCTTCGTCGTCGAATGTGGAAACGGTGGGCTTGCCGCCTGGTATCGGTTTGCTACGCGGCTTGGCGATGGCTTTTCCATAGTAGTCCGTCTCACGATGTTGGTGGATGACCCCTCCAATACTCAAATCCCGCATTAACATTCTGAACAACACTGCTTCTGCGGAATCCTCACGGGGAAAGTCGCCGTGGATATTCTTCCAAATATCTCTTCTTGTAATCCCTTGATGCTTTGTGACCTCTCGAATCACCGCAAAATGAATCTCATGATATGCGTCAATCCAATCAAGGAACAGGCGCACAACGTCATCGCTCGTGAGTCGCGTAGCTCCCGCGTTTTCGAGCAGATTTACGATAATCCTCCTCTTTTCCTTGCTGTCCGCTTGGTCCCACTGTCGGAAGCCGCGACGGACAAGCGCAAGATACTCCTCACTCTCCAGCCTTTGTTGGGTCTCCTCACCAAAGGATTCAAGTCGGTTCAGTAGATTCGAGAGAGTGTCCATTAGTTCCCGTATCTTTCGCCCGTGCTCTTCTGCCCATTGACGCTGAAGATTGTCGGCCTTCGTTTGATCCAAATCCTTCGGTATAGATGCCAATGCAGCGAAAAACCCTCCCACCCAAGGGATGACGTTTAGCACCGCAAGCGCGATACCACGCAATACTTGATTCCGCTTCGTCGGTTCGAGCTTGGCCAGTTCTTTGCTGAACTCGCAGTTGGTAATAGGAGGGTCGTCCACCATAGTCGTAATAGAGCCGCTTTATACGCTACCAACAAGGTTTTAAATACATGGGGACCGAACCACTGATGGCCCGCCTGCTCAAGAGCCGAATTTCATACCGTCATGCCGATGCTCGTGGTGGCAAATCCACCAAACGAATCGAGGAAATGGTTTGCTCCTCATTCTTCATCGCCCAGAGCCTTCACTTCCGGGGCGACATCCACGATTGGAGGAAGTTGCTGGCGATATGTCAGCGTGATTGCGCCATTCTTCCGATAGAAAATCTTACTCTTCTATATGGGCTCAAGAAGCCTGCCGATGCTTTATCTATTGCCGCCGCCGCCGAATCGTGCTCGCAACGACCGAAAGTCCGAAGCCGAGGAACGCGGCACTGCCAGGCTCAGGAACGTTGATGCCGCTGATGCTGAAGTTGTCAAACTGGCCCGTGCCGGTCGCGGCGGTATAGGTTCCGTAGTAAAGTCCGACTTCTGCCGTCTGGCCTGCCAGGTCGGGGCGGGTGAAGGAATCGCGCTGAGTGTAGGTAGTGCCGTCGCTGCTGGTCAGCAGTGTGAAGGCATTACCGGTGCGGGTGAGTTCAAGATAATGATCATTCGCAAAGTTATCGTTAGTCTCGGCACCGGCCACCAAATTCCGCCCGGTATCGAAGGTGGTAGCGTTATTGTTGTAGTTCAGCGAAACGAAGTTTTCTTTGTTGTTGCTACCTGTCAGGCTTGGTGTCATGCGAGCCATGAGGCTCCCCACGGAAAAATTTGTGTTCGTTGCGCTCACGACTTGCACTTTCGCGTCGAAATCCCCAGTGACGTTCAGGTAGAGAAACGGAGCGTTGTTATGAGCGAAGTCGTAGCCAACATTGGCAATGCTGCTCAGAGTCAACTGCCCGGCGTTCGAGGAGTTGGCATTTGCCGTGGTGGCGCTGCCCGGATTGAGCATGCCGCTCCAGATCGTGCCACTGACATTGCCGCCAGTGTAATCGTGGGTGGTGCCGAAATTGTCAGTTAGCGTGCCTGCCTCTGCGGTGGATATGGTAGACGCAAGGCCGCCGGTGGCAGCAAGGAGGCGAAGGGTGAGGAGTAAGTGACGAGGGGATCTATGGTGCTTTTCCATTGCGAAGGCGAAAGTGAATAAAGAGCTCCCGGCGGTCAAGTGGCTTTTTGGAAACAGGAAAGAAATCGAAACCCAGACACGCCCTATGTGAAAGTGTATTATTAACTCCTGTTTTTCGACATACACACACCCTGTGAAACATATTCTTTCGTTATACTTGAGCAACGACAGAAAGCCGACAGCGGCTAAATGACGGACGCCCATTATTATGCTGCAAGTCTGCTTCGCTATTTTCAAACACGCACTAGACCACTGCGACGTTGCGAAAGACGATTAATGACCTCCGTGGGTTCGGTTTATGGACGATTCTCTTTGTTGTCGGCCAACTCTCGTTCCGCACGCAGCCAGTGCTCCAGTGAACGGCCATGAAGTCTTCCTTCCTCCTCGAAATAGGAGTAGGCGAGGGCAGCAATTTTGAAATGTTGTTCAGGTGAATGCGGCACCGATTCCGTCTTAACTTCCGAAGTGTGATCTCCATCCAACGACGTGAGCGTTGGAGGAGACGGCTCTTGATCGCCGCCAAGAACCCTTTTTAGAAAATGACGCCCCTCCAAAGATATATGCCACTCCACACCGAAACCGTGAACAACTTGTCCCCAGATGCGGTTCGCCTCACCCAGGGCTTGCAAATGCACCACAGCGGCATGTGAAGGTATTCCCATTTCCCGTGCTATCCCATCTGTCGTAGGGCCAACCGCCTGAGCCAGGAAGGCTAGGATGCGAGTTTCGATCACTGGCCTATCACTATGGTGCAATATGTTATGTCCGACTTCCTCTACGGCGGCTTCAAACTTGTGTTCGTCCAGTTCTGATCGTGGTGGGCCTTCAATCGAAGCGTTGTGGTTTGGAATTTCGGGCTGCATATTCCTGCTCCTACGAAGTCAGTTCAACGATCCCGCACGCCGCTTCTGCTTCACCAAACCTGCCGTTGTGCGTGGAGCTTTGGTTCTCACACCAGTAGGCTTTGTCTTCCGCTTGTCGGTGCTCTCTCGAATGCTCTCTTGCAACACGGCTAAAAGATCGATGACCTGCCCGCCACTCGGGACTGCCTTTGGTGCTTGTCCTTTGGGCCGATGCTGGATTTTCGCTTCGATCATTTCACGCACTGCGGTCTGGTATTGATCCACGTAATTGTCCGGTTCCCACGGTGCTGACAGCGAAGCGATCAACGTCTTGGCCATCTCAATTTCCTTCGATGAGAGTTCTGCACCCGTGACATCCTTCAGGCCCTCCGGTTCCAAGACCTCCTGGGCGAAGTGCATCAACTCCAGCATCAGGAACAGGCCATCAGGTTTGACGGCTGAGAGGTATTCCCTGCTGCGGATGGCAACTTTTGCGATCCCAATCTTTCCGGTTTCCGTCAATGCACGATGCAGGAGGGCGTAGCTTTTCTCGCCGCCTTTCTGAGCCTCAAGGAAGTAGGGCTTGTAGAAGTATTTGGGGTTCACCTCCTCGACCCCGATGAAGTCCGTGATCTCAATGGCGTGGGTGGATTCGATCTGCACTTCCTCAAAATCCTTGTCCTCCAGAACCACCCATTTTCCCTTTTCGTATTCGTAGCCCTTCACGATCTCCTCGGATGGCACTTCTTTTTCATCTGCCTCGGCGACCTTCTTGTAGCGGATGGGACTGAGGTCTTTTTTACGAAGCTGTTTGAAGCTGACTTTTTCTTCCCTCGTCGCTGGGTAAACGGCAATGGGGATGTTGACTAGACCGAAACTGATGGAGCCTTTCCAGACAGAGCGCATACTGGTGTTTCGTCCCGAAAGGGCGGAATGCGCGTCTCCTCTGCGAGAGACTGGAAACATGCAGCCAACGTGTTATCGCGATACGAAAAGCCAAGCGGAGACGTGTATATGACCGAGCATCCCAGCCCCATCCCACACGATCAGATTGCCCTACGCGCTCAACAACTTTGGGAAGCCGAGGGTCGGCCAGAGGGCAAAGCTGATGACCACTGGCAGCAAGCGGAAAATGAACTGCGAATGCACCTCGCCGAATTGGCCGCTGCAACACCACCTCCCACGGTTCCTGTAATCTCCGGCATTTCCTGACATTTTCAATTTCATTTGCAGACAATCCATACCCCTATTCCATGAGCGACGAATCCAACCCCGCTTCAATGCCTGACAATCCTCGCACCGCCGCTGAGGTCGGTGCTGACGCTGCCTCCCAATACCTTCATTCGCGGTCCTCGGAGTTGAGAGAAGAAGAGCACCGCTTGGATTCAGAGCAACCCAACGTTGGCCGTCGGAATTGGACTTGCTGTTGGCATCGTCTTGGGCCGATTGGCCGTTCGCTAATATGTCGCTGACCTACCAACCCTTTGCGGAGGCTACCGAAATCGAGGAATTGCGGTCGGACCTTGAAATGAATCTTCCAGCCAGTGAACGGCTCGGTTCAGTGCTGGTTGGTGTGGGAGTTGTCGCTGCGATCATCTCTCCCAAACGGATCGGGAGGTTGGGACTTCTTGCTGTCGGCGCGGCATTCATCTGGCGCGGGTTGGCTGGGCGTTGTCCGTGGTATGAGCGGATTGGAATGGACAGACGGCACGTCGTGTAGGCGGTCTTGCAAATCCCCGGCTTTTCAATCTCACATGACACCGCATCCCAACCCTGCTCAATCGAGTGGATTGGCTGGCCAGGAATCCTTGAGGAGCAGGCATCCACTCTCGCATCTCGTGGCGATTCATTTTTAGCGCCACTGATATTGAACTCCTTGAAAAAGAGAACGAAATCGGTGGCGTCTTTCTGTCGGTGCGTGAGCTCGATGCAGAAGATGCCAGTCCACCCGCGATATCGGCGGCCACTCACACAACGGTTTGCGAATTCGTCCATAGATGCCGAACTGGCTTGAAATCGTCCTAATCATCGCCGCAGTCCTCGCTGGAGTGCTTGGGTCCGGCGTAGCGCTCAACATGGTCTGGCGACGTTGGCGCAAGCGTAATGGGGGTAAATAGCCCTGTTTCCTCCTGTTCAAAAAGCCGGACGGCTCGGGTGCTCTTAATCTTGATCGTTAGGAATGGAGATTTGGGGGTTCTGAAGGCGCATCCGGTGGGATGAGGTTATTGACGACCCGAAAGACACCGTCCTTCAGAACGGCGACGTGGAAATTGATAACCAGGCCGAGCCGGAGGTTAAGAAGTCGGAGGTAAGTCAGGACCTTGAGTTTGTCGATAGCGGTCACCTGCTCCTTGGCTTTCAAATCGACGATCACCTTTCCGGCAACGATCAAATCGGTCGCAAATCGACCGAGAGCTGCACTCCTTTGTAAACGAAAGGCACCGCCCTTTGCCGCACAAAAGGCAATCCACGCAGATGCAATTCATGGCACATGGCTTCCTCGTACGGCTTCTCGATAAGGCCCGGGCCGACTTCCCGGCGGACCTCGATCGCCGCCCCAATGAACCCATGGGAAATCTCATTCTCGTGCATGTATTCTCCTCTGCGGTCTCTGCGCCTCTGCGTCTTTGCGTTTTAAATCAAGCCGGCAGGCACGACGACGGACCTCGCGCCGCGTTTCCTGATCGATCACGACGCCAGCAATTGACGCGCTTTGGCCTGAAGCACCGCGATGAATTGGTTCGCTTGCGCGTAACCTTGGTATCCCGCGGATTCTTCCTCCGTTAACTGACCTTCGTTGGCCTTTTCCGCGAGTTCCTCAATGCGCCGTTGCAAAGCCTTATTGCCGTGGAAGTCGATAATCCTGCGTGCCTGGTCGCGGCCGAGAATCTTCAGCACAGCCTCGGTAGCGCGATCAAACGCAACAGCATCGATAGGCGTGGGCATGCCTGGTTATTTACACCTTGAACGAGGAAGTGTCGAGGAGCGGCTTCTCGGAAGGAAGTCGATGGTGTGCTGACTGAGACATCGGGCACGTCCCTCACGCCGCTTCGCGCCGCTGGCGGCGGGCGAGGATGCCGCCGGCGCCGAGGGCCAGCAACCCCAAGCCCGATGGCTCCGGCACGGACGAGGTAAAAACGCCGTGGTCCGCCGAGCCGACATTCGTGTAGGGGCCGGTGATCGCGCCGGTCGTGTCGTCGATGGTCAACGGCGGCGTCGTGTTTCCGGGAGTGGAGTAAAAGACCGATAGCAGGGCGACCGATTCTTCGCTCGGGCCGTTGTTGAAGGCTTCCACCTCCAGCAGCGAGTTCGTGTCGGCCTGGCCCCCGGCCACATTGGGGTCGGTTATTTTGAGGGGAAGAAGAGCGAAGAGTCTTTGCGGCTTCGCCGTCCCCGAGTGCTCGGCACCGAATCCACCTCCGGTAACGATGTTAACTGTATTAATTCCCGACTGACCGGCAACGAAGCCGAAACTTTTGTGAGAGTTGCCGAGTTTCCCCAAGGCGTAAACTTGCGTGTCTCCGTTGGGAGGAATTCCGGCAAATGCCACGGTTCCGAACGGATGACCGGAAGTAATCATCATTGAAAGATGGTTGCCCGCATTGCTGATGATGTCGTTGACCAGCGTGATCTGCACGGTCGAGGCGTGGGTGGCGGGGCTGGCCGCGGCGGCGGCGGTGGCGCCGGCCATCCAGGCCCAGCGGGAGTGGTTCTTCCTGCGTGCCGTAAGGCGTGGACTTTGGGGCATCGTATTCATGGCTCGTGTCGTGGTGAGTGAACTCTTGCCGGACCGCCGCTCCGGAGAGCATTTCGTATCGGCTGGTGACAAAAGCGTGAAGAGGAAAGCGAATGATTTGTCTGCGAGGCAAGAAAAAATGCGTGCTTCCGCGAAGGTTTTTCACGGGTGCTAACATCCCGTTAAACCCGCCATGAACCCGAAGATTGAACAGGAGCAGACAGAGGCCACGGAGAAGCAAAAGCCCCCCTCCGTTC
>Ga0206854_1098_pt1 | contig 24710 bp, 21 predicted proteins | sample Alteio_BWOrgCont_50_FD_152870 | JGI IMG/M metagenome (GOLD analysis project Ga0206854, IMG submission 152870) | Enriched cells from forest soil in Barre Woods Harvard Forest LTER site, Petersham, Massachusetts, United States -... | ecosystem: Environmental > Terrestrial > Soil > Temperate forest >...
ATTTTTTTATGACATCAATTGCCGCCTTATTATTTGTTGATAGCGTTTTTAACTGCGCGAAGCTGGCCTTGTCATTTAATATATCGTAAATAACGGCCTCTTTACTGTGCAAATTGCTTTCAAGCAGTTTAGCAGTTTGGTTAAGGTTATCTTTAGATGTATAGGTTTTTTGGGCAATAATAGCCGTTAAAAACAGGGTGGCTGTTAATAAGGCAAGCATTAAACGTATTTTACCTGGGTAGCTCAACAATATAATGAGGTATGATTTATGTAAAGCTACAATAAAAAAAAGCCGCTTTAGTTTGCGGCTTTTGAAAATTATTGTGGTATTGATGCACTTTCCGTTGGCATTGCCCGGTCAACCTTTTTAACCAGGCCCTGCAAAACATTGCCGGGACCAACTTCGGTAAATGACGTGGCGCCATCCTCAATCATGTGGGTAACGGTTTGTGTCCACCTAACAGGGCCGGTAAGCTGTGCTATCAAATTATGTTTAATCACCGCCGGATCTGTATGTGGTTTAGCATCTATATTTTGGAAGATTGGGCAAACAGGCGCTTTTATTTCGGTATGTACAATGGCGTGTTCCAATTCCACCCTTGCGGCTTCCATCAGCGGTGAGTGGAACGCACCACCTACATTTAATTTTAAAGCACGTTTAGCACCTGCTGCGGTCATTAACTCGCAAGCCTTATCAATGCCTGATATGGTGCCTGAAATAACCAATTGTCCCGGACAGTTATAATTGGCAGGTACAACCACATCGCTAATGCGATGGCAAATATCTTCTACCGTAAAATCATCCAGCCCTAAAATAGCCGCCATGGTTGATGGCTGTATCTCGCAGGCTTTTTGCATGGCATTGGCACGCGCCGCAACCAAACGTAAACCATCCTCAAACGACAGCGCTCCCGCAGATACCAGCGCGGAAAACTCGCCTAACGAGTGGCCCGCAACCATTTCGGGTTTAAAATCATCGCCCAATACTTTGGCTAAAATAACCGAGTGCAGGAATATGGCTGGTTGTGTTACATTGGTTTGTTTCAGATCCTCGTCCGTTCCGTCAAACATCAGGTCGGTTATACGGAAACCTAATATCTCGTTAGCTTTTTCAAATAATTCACGCGCTTGTTCAGATTGCTCGTAAAGGTTTTTGCCCATACCTACAAACTGTGCGCCTTGTCCCGGGAAGATGTATGCTTTCATGTGCCCCCTAACCCCCTAAAGGGGAATTTTTTAAATGTTTATAATTCAGTTTATATCTTAACCATCCCTCCCCCTTTAGGGGGCCGGGGGGCTTAACTCAGCTTCGCCGAAATTAAGTTTAAAAATTCTGCCCTTGTTTTTTCCTGCAAAAACCCACCGGTAAATGCCGATGTTGTAGTAACCGAGTTTTGCTTTTGTACACCGCGCATACACATGCAAAGGTGGCGGCATTCAATTACCACACCTACACCAATAGGCTGCAGGGTTTCCTGTATACAATCGCGTATTTCGTTGGTTAAACGTTCCTGTACCTGTAAGCGGCGTGCGTATGCATCAACCACGCGTGGTATTTTGCTTAGTCCAACAACGTGTCCGTTGGGTATGTAGGCAATATGCGCTTTGCCAAAAAACGGCAGCATATGGTGCTCGCATAAAGAATATACTTCAATATCTTTCACCACCACCATCTGGCTGTATTCCTCCTTAAACAAAGCCGAGCTTAATATTTGCTTGGCGTCCAGGTCGTAACCATGGGTAAGGTATAACATGGCTTTGGCTACACGTTCGGGTGTGCGTAATAAACCCTCGCGTTCAGGGTTTTCGCCTATTTGCTTTAGTACATCTTTATAATGTGAAGCCAGGCTGTTGATCAGGTCGGGGTTATAACGATCTATCTTTTCGTAGCCGTTTATGCCCTCGTCTCTGTCGGGGATAGCGTTTTCGTCAATCATTGTATAGGTTTAATCGCCAAAATACTCTGCAGAGTTATTTTCGGTTTCGTATAGTTTTACCGAGTGTAAAAACACGCCATCATAAGCTTCAATAGGTGCTTTTAACTGGTTAAAAATTTCAATGCATAATAATTCTGTCGAAGCCATTTTGCCTTTCATAAAAGGCACATCAAGGTTAATGTTTTTATGATCAAGCTTCTCAATCACGTAATCGTTTATGATCACTTTTAGCTCTTTCAGGTCTATTAAATAACCCGTTGCATAGCTCACGTCGCCTTTAACGGTTACAAACAGGTTATAGTTGTGGCCGTGCCAGTTTGGGTTGGCACACTTGCCAAAAACTTCTGCATTTTTTTCTGCGCTCCATTCGTCCCGGTACATCCGGTGGGCAGCATTAAAATGCTCTCTGCGCGTCATGTATATCATCATAATAATTAATGGCTGCAAATATACAAACTTTAAGTTTGCAGTTTGAAGTAAGCAGTTTGCAGTTATAATTATTAAAATAGATCTTGATGCCAACTGCCAACTGAATTAAGCCAGCGGCGATTACTCACCCCGACTTTGCTTCGCTCGTCCACCCTCTCTTCGCCTACGGCGGAAAGAGGGTATTTAAGAATTTGTTCCTTAACCCTCTTTGCTGCTTGCAGCAGAGAGGGTGGACGAGCGAAGCAAAGTCCGGGTGAGTAAAAGCGCGGGCAGTGCGATACCTTCCCTGGCATCAGGGGAAGGGAGGTTAGGGTAAAAACAACGAAATACCTTATATTAGCCTAAAACTAACACTATGCGCATATTATTGGTAGCTGCTACCGAACCCGAGGTTACGCCCTTAATAGAAACGCTGAGCCTGCACAAAGCCGAATACGAGCCCAACCTGTTTGTGGCGCGACATACGTCGGTTGCCAATTGTTCGGTATTAATTACCGGTGCGGGTATGGTACCTACGGCTTTTGCGCTGGCCAGGCATTTGCCGCATAATGTTTACCATTTGGTGATAAACGTAGGTATTGCCGGTAGTTTCGACCGTAATATTCCATTAGGCGAAGTAGTTGAGATAACCGAAGACACTTTTTCCGAATTAGGTGCCGAAGATGACAAGCGCTTCATCAGCATTGAGAAACTGGGCTTTGGTGCCGGTATTTTTAAGCCTACAAGCAGCATAGCGCATTTCAGCAAAAAAATAAACCTTACACAAGCCCGTGCCATTACGGTAAATACGGTGCATGGCAATGATGAGTCAATAGCCAATGTTGTGGAACGCCTAAACCCCCAACTGGAAAGTATGGAAGGTGCCGCTTTCTTTTATGCCTGCCGCGAGCTGAAGGTACCTTGCCTGCAGATCAGGGCAGTGTCAAATTATGTAGAAAAACGTAACCGCGACAACTGGCAGATAGGGCTTGCTGTTAAAAATCTGAATAACTTTGTGATGGAGTTAATGAAAATGTTGTAAGGGAAGTTGTAGATGTTAATACAGAAAAACAGTGACGTTGGTAAAACAACTTTTTACTTAAATTATAGTCATGAAAGCGGTTTCGTTGATAATATTTGTTTTTGTTTGTAAAATAGCCGTTGCCCAAAACAAAAACGAGGTATATATTTATAGCAGTACACTTTCCAGCGGACAGATCAAATTGCTAGAGTACCCTAACTCCAAAATCAATGTGCATGAATCTATGCAAGGTTCCGACACATCTGAAAGACATACAAGGGAATGTTTAACAAAAGTGGGCTTCACGCAAGAGGGTGTTTTACTTGATAGAACATTTATTTTGACTTTTGACAAGCCTATAAATTCTTTTGAGTTTAGTAGGCCAAAAAGTTCTTTGGTAACTATAATTCCCGAAAAAAATAAAATGGAATATAGAATTTGGATTAATAAGCTTGATACTACCGATTTCTCATTTATTATATACAGCAACGAGTGTATACACTTCAAGTTTTATGAAGTAAGCAAAAAGATAAAACTGAATAACTTTTAAGTGTACCCATTCAATCATTATACGTCTCTATAAGCTACAATACAACCAATGAAGCTAACCCTCGGCTTTTCGCCATGCCCAAATGATACTTTTATTTTCGACGCGCTTATCCATCATAAAATAGATACCGAAGGACTGGACTTTGAAGTGTTTTATGACGATGTGGAAACGCTTAACCAAAAAGCCTTTCGAGGCGAACTGGATATTACCAAGCTAAGCTACCATGCCTTTGCCTATATAGTTGATAATTATGTTTTGTTGGATGCGGGTAGCGCCTTAGGTTTTGGTGTTGGCCCGATGTTAATTTGTAAAGGCAATGCTGAAGAACTGCACTCGCAACTCGCAACTCGCAACTCGTCACTGAAAATAGGTATCCCCGGCAAATATACTACTGCTAATTTTCTGTTAGGGTTGGCTTTTCCACAGGCTACTAATAAGGTTGAACTGGTGTTTTCTGATATTGAAAATGCCGTCTTAGATGGCCGTGTTGACGTTGGGCTGATCATTCACGAGAACCGTTTTACTTACCAGGATAAAGGTTTAAAAAAGATAATTGACCTGGGCGATTATTGGGAAAAACAAACCGGCTGCGCCATACCATTGGGCGGCATTGTGGCTAACCGTAATTTACCGGTGGATGTTCAGCATAAAATAAATAGGGTGTTGCGGAAGTCGGTTGAGTATGCGTTTGCCAATCCAAAATCGGGATTGGAATATATACGCAGCCATGCGCAGGAAATGAGCGAGGAAGTAATGTACAAGCATATTGAGCTGTACGTAAACAAATACTCGGTTAACCTGGGCGAAGAGGGCCGCAAAGCAATACAACTGCTTTTTGATACCGCGCTGGAAAAAGGAATAATACCGGAGATAAAGGAAGAGATATTTTTAAGCCCCCTAACCCCCTAAAGGGGGATCATAGTTATGCTGGCTGTAATTCACTCCCCTTTAGGGCTGGGACTTACCCAACATCTATTGCAAACTATCTCTGTCTGCCTGGTATATGGTCCATACTTACAATACTGATCTAAAGCGGTGCTTAGTGCTATTGCCGGTTTGATTTATATTAAGCCCTCTCTTTTCTAAAAAACGCCACCACCTCATTACCTTTGTCCACATCGTCCTGTCTTATTAATCCCGCTTTTTGCAGCACATTTTGCGAGGCTGTGTTTTCTAAAGTAGTTACACCTACAATTTGGTCCGTAGTTTCATAAGTAAAAGCATGGTTTACTACTGCAATTGCCATTTCAGTAGCTATACCTTTGCCCCAATGTGATTTATCCATGCTATAACCCAATTCTAAAATTCGGTCGCTACCCTCAAATGGGCGAAGCAGGCAACTGCCTATAAAGTTGCCATTTGTGTTATCAAACATTCCCCAAATACCTGTTTGTTGCGTAAACGCATAATTTGCCAGCGCCGTGCGGAATATATTTATCCGCTCTTCGCGGCTGCGTTTGGGTAAATGCAGGATAACTTCCTCATTAGTAAAATGATTCAAGTAGATGTTTTCTTCTTCGGCATTAAATTCACGAACTGTGATACGTGGTGTTTGGACAATGATATTCATAAATCAAATTTATGAAATCCCCTTAATCCTTTCATCGTATAAATCAGGGTTCAGACAATTTCGTACATTTGCCGCATGGCATCCATCAAACCATCTGTACCCAAAGGCACCCGCGATTTTTCTCCGGCCGAAATGGCTAAACGTAATTTTATTTTCGATACCATAAAAAGCGTATTCCGTAAATATGGTTATCAGCAAATAGAAACACCGTCGATGGAAAATTTATCGACCCTAACCGGTAAGTATGGAGATGAAGGGGATAAGTTGATATTTAAAATATTAAATAGCGGTGATTTTTGGGCTGAAGCAGAAAGCAGAAAGCAAAAAGAGGAAAGCTTTAGTTTTGATTCAAAAAGCCTTACGCCTGTTATTTCGGAAAAAGCCCTCCGCTACGACCTAACTGTACCCTTTGCCCGTTACGTGGTGATGCACCAAAATGAAATTACTTTCCCGTTCAAGCGTTTCCAGGTGCAGCCGGTTTGGCGCGCCGACAGGCCGCAGAAAGGTCGCTACCGCGAGTTTTTTCAATGCGATGCCGATGTTGTTGGGTCTGACTCGTTATTGAACGAAGCCGAATTTGTATTGATATATGATGAAGCCTTAGGCAAACTGGGCCTAAAAGACTTCACTATAAAAATTAATAACCGTAAAATCTTATCCGGCATAGCCGAAATAATTGATAAAGCGGACAACATTATAGACCTGACCGTAGCTATTGATAAGCTGGATAAAATAGGCTTAGATGGCGTGATCAATGAATTGCTGGAGAGAGGTTTTACACAAAGCGATATTGAAAAAATAAAACCTGTTATTTTACTGAAAGGCACAAACACGCAAAAAATAGCCAGCCTGCGCAGTGCATTATCTACATCAACCACAGGATTACAAGGTTGCGAAGAAATTGAAACGGTTTTAAACTATCTTAATATTAGCAAACCCCAAACGGCAATTGTTGAACTGGACATTACGCTCGCTCGCGGACTAAATTACTACACCGGTGCTATTTTCGAGGTTAAAACCAACGAAGTAGCAATGGGTAGCATTGGTGGTGGCGGAAGGTATGATGATCTGACGTCTATGTTTGGGCTTAAAGGATTGACCGGAGTAGGTATATCTTTCGGTGCCGACCGTATTTACGACGTAATGGAGGAGTTGAATTTGTTCCCGACAGCAACAGATATATCAACACAGGTGCTTATTTGTTGCTTTGATAAAGAGGGCGAGATTTACGCCTTTCCATTAATACAGCAACTACGCGCTAAAAACATCAACGCAGAGCTATACCCGGCAGGCGCTAAAATTAAAAAGCAATTGGATTATGCTAATAACAAGCAAATACCATACACCATAGTTATCGGTAGCGATGAGATGCAAAGCGGGCAACTCACCTTTAAAAATATGACTACCGGCGAGCAACAAAAGCTAACTGCCGAACAGATCATTACGCAACTGCAATAATATTGTCGGCAATGGCGTAACGCTTATCGCCAAACTTTCCTACTAAATTTTTGTTACCCTGTTGATATGCGAATTTTTAGCAGGGTATATTTGAAAAAGATCTGGAAAATATTAGTTGCCACATTTACCGGCTTTGTTGATGATAATGGCTTAAAACTTAGTGCGTCGTTGGCCTATTATACTATGTTTTCATTAGCGCCACTGTTAATATTGATCATATCCCTTGCCGATTTTTTTTTCCACAGCGATGCGGAAACTAACCGTATATACCCGCAAATAGCGCAGTATGTTGGTCCGGCGGCGGCCCTGCAAATACAAGACATGTTAAAGAGCCTGGCACTTTCGGGCAAAACAGGTATTAGCGTAATAATTGGCGCCATTACCTTACTGGTGGGTGCAAGCAGTATGTTTATTGACATACAGGAATCATTAAACATTATATGGCGGGTAAAAGCTAAACCCAAAAAAGGATGGGTAAAATTATTGGAAAACAGGTTTCTTTCCTTTTCGCTTATAATCAGTCTTGGGTTTTTATTATTGGTATCGCTGGTCATTAATATAGTTATGACCGCGTTAAGCGAGCGGATAACCCATTTCTTTCCTGCTGTTACCGAATTATTATTAAAAGGCATAAACCTGGGTATCACGCTTATTGTAATATCCGTTTTATTTGGAATAATATTTAAGTTTTTGCCCGATGTAAAGATCAAGTGGAGGGATGTACGATCGGGCGCAATTTTTACGGCATTGTTGTTTATGCTTGGGCAATATGTTATAGGTTTATATATACAATATGCAGCGCATAGTTCTACTTATGGGGCTGCGGGGTCTATAATTGTGATACTGCTTTGGATATACTACACCGCGTGTATACTTTATATAGGCGCCGAATTTACACAGGTATATGCCGAAGCAATAGGCAGCCGCATTGAACCTGCAGAATATGCCGTATCTGTACGTCAAACAGAAGTAGAGGCGGTTGTTAAAACATTACCCGCGCAAAACCCTCAACTAAAGGGGCAACTAAAACAAGAATAAGGGCGTATATGTAACAATTGGGGCTTGCCCGATGTCATAATAAAACCAATTACGAAAACCTGAATTTATTATTAACATTTTAATATTAAGTTAATAGTTCGTAGATTTAACTTACTGATTATAAATTATGTTACGCAAGGTGTTTTATAATAAGATTGGGCTAGCTGCCATGCTTTCCTGTTTATTATGTTGTCGTTTATTTTCGGCGCAGGCACAATACTTTAGCCTCGACAGTAACAGTAACCGGGTCACAATGCCATTTTCTTTTGTAAGAAATATGGTGATCATCAAACTTAAAATAAACAATAAGGGCCCCTATAATTTTATACTTGATACAGGTGTTGGCCAAATGCTGATAACTGACCCGTCATTAGCCGATTCGATAAGTTCATCCATTAAACGTACTATAAAAATATCGGGCTTTGGCGAAGGGCAGGATTATGAAGCATTTGTAACCTCACAGATCAACGTACAAATAAAAGGTATGAGCAGCCATTATGTTACGGCGGCAATACTAAAGAAAGACTTTTTTGGCCTTTCAAATTATGCGGGTATGCATATTCACGGGCTGTTGGGTTACGATTTTTTTAACCGGCTGGCAGTAAGGGTTGATTTTTCAGACAGTACAATTACCGCCTTTAAACCTGGAAAATTTACCGGCTTTGCCAATGGCATAAAACTCCCTATTACTGTTGAAGATAACAAGCCGTACCTACAAACACAGGTTACGTGTGATGACGGAACATCAACAAACGCCAAGCTCATTGTCGACCTGGGTGCAGGCCATGCTATGACACTTGAAAACGTTGCAAACAAAAGTGCGTTCTCTCCTAAGGTTATTGAGGGTAATTTAGGGGTTGGTATAAAAGGGTTAATAAGCGGTTACCTGGGTCGGGTAAAGGCGGTTGATATCGGAAAATATAAAATAAAAGATCTGATAGCTTCTTATCCCGATGATAATTATACCAAATCCTTATCTATTCCACGCGATGGAAACCTTGGGGTAGAGGTACTTAAAAAATTTAGAATAGTTTTTGATTACAGTAATAATGCAATATATCTCAAGCCAACATTAGGATATAATGAACCGTTTGAACATGACATGAGCGGATTGGAATATTATGCATCTGGTGAAGACCTCAAGCATATAATAATTGATCGCGTTGAGCCGGGTTCGCCAGGAGAAGCCGCGGGCCTTGAAAAAGACGACGAGATAACAGCTATTAATTTTAAACCGGTATCGTCTATGACGATTGAGCAAATAGATGATATATTCAGATCAAAAGACAGCCGGACCCTGGTTTTAAATATCTACCACGACCAAAAATTCACTACACTTATCACGCTCAAAAAAAGAATATAACAAGCCTGCTATTACTTAAGCTGGCTTATGTTTTCAAAAAAAGCGCTTTGCAGGTCTAACAGCGACCGTACATTTACTTTTTCGCCATACATATCAAAACATAAAAATTTTGAAGACGTATGTTTATTATCGCCTCTTTTTTCCTTTTCAATAAAATTGAACGTTTCAAAAAAGTAGTGATTTGTAGTCACGTTGTTTTTTGTATTGGTTTGTGAGGCATTAAGCCTAAATCCAAAAGTATCTATCCAATGATGTACTTTTGAGTGTAATGATGCGCGGATGTTGTTCATTTTGGTTGATGTTTATTAAGTTTTACGAAAAACTATGCCACAGGGTTTAATTGTGCCGATATTTTTTCAAACAAATGTTGATAACCCGGCAATTGTTAAAAAAAAGAAATGGTTTATGTTGATATGTAATAAAACATACCGGGTATAGTTTGCGTAAAACAACTACGGTTACTTATCTTTACACCGATGATCAAAATTCGCCATTTATTGCCTGCATTTTTATTGGCAGCTCTTGGATTAAACGCTTGTAAGTCAGATGCACCGGGGCCTAGCAATGGTGGTATTGGTACTACAGGTGCAACCGGTGCCACGGGCGCACAGGGCGTAGCCGGTGCAACCGGCGCACAAGGATCATCCGGGCCGGGCGGCCCGCAAGGTGTAGCCGGATCAACCGGTACACAAGGTAGTACCGGTGCAACCGGCGCTACGGGTAGTACGGGGCCAACAGGTGCAGATGGTGCAGCGGGCCCAACCGGCGCTACGGGTGCAACAGGCGCTGATGGTACAGTAAACATACAAAGCTTTGTATTCACAAATCAAAATGTAGGATCGGTTGGATATAAACAATTAAGCGTACCGGCCATAACATCGGCAGTGGTTAATACTGGTGTAATTGTAGTTTACGTAAGAAATACTGGCACAACACCTTGGTATTCGTTGCCTTATAATTTAAGCGGCAACACATTAACAGTAGCTGATTACGGAGTTGGGTATGTAGATATACAGGCAAACTTTACATCGGGTGGAATTGATTTCAGAGTCGTAGTAATTCCGGGACAATAGTGTATATTGATCTTTTGCCAGACACATCAATAAACAGTATTACACTCTGTAACTAGCAGTTATAAATAATGCAATTTGATACAGGCCTCCTTTCGAGGCTTTTTTTATTGATATTTTTTGTAACAAAACCACTATTATTGCCGATTTTGCCCGTATAATGTAACAATCGTATGGTTATTATTCCGATAATGTAATATAAATTGAACATTTGCATCTTAAATCGGTTGTTGATATTATCAAAGCAAAATACACACTCAAAAATTATGAAATACATATTTTTACCCCTTATGCTTCTTTTCTTGTCGGTCACGTTTTCGATGGCTCAAACCGGCAAGGTGGTAACCGGTGTTGTTACCGACTCTGCTAAGGTTACACAACCGGGAAGCAGTGTTCAGATAAAATCTGAATTGGGTGATAGTTCATCAACAGTGACTAATGTTGATGGAAAATTTACATTTTCAAATGTTAGAGGAACCAAGATCTCTTTAGCCATAACCTCATTAGGCTTTAAACCTGTAATAAAGCACTTTACGCTTACTAATGATGCCACAATTACCTTACCTCCTATTGTTTTACAAGAGGAAAAGAATGAATTAAAAGAGGTTACAATTGTTGGCATAAACCCGGTAAAATTTACCGAGGATACGATTGATTATAAAGTTGCTGCATATAAAGTGCGTGAAAACGCTCCGGTTGAAGATGTGTTAAAGAAAGTGCCGGGGGTTGATGTTGATGCAAATGGTAACGTTACGGCACAAGGCCAGGCGGTTACTAAAGTGCGTATAAATGGTAAAGACTTTATGGGCGGCGACGTACAGGCGGCTACTAAAAACCTGCCTGCAGATATATTAGAAAGCATCCAGGTAATTGATGACTACGGCGACCAGGCAAACCTAACAGGTGTTAAAACAGGTACGCCAAACAAAATATTAAACTTTACAATTAGGGCCGATAAGAACTACGGTTATTCATTAAACCTTACAGGCGGTCTTGGCGAGGACATGTTGCCCAGCCCTCAAACAGATAATGGCCGTTATTTAGACCTGGTTAACGGGTTTGATTTTAAAGGTGACAGGCAAATTACCTTATTAGGTAACTTAAATAATACCAACGTAAACACCTTCAACTTTAGCGGCGGAAACGGCGGCGGTAATAATGCAGCTCTTGCTACTACAGCTAATGGTATAACTAATGCCCGTTCAATAGGTACTAACTATCGCGATCAGTATGGTAAAAAGCTTTCTGTTTACGGAAGTTATAGCTTTTCTGACAATACTACGTTTACTGCATCTACTACGTTACAAAACAATAACGTTTCTACACCAAGTTCAAGCAGTACCAATAGCCAGGAACATGATAATCCTGTCAACCATCGTTTTACTTATAACATAGAGTGGAGGCCGGATACCATTAATTATTTAAAAGTAACCCCGGGCTTTACGTATTCAACTACAAACACTACCGAGTCGGAATCTGTTTCTGCAAGCAGGAGTGGTGCTACCTATTCTGCGTATACATCAAATTCTGTAAGTACATCACGTACGCCCACCGCTACTTTAACGGTATTGTATAACCACCGATTTAACGGACATGGCCGTAACCTGAGTATTAATTTAAACGCGAGTACTTCACAAGGAAATTCATACGATAATCCAACTTACAATTATACCGTGGGTATTCCAAGCGCCCCAAGCTATCAAATTGTAACGTCTAACAATACAACAACAACTGCTACCGGTAACTTATCGTATCTTGAGCCTATTGGCAAAGTAACTTACCTGGAGTTTAATTATACATTTAGCCATTCATATACATCTAACGATAAAGAAACAGATACTTTATCAACAGCTAATACATTAAATAATTCTCCGCGTTTAAGTAATGATTATAAATTTACTTTCACTACCAACAAATTTGCGCTTAACTATCGTGTGGTTGAACCTAAGTTTAATTATACAATTGGTTTAGGAGTTCAGCCGGGTACTTTAGACGGGCAGTCAATCACTACGCAGGTATCTACCCACGTAAATCAATTTAATGTTATCCCAACTGCAAACTACATTTATACTTTTTCGCGTAGCCAATCTTTACGTGTTAACTATAATGGTACAAGCAGCCAGCCAAGTTTTACCCAGTTACAGCCGGTTATTGATTATACCAATGCTTTATACCCGGTACAAGGTAACCCTGATTTGAAACCACAATTTCAAAACAACGTATCAATACGTTACCAGAATTTTGGTATAGCTTCTGGCAACTTGTTCTTGTTTAACGTTAATTATTCACGAACAAATGATGCGGTAGTAAATAATACAATTACTTATCCTATTAAATTTACTTCGGCAGTGCTGGCCGCAAACCCAAGTTTGAAAGATTTGCAAAGCGCCACTTTGACCAAGTATTTAAATAGCGACGGGCAATACACAGCCGGTGGTCAGATCACCTTTTCTAAACCATGGATGGAGCGCCGCTATACCCTTACATTGAGCAGTGGCTTGAACTATACAAATGGCGTAGGTTATTCAAGCAGTGTTGATAGTAATAATGTATCGTCGGCATTGGTTAAAAATATTGCTAAAACACTTTCGGTTAGCCCGGGCATTCGTTTTAGAATAGACATAACTGATGTTATTGACGCACAAGCTTCGTCAACATATACAGTTAATAAAACTACCAACTCGGTTATTAGTCCGCTATTTAACTCAAATACTGATATTCGCGGTTTAACCTTTGGCTTAAACGGTAAACAATATATTCTTAAAGACTGGACATTTAGCTATGATTATACCAAGCTGTTTAACTATGGTTACGCGGCGAGCGAAAATGTTACCAATCCAAACATACTTAACTTATACCTGGAGCGTCGTTTCCTTAAACAAAAACAAGCAACTATCCGCTTCTCAGTATATGACGCATTTAATCAAAACTCTGGCTTTTCTGTGCAAACCAATGGTAGTGTAGTAACCCAGACCAACGTAAACAGGCTTGGCCGTTATTACCTGGCAACATTTACACTACGCCTGCAAAAGTTTGCGGGTAGAGCACCAACTCAAAATCAGGATAGAGGTAACCGAGGCCCAAGGGTACCGGGACAGCCTGATGGTGGTGGTCGTGGCCCAGGTGGCGGTGGCGGCTTCCCTGGTGGTGGCGGTGGAAATGGCGGCGGCGGAAACGGCGGCGGTGGAAACGGTGGCGGAACGTCAACATCCTTTTAATTAGAAAGAACCCATAATAAAAAAGCTCAACCAAATTTGGTTGAGCTTTTTTGCTTTTATGGCGAAAACGTCCGAGTCTAAATAACCCGGTTAATAACGCGCTCTAATTCGTCAAGGTCAAATGGTTTAGCCAAATAGGTTTCGGCCCCGGCATGATTGGCCAGTAGCTGTATATCGCTGTTGGCTGAAAAATAAATAACCGGAATGTCTTTTAGCGCATCCGTTTTTTTAAGCGTCTGTGTGGCAATTATACCGCCTGCATCTGGTATCCAGTTATCCATTAATATAACTGCGGGCATAATGTCTGATACCTTTTCGGCTATACTGTTACAATCTGTAAACGTATGTACCTGCCAACCCTGCTCTGCCAGTATATAGTTGCAGATGGAAAGGATATCCTCGTCATCATCAAAAATGATGATCTTTTTATTGTTACTCATTTGTAATGGTAGTTGTAAGTCTTATAATTTAGTAATTAACAGTATAATGGAAATGGGCTGTTTTAAACTATTTAACAGGAGATTCTTAAGGGGGTTAGTAAATCTACCATTAAATGTTGATACAACTAATTTTAGATAAACTGTTTTTAAGCAGAATGGTTTTAATTTTTTTACCAGATATTAAAAATAGGTCACTCTGATCTAGGCGACTGGGTTAATATTCTTAATTCTTTTGGATAGTAATTGTTGATGCGATTAGGTAGTAGCTTTGCCCACCCCAACGGATGGCCTTCAAAAGTCATTAAGCTCCACCCTTTTGCCGGCGTATTTATATTAACATTATCGCGCCGAAGATATTGAATAGCATGCTCCCGGTTTAGAGATGTTTCTAAAACGGCTTCCTTATTAATAATAAGGCTAAGTGCTAACTCGTGATCGGGTATCAGATCATTGCCGGCCAGTTTACCAAGGCGTATGCCCGACTTTTTTATATAGAGGTTTTTATGCAAAATATTAAGGCTCTCTTTATGCTGACGATGAAGGGCCAGCCAATCATCGTTAACCTTAAAAAAGTAAAACTCAGATGGATCAATAATGTAGCTTTTTACCAGATCTATTTCTTTGGCACTTAACTTTTGCTGCCCGTCATTTTTAAATGAATTTAACTGTTCGCTATCGCCTGTTTTTTTTAAGCAGGCTGCAAATAAGCCTTCGCCCTTTACCTTGCCGGGATAAAAGCGATAACCATGTGCCTTTTTATTAGCAGATAGTGTTTCAACAATACCCCATTCCTTATTAATAGGTATAGCTAAACTTTCAAATTCAAACTCGGTGCAAAGCCAATCTAATATATCCTCATTTTCCTGGTACGAATACGAACAGGTAGAGTAGATCAAATAGCCGCCCTCTTTTAAAGCCGGGTAAACATCGGCCAGTATGCGTTCCTGCCGTTGATGGCATAGGTTCACATTCGCTTCAGACCACTCGTTCATTGCAGCCGGGTCTTTCCTAAACATCCCCGACCCGGAACAAGGCGCATCAACCAATATAATGTCGAAAAAGCCTTTCAGCCGGCTAAAGTCGCGCGGGTCATTATTAGTCACAATAGTATTCGCTGAACCCCATCGGTTTAAATTGTCGGTTAATATAGGTACGCGGGTTTTAATGATCTCGTTGGCAACCAGCAAATCATCATTATTCATTGCCGAGTTGAGTAAGGTGCTTTTACCGCCGGGAGCCGCGCATAAGTCTAATATCTTTAAAGGGGTTCCATTTGGTTTGATATGATGAAATATATGACCGATAAACATGGACGAGGCCTCCTGTACGTAATAACAGCCCGCATGAAATAACGGGTCGAAGGTAAAGGAAGGCCGCGTATCAAGATAATACCCATCGGCGCACCAGGGCACCTTTTGATTGGTTTTTATGGAAGATGGCTTAAAAGGATTTACCCTGATAGACGTTGGAGCCTCAATATGTTGATGAGCGTTTGTAAAATTTACGCTATCAAAGCCTTGTTCGCTACTTAACGATTCCAGGAAGTTTGCAGGAAATGTGTGGTTATTCATCCGATTTCAAATATACAAATTCAATAAATACCATTTGGGCTTCAAGTGCGAATAGGCGATAATGGTTAGTTTACAGGCGGTTAGCATATTGTTTTAATTATTTTAAAAAATGTTTTGGCTGGGTGCCAAATTCTCTGTACATTTGCGACCCGCTTCACTAAAAAGAGCGGTTGTTTTTTGAAATTTGCGGATAAAAAAATAAATATAAAAAAAGTGAAAATAACACTTGACTTGTATACTAATTTATTCGCATCTTTGCAGCCGCTTCGACAACGAGGCAAAAGGTTAAAAAAATAGAATCCTGCGGGATTTTAAAAATAGGTTCTCTGCGACAGAGACCAATAAAAGTTCTTTTAAGAGATGAAATATCATGTAGTTAACGGGCTACGAATGGAAGCGCAAGCGGAAGTGAAGTAGCGAAGTTAGTTATATAAAGAAGAAGAGAATAGGATACTGTATAAAGATACACGTTGAAGGCAGCATGCTGCCGGAGACAATACAGATTAAAGATTCTATTATTAATAATAGGGTCAGATAGTCAAACTAGAACATTTTACAATGGAGAGTTTGATCCTGGCTCAGGATGAACGCTAGCGGCAGGCCTAATACATGCAAGTCGGACGGGATAGAAGAGCTTGCTTTTCTTGAGAGTGGCGCACGGGTGCGTAACACGTATGTAACCTACCTTTGTCAGGGGGATAGCCTCTCGAAAGAGAGATTAAGACCGCATAACATCATTTAACAGCATTGTTGAATGATCAAATATTTATAGGACAAAGATGGGCATGCGGAACATTAGCTAGTTGGTAAGGTAACGGCTTACCAAGGCTACGATGTTTAGGGGATCTGAGAGGATGACCCCCCACACTGGTACTGAGACACGGACCAGACTCCTACGGGAGGCAGCAGTAAGGAATATTGGTCAATGGGCGGAAGCCTGAACCAGCCATGCCGCGTGCAGGAAGACGGCCCTACGGGTTGTAAACTGCTTTTGCAGGGGAATAAACCTCGTTACGTGTAACGAGCTGAATGTACTCTGAGAATAAGGATCGGCTAACTCCGTGCCAGCAGCCGCGGTAATACGGAGGATCCAAGCGTTATCCGGATTTATTGGGTTTAAAGGGTGCGTAGGTGGCTTTTTAAGTCAGGGGTGAAAGACGGTAGCTTAACTATCGCAGTGCCTTTGATACTGAAGAGCTTGAATGAACTAGAGGTAGGCGGAATGTGACAAGTAGCGGTGAAATGCATAGATATGTCACAGAACACCAATTGCGAAGGCAGCTTACTATGGTTTTATTGACACTGAGGCACGAAAGCGTGGGGATCAAACAGGATTAGATACCCTGGTAGTCCACGCCCTAAACGATGAATACTCGATGTTGGCGATATACGGTCAGCGTCTAAGCGAAAGCGTTAAGTATTCCACCTGGGGAGTACGCCCGCAAGGGTGAAACTCAAAGGAATTGACGGGGGCCCGCACAAGCGGAGGAGCATGTGGTTTAATTCGATGATACGCGAGGAACCTTACCCGGGCTTGAAAGTTAGTGAATGATCCAGAGACGGATCAGTCCTTCGGGACACGAAACTAGGTGCTGCATGGCTGTCGTCAGCTCGTGCCGTGAGGTGTTGGGTTAAGTCCCGCAACGAGCGCAACCCCTATGTTTAGTTGCCAGCACGTTAAGGTGGGGACTCTAAACAGACTGCCTATGCAAATAGAGAGGAAGGAGGGGACGACGTCAAGTCATCATGGCCCTTACGTCCGGGGCTACACACGTGCTACAATGGGCAGTACAGAGGGCAGCTACCTGGCAACAGGATGCCAATCTCTTAAAGCTGTTCACAGTTCGGATCGGGGTCTGCAACTCGACCCCGTGAAGTTGGATTCGCTAGTAATCGCGTATCAGCAATGACGCGGTGAATACGTTCCCGGGCCTTGTACACACCGCCCGTCAAGCCATGGAAGCTGGAAGTGCCTGAAGTGCGTAACCGTAAGGAGCGTCCTAGGGTAAAGTCGGTAACTGGGGCTAAGTCGTAACAAGGTAGCCGTACCGGAAGGTGTGGCTGGAATACCTCCTTTCTGGAGCAGTATCCACAACTTCTCTTCAAAAAAATAGGCTAACGAACTGTTAGCTGCATGATTCATTTCTTAAAGTTAGTGTTCACTAACTAAAAAAACACAAAAAGAAAAACCCAAAAGATGAAGCCATCAGTGGTTGTGACCGAAAGGGCGCATAGGACACGGTTGGCAGTTCACAGTGGGCAGTAGAGCAGTTAGCAGTTGGCAACAAAAGCTAACAACTGAAAACTGCAAACTAAAGACTGCAAACTGAAATAAGAAGTCCTGTAGCTCAGTTTGGTTAGAGCACTACACTGATAATGTAGGGGTCAGCAGTTCAAATCTGCTCGGGACTACGGCAATGGGTGAATGAAGGAATGAGCGAATGAGTGAGTAAAAACATTCACTAATTCACACATTATAACAATCACACATTCATTAATTGGGGGATTAGCTCAGCTGGCTAGAGCACCTGCCTTGCACGCAGGGGGTCAACGGTTCGAATCCGTTATTCTCCACCAGGAAAGTTAAGTCAAAAGTAAAAAGTCAAAAACCTGCAAAGGCAATGCCAAATTAACTAATGACCAATGACTAACCGAACGTTCTTTGACATATTGGAAGAAGTAAAATAAAAGAGAAAACAACAGTATAGAGGACTGTTGAGGCTCTGGAAGGATTGTATGCAAATACATGACGGAAAGACGCAACAAGAATCAAAAAAGCATACCATGCGAGCAAAAGGCGCATGAGTAGAAGAAAGTAAGAAAGGGTACACGGGGGATGCCTTGGCTCTCAGAGGCGATGAAGGACGTGATAAGCTGCGATAAGCCGCGGGGATCAGCAAATATGAATTGATCCGCGGATTTCCGAATGGGGAAACCTATCCATTTGAAGAATGGATGCAATAATGCGCAAACCTGCTGAACTGAAACATCTAAGTAAGCAGAGGAAGAGAAAACAATAGTGATTTCCTGAGTAGTGGCGAGCGAAAGGGAAACAGCCCAAACCTATTATGTTACGGCATAATGGGGGTTGTAGGACCACGATGTGGTATATTAAACAGAAGTAGAACAGGGTGGGAAACCTGGCCATAGAGCATGAGAGCTGCGTATACGTAATGAATAATAACCTAGTGAGTTCCTGAGTACCGCGAGGTCGGAGACGCCTTGTGGGAACCAGCCGGCACCATCCGGTAAGGCTAAATACTACTGAGAGACCGATAGTGAACCAGTACCGTGAGGGAAAGGTGAAAAGAACCCCGAACAGGGGAGTGAAATAGAACCTGAAACCGTGTACTTACAAGCGGTCGGAGCATAGCAATGTGTGACGGCGTGCCTTTTGCATAATGAGCCTACGAGTTACTCCTCACTGGCAAGGTTAAGTGTTTAAGACACGGATCCGAAGCGAAAGCGAGTCTGAAAAGGGCGTATAGTCAGTGGGGGTAGACGCGAAACCTTGTGATCTACCCATGGACAGGTTGAAGGTGCCGTAACAGGTACTGGAGGACCGAACCGATAAACGTTGAAAAGTTTCCGGATGATCTGTGGGTAGGGGTGAAAGGCTAATCAAACTGGGAAATAGCTCGTACTCCCCGAAATGTTTTTAGGAACAGCCTGGCGGTTGAGTTAATAAGAGGTAGAGCTACTAATTGGGTGCGGGGGAGTCAAATCCTACCAAATCCAGATAAACTCCGAATGCTTATTAATATACGCTGGAGTGAGGCTCTGGGTGCTAAGGTCCAGGGCCGAGAGGGAAAGAACCCAGACCATCAGCTAAGGTCCCCAAATTACCGCTAAGTTGAACTAACGAGGTCCGATTGCACAGACAGCTAGGATGTTGGCTTGGAAGCAGCCATTCATTTAAAGAGTGCGTAACAGCTCACTAGTCGAGCGATCGGGCATGGATAATAAACGGGCATTAAGCGGTATACCGAAGCTATGGATTTGCAGCAATGCATCTGGTAGGGGAGCATTCTACATGCGGTGAAGCAGGAAGATAACTGACTGTGGAGCGTGTAGAAAAGCAAATGTAGGCATAAGTAACGATAAGGCGGGAGAGAAACCCGCCCACCGAAAGACTAAGGTTTCCTGATCAACGCTAATCGGATCAGGGTTAGTCGGGGCCTAAGGTGAAGCCGAAGGGCGTAGCCGATGGATAACTGGTTAATATTCCAGTACGTTTTATAACTGCGATGCAGTGACGGAGTAGTGAAACTGACGCGAACTGACGGAATAGTTCGTTAAAGGCCGTAGGTATAGAGGATGTAGTTAAGTACGCAACCTTTGCTGAAAGCTGATAGTACTCGGAACCTTCGGGGGATGGGATAGTTCAGGTAATCAGACTTCCAAGAAAACCTGCTAAGCTTCAGGTTATAAAACCCCGTACCGTAAACCGACACAGGTAGTCGAGGAGAGAATCCTAAGGTGCTCGAGTGAATCATGGCTAAGGAACTCGGCAAAATGGCCCTGTAACTTCGGGAGAAGGGGCGCTGACAGCAATGTCAGCCGCAGTGAAAAGGCCCAGGCGACTGTTTAACAAAAACACATGGCTATGCAAAATCGAAAGATGACGTATATGGCCTGACACCTGCCCGGTGCCGGAAGGTTAAGAGGGGATGTTAGGGTTAAACCGAAGCATTGAATCGAAGCCCCGGTAAACGGCGGCCGTAACTATAACGGTCCTAAGGTAGCGAAATTCCTTGTCGGGTAAGTTCCGACCTGCACGAATGGTGTAACGATCTGGGCGCTGTCTCAGCCATGAGCTCGGTGAAATTGTGGTATCGGTGAAGACGCCGGTTACCCGCAACGGGACGGAAAGACCCCATGCACCTTCACTACAACTTAACATTGATATCGGATACAGGATGTGTAGGATAGGTGGGAGACTGTGATCCGGCTTCGCTAGGAGTCGGTTAGTCAACGTTGAAATACCACCCTTTCTGTATTTGGTGTCTAACTCTGCATAGCAGAGGACATTGTTTGGCGGGTAGTTTGACTGGGGTGGTCGCCTCCAAAAAGGTAACGGAGGCTTTCAAAGGTAAGCTCAGTACGCTTGGTAACCGTACGCGGAGTGCAATAGCATAAGCTTGCTTGACTGTGAGACAGACAAGTCGATCAGGGTCGAAAGACGGATATAGTGATCCGGTGGTTCTGCATGGAAGGGCCATCGCTCAAAGGATAAAAGGTACGCTGGGGATAACAGGCTGATCTCCCCCAAGAGCTCATATCGACGGGGAGGTTTGGCACCTCGATGTCGGCTCGTCACATCCTGGGGCTGGAGAAGGTCCCAAGGGTTGAGCTGTTCGCTCATTAAAGTGGCACGCGAGCTGGGTTCAGAACGTCGCGAGACAGTTCGGTCCCTATCTGTTGTGGGCGTTGGAAGTTTGAGTGGGGCTGACCTTAGTACGAGAGGACCGGGTTGGACAAGCCTCTGGTGAATCTGTTATGGCGCCAGCTGTATTGCAGAGTAGCTACGCTTGGAATAGATAAGCGCTGAAAGCATCTAAGTGCGAAACTAGCCACAAGATGAGACTTCCATTGAGGGTCGTAGCAGACTACTACGTTGATAGGTTACAGGTATAAAGGTGGTGACATCATAGCCAAGTAATACTAATCGCCCGAAGCTTTCTTCGTGTGAGATAAAAGGTTGATAGCGAGTGGATCATAGTTCATAGTAATATGTGCCATGAACCATGAACTATCAACCAAGAACTCTAACAAACAGATAATGAATATATGCTGTTGTTTTCTCAATTACTTACTTCTTTCAATAATATGTCATTGTTAAGGCTGAAAGGTAAAAGGATAAAGGCAAAAGGTATTGTACCTTCACCAGTTCTAAACCAATCACTTCAACAAATAAAAAATCAGGTAAGCCCAAAAGACAAGGACCTTTATCCTTTCACCTTTAAGCTTTTACCTCAAAAGAAATTCAGGTGCCTATATCGGCGGTGTCCACCTCTTCCCATTCCGAACAGAGAAGTTAAGCCCGCCAGAGCCGATGGTACTGCAGTAAAATGTGGGAGAGTAGGTCGGTGCCAAATCTTATCAATCAACCCTGTGTCTATTAGACATGGGGTTTTTTGTTTTATAGACATCTTTGTTTTGATGTTAAAACTGCTTAAATACCATTAAACTTTATTAAATCGGGTTAACTTCAATATTACCATATAAACGCCTCGTTACTACCCCCTGCCAGAAACAGTTACCGACAATCACTGTCACCCCATTCTAATTATATACTTACCAATGTGTGACAACATTATTTGTTGCAACATCTATTTTTGTGGCAAATAAACAGAAAACAATCATGTCAGTAATAGAAAACTTAGAATGGCGGGCGGCTATAAAAAGCTTCGACCCAACAAAAAAATTATCAGCCGAACAGCTGGATCAATTGCTTACCGCGGTAAGGTTATCCCCATCTTCGGCCGGGCTACAACACTACAAAATATTAGTAGTTGAAAACCCCGAAATACGTGAAAAATTACGCGAGGCCGCACATGGACAGGCGCAGTTAACACAATCATCGCACGTTATTATTTTTGCTGCCGAAACCAATGTTGATTCAGACTACGTTAAAAAGTATATCGACCTGATCGCTAAAACCCGCGAGATTGGCCGCGAACATTTAGAAGCCTTTGAGCAAGCTATTTTGAACGCGGTAAACAATCAAACCGAAGATCAAAAAATAATTTGGGCGGCAAAACAAGCGTACATAGCCCTTGGTGTATTGCTAACTGCCGCCGCCGAAATGCACATTGATGCCTGCCCAATGGAAGGTTTCCTTGCCGGTAAGTTTGATGAGATATTAGGTCTAAAAGAATTAGGCTTAACTACCGCTGTTATTGCCCCTATAGGTTTCCGCAGCGATGAAGACGTGTACAGCAAACTGGCTAAAGTACGCAAGCCAAAAGAAGAGTTGTTTATACATATTTAAGCTCTTCGGTATTGTTATAAAACTGTCATTCTGAGCGAAAGCGAAGGATGACAGTTTTATTTCCTTTCTTTTTTGTCAAAAAACCCACCTGTCTCAAATCTCCTATCTAACATCTCATATCTATTCACTATTTTGCACCAATGCAGTTTAGTACAATAGTTGGGCAAGAAGCCATAAAGCAGCGTTTAATAAACACGGTCATCGAAAACCGGGTTAGTCACGCGCAACTATTTTTAGGCCCAGAGGGCTCGGGCAGTCTTGCACTGGCTGTTGCATACGCACAGTTTTTGTCGTGCGAGGATAAGCAGCCCAATGATTCCTGCGGGGTTTGTTCGTCGTGCCGCAAGTATCAAAAACTAATGCACCCCGATCTGCATTTTTCATACCCCTTTTTCGCCAAACATAAAGATGATACTGCGCTCACTTTTATTGAGCAATGGCGCGAAGCATTCATCACAAATCCATACTTAAGCCTGGATGTTTGGCGCGATTATTTAGAGGCCGAAAATAAACAAGCCAATATCAATATTGCTGAGTGCCACCAGATCATTAAGAAATTAAGCTTGAAGCCCTTTGAATCGGCCTATAAAATTTTGATTCTTTGGTTGCCCGAATATTTAGATAAAGAAGGTAATGCCCTGCTTAAGATTATCGAAGAACCACAGCCAAATACGCTGTTTTTGTTGGTCGCCCAAAATCAGGACCAAATATTAAATACCATCCTGTCGCGTACACAATTGGTAAAAATACCCGCATTGAGTTATGATGATATAAAAGCGCATTTAATAACGCATCATCACCAAACAGAACATGCGGCTGCCGAGATAGCTTATTTAAGCAATGGTAATTTAACCGAAGCGCTTGCGATGTTAGAACAGGATAACAAAAGCTACCACAACCTTTTTGTACAATGGCTGCGCTATTGTTTTGCTAACAAAGGTATCGAGTTAGTATCGTTTGTCGACCAGTTATCAAAAATGGGGCGCGAAAATCAAAAGAACTTTTTACGTTACGGCATAAGCTTTATCCGCGAGTGCTGCCTGTTAATGGCCGAGGCCGGCAGCCTGGTACATTTACCCGCGAGCGAATTGGAAACGGCGCAAAAAATGGCTAAAGTAATGACCATTTCAATGGCAAACGCCATAAGCACCGAGCTGGAAAAGGCACATTATCACGTAGAACGAAATGCAAACCCTAAAATTTTATTTTTAGATGTATCTTTACAAATTATCAGTTTTGTAAGAACCAAATCAATCCCGCAAGGGAATCATTATATACCGAATTAACCATGGGATGTGGAAGTTGTTCAACCGGGGGCGGATGCGCACCCGCTGGCTGCAAAAGTAACGGCGCTTGCCTTACTAATGGATGCAGCAAATTAGATGTTTACGATTGGCTGTCCCATATGGACATGCCGACAAATTATAAGCCTTTTCCGGTAATTGAAGTAAAATTCAAAGGATCAAGGAAGGAATTTTATTTAAATAACGATAACATTTACCTGGAAGCGGGCGAACTGGTTGTGGTTGAAGCTGCCACCGGCGGTTACGATCTGGGCCACGTATCTATAACCGGCGAATTGGTGCGCATGCAAATGACCAAGCGCCGCGTTAAGCAGGAGGATGTTACTAAAAAGATCTACCGCAAGGCTACACCGGCCGATGTAGATAAGTGGAAAGCTGCCAAGGATATGGAATGGGAAACCATGCATGCCGCGCGCAAGCTGGCGCTTAGTCTTAACCTTTCTATGAAGTTAAGCGACGTAGATTACCAGGCCGATAAAACAAAAGCAACGTTTTATTATACCGCTGAAGGCCGCGTAGATTTTCGCGAGCTGATCAAAAAAATGGCAGAGACTTTCCGTATCCGTATAGAAATGCGCCAGATTGGTATGCGCCAGGAAGCAAGCCGTTTAGGGGGCATTGGCTCCTGCGGACGCGAACTTTGTTGTTCTACCTGGTTAACAGATTGAAAAACCGTTTCAACAGCAGCAGCGCGTTATCAAAACCTTTCTTTGAACACCTTAAAACTTGCCGGCCAATGCGGCAAACTAAAATGCTGTTTAAATTACG